>Ga0307478_10000012_pt1 | contig 297216 bp, 271 predicted proteins | sample atmos_gasesECM4C_2_FD_203713 | JGI IMG/M metagenome (GOLD analysis project Ga0307478, IMG submission 203713) | Hardwood forest soil microbial communities from Morgan-Monroe State Forest, Indiana, United States - atmos_gasesECM4C_05 | ecosystem: Environmental > Terrestrial > Soil > Temperate...
CGATAGATCGTAAGTCGAGCATGATGGTGATAGTCCATTCGGTCTCCTCGGTCGCTGCGGTTTCGTCACCATCAGCTTCCCAGTTCTCGACCGAATGGACAACAACCTATTGAAACTTCACATTTAGAGGATTGGAACGTCCGCTTACACAAGATCGAGAGCGACATCGGAGAATTTCTATCCAAGCATCCCGGTGAATACGATTTCGTTCACATGTCGCACGTTATCGAGCACATACCCAAGTACTCGCTCCTTTGGATTGTCGATGGACTTTACCAGGCTTTGAGAAAAGGAGGAACGCTATTTTTGCGAACTCCGAACATGGAAGGACCGTGCGCGAACTCCTCGTATTACGTCACCCTCGCCCATGAGTATGGTTTCAGCGGGTCGAACCTCAAATCGCTCCTTTCGGTTTGCGGATTTGACGATATCCGCCTTCACCCGCCACATGTCCAAAATGGACTCCGTCAGCGACTCGGTGCTGTTATGCGGTGGCCGTACATTCAGCATGGCCGAATTCGGAACCGTCTCTTCGGAGCGAATTCCGGCGGCCACTTCGAGGCCGAACTGGTCGCGACCGCTCGCCGCGGAGATTTCCCTTGTCTCTTTGATGAAAAGTACCGCTAACTCGCATGAACCTGGAGGTCCGGAACTGATAGTCTGACTTGAGAACCGACAGAGCTCGTGCCCATCCTTCGCAACCTTCGCGTCACTCTCGAGATGATCAAATGGGAGCACTCTATCTTCGCTCTCCCATTCGCTCTCTGCGGAGCGATGCTCGCCGCCTCCGGCCTTCCGACCGGGCATCAGCTTTTCTGGATCGTGGTTGCCATGCTTGCCGCGCGCTCCGCCGCCATGGCCTTTAATCGACTCGCCGACGCCGCCATCGATGCTGCCAATCCCCGGACTCGCACCCGCGCGTTGCCTGCCGGGCAGCTCTCGCCGGCATTCGTCGCCACCTTCGTCATTGTCTCTTGCGCCATCTTCATTGTCGCCGCGTCGCAACTGAATCGCCTGACGCTTTGGCTCTCACCCGTCGCGCTGGCCGTCCTGCTTCTCTACTCCTACACCAAGCGCTTCACGCGCTGGTCGCATCTCGTGCTGGGATTCGCGCTCGGCATCGCTCCGTCCGCAGCATGGATCGCCGTTCGGGGCTCGCTCGATCCTCGCATCCTTCTTCTTACCGCCGCCGTGACTTTCTGGGTTGCCGGTTTCGATATTCTCTACGCCTGCCAGGATTTTCAATTCGACCGCGACGCCGGACTCCACTCCATCCCACGCTATCTCGGCATCCGCGGCGCTCTCCGGGTCGCCCGCGTCTTCCACGTCGTGATGCTGCTTCTGCTGATCGCTCTGCTCGCAGCGTTCTCACTTGGCAAACTCGCGATCGCCGGCGTCGCCGCCGTCACCCTGCTCCTCCTTTATGAACATTCCCTCGTTAAGCCCGACGATCTCTCCCGGCTCAACGCCGCCTTCTTCACCATGAACGGTGTAATCTCCGTGGTCTTCGCACTCTTCATCGCGGCAGATTTATGGCTGAAAAAACCAGGATGAATCAGGAGAAGAGAAGAAATAATGGGAAGAATGAAGTTGCGACAGACGAGTTACGCGGCCGCTAAACAAAATTCTTCTTGAACAGGGGAGAGAGGCGTTCGTGCAAACCATTAACCGCCTGAGACAGTTTTTCCAGCCCGGGGGTTTCCAATCCCAGCTCCAGCGATTCCAGGTCAGTTGTCAGGTCCCTCATAATCTGCGTAGCGCGACGCACCCGCTCAACCGTCAATAGATCCAAAACCGTATACGGATCGCGATGCTGCTCTTGCAGCTCGCCCCATTGCTGCACGGCCCATGTGGTCTGGCGAATACTGTCAACTGCATCGCGGAAGTCGCACAAAACTCGCGGAGCACAGTCGCCAGAGATCACTAACTGCTCCAACTTCTGCAGCTCCTCGGTGGCCGCCTTCAACCGTTCCGCTACCGATCTTCTATCCCGGCTGGTCACTTCCATAGCCGTGCTCGCAAAAAAGCCATGCTCGCAAAAATCCTCGCAGTTGCTGCAGTTTAGCCGGGGCCACAAGACTATTCTTTCATCGCTCGGCATGTCATTCATCGGCATTCCATCCGAAGACTTCAGTCTGAGAAAGCTCAAAGCCGCTCTTTTTCAACGCTGGTAGAATGTTGCGGCGAGCTTCTCGGTGTCTATTGTTGTGGAATTCGACGCAAAGAATAACGTCCTGTGCGGGACGGTACACGGCCCGATGACAGGTGCGATTCTGTTGGATTTCTACGCCGCCGCAACGGAGTTCATGGCGGCCCATCCGCCGTGTCGCGGCATTCTTGACTTCTCGCAGGTAACAGAGTTTGAGGTTTCTCCCCGCGCCATAAGGCAAGTGGCGGCCGCTCCGCCCGTATTCCCGGCCGGATACATGCGGGTCATCGTGGTTCCGATCGATTTCATTTTCGGACTGGCGCGCATGTTTCAAATGCTCGGCGAAAAAACTCGCCCCGACTTGCACGTAGTTCGCACGCTGGACGAGGCCTACCGTCTGCTCCAAATCGAATCCCCTGAATTTCGCCCCGTGAGCCTCTGAGAAATCTCGGCGCCGTTGATTGATCTTGTCATGTAGGTCGGACGCCCCTTTCGGCGAGGCCGCCAATTGTTCTCGGGTAAATTCTCTAGTACGAATCCCGTAGGAAAAAATCAGCGAAAAATCACCCCGCGGCCTTGACTCTGTCCGATAGCGTACTATCATGAATGTAACGCTCCTCCCTAGGGCAGGGGACAATCCACAACAATCTGTAACTGAATGGAGGAAGTCCCCATGAAACTGAATGACAGCATTTCAACCTACGACCTTGCCGAGGCTCTACAGGGCGAGACCGGCAAGTTCGAAGTAACCAGCCCCAACGGAGAACGCTATTTCGTTACGTGCCAGCCCGGACACTCAATCGTCAGTTTGGAGTGGGCCGGAACTGAGCCGAACCTGCAACCCTTCCTAGTGCGCAAAGTAGCTCAACCAATTGCGACAGAAGGTCGTTCAAAGAGATCCGCGGCTGCCTAGCAGTTTGGGCAACCCCAAGAAAACAAGCCCGGCCCCGATCAGGCCGGGCTTTTGATTTGTCCGGGTTACCGAAATAAGAGATTCTTCCGGATTCCGTCGTTCGTGTGGGACGGACACTCCCTTCGCCAAGCTCAGGGCAGGCTCTCTGCCTGTTGCCTTTGACTTGACTGCAGTTTCGCCTCTGACCTTGATCTTGACTTTGACCGGGAAGGGCACAGCTCAAGGAGCCTGCCCTGAGCGAAGCCGAAGGGTGCCGCAAAGCGCCGCTGAAATGGAACTAGGCTTGAGCCGCGGGCGGCCTCACCTTTCGCGCCTTTCGAAAGGTAGGCACCGCTGAATCCGACGGGTTTCGATTCCTAACGTGAATTCCCCCAATGGGAATCCAGTATAAAAAATTAGCGCCTCGGCCTTGATCCTGGCGTGCCGCGTCCTATCATGAAAAGAAGGCTCCTCCCTAGCTAGGGAAAGGAACATTGGAACAACAACTTGTCACACACTGGAGGAAGTCCCCATGAAACTCAACGACAGTATTTCGACCTACGATGTTGCCGAGGCTCTGCAGGGCGAGATCGGCAAGTTTGAAGTCACCAGCCCCAACGGAGAACGCTATTTCGTTACGTGCCAATCCGGACACTCTATTGTCAGCCTCGAGTGGGCCGGCTCTGAACCGAACCTGCAGCCCTTCCTCGTCCGCAAAGTGGCTCAACCGATCGCCACGGAGGGTCGCACGAAAAGAGTCGCGTCTGTCTAGGATAGCCGCCGACTCTAGGAAAACAAGCCCGGCCCCGATCAAGCCGGGCTTTTGATTTGTCTGGGTTAAGGAGTCATAGACTCCTCCGGATTCCGTCGCCCTTGACTTGACTGCGGTTTCACCTCTGACCTTGATCTTGATTTTGACCGGGAACGGCACGGCTTCAGCCGTGCCGCGCAGCGCCCCAGGAACTCAGCTCGACTTCAGCCCCTGTCGGTCGGTCAACTCTGGGGATGAATCTTAATGATCGACCTCAGCGGCTCCCTCCGTCGAAGACCATACGCCTGTCGCCGCATTCCCATTCTCGATAGTGTCCTGTTTCCCACAAGCGCAGAAGTTCGTTCGTCACTGACGCCATCTACTAGCATCCGATACGGTCAAATCGCTCAACTAGCAGGAAAGCAAAAGGGGGCCATGACCTCCGGCCACCGCGTGCCCTGCGGCCTCATGTAAAAAGGAAGGGAAAAATGACCAGATCCGAGGGCTCATACAAGCCAATGATGTTTATGGCGTTACTATTCGCAGCTTTGCTCGGTGGCGGAAGCGGCTTTGCTGCCGTTGCCCCCCGCGTTGCCGTTGCTCCCGGCACTGTTGTCGGAGCAGGCACAGAACCCACGGTAATTTCGTCAAGCCCAAGTAACCAAGCCACAAACATACCGACCAGCACAAATACTGGTGATAACGTTGTAACTGGCACCGCAGTCACCGCAACCTTCAGCCAGCCGATGGCTCCGGAAACCCTTAACTCATCGTATGAGGGAAATTTGCACACGTTCACCGTCAAGGTGACAAACGGAAACGAAGTACCCGGTACCGTCGTCATGAATGACGCACACACTGTGGCGACCTTTACCCCAACCGCGTCCGCTCTTGACCCGAATACCAGTTATACCGCGACGGTCACGATGGCGGCGAAGAACGCAGCTGGAGTTGCAATGGGGAATTCTTTTGAATGGACATTTACCACCAACGTTGTCGAGTCTACCGCGCAGGCTCCGGTATCCCTTGGGACGGCAGGTCGTTTTGCAATTCTCACCAAAACAGGAATCACAGACGTTCCTCCATCTGCTATCACTGGGGATGCTGGAGCTAGTCCAATCACCGGTGCCGCAATCCACCTGACGTGTGCAGAAATAGTGAAGGGGACAATCTACTCCGTCAACGCAGCGGGTCCTCTTCCATGCAGGGTGACTGGCCCCACCTTCCTCACAACGGCTGTATCCAACATGGAAGCCGCATACACCAACGCCGCCGGACGAACAAAACCCAATTTTACTAATCTGGGAGCTGGAAATATCGGCGGCTTAACCTTGGTTCCTGGCCTCTATAAATGGACTACCGGTGTTCTAATACCAACAGATGTTACGCTCTCGGGTGGCGCAGACGGTGTCTGGATATTCCAGATATCGGGAGAGCTTGCTCAACTCAGCGGCACGAAGGTGATCCTGAAAGGCGGCGCGACGGCCAAGAACGTCTTCTGGCAGACTACCGGCGCTGCGTCCATCGGAACAACTGCGCACTTTGCGGGAATACTACTGACCAAAACGAAAATCGCCGTGAAGACCGGCGCATCGGTAAACGGCAGACTGTTAGCGCAGACTGCGGTCACTCTTGAACAGAATGCGGTTACGCAGCCTTCCCCGTAATGGCCTAAAGAGCATCCTGGCCGGGAACCGCGGACTGACGCGCAGCTTCACGTTAACAGAGTGCCCGACATACTTGACTGCGATTTCGGCTCTGACCTTGATCTTGACTTTGATCGGGAAGGGCACGGCTTCCAGCCGTGCCACAAAGCAGAGTCTTGAAAGGGCGCGGCTTTAAGCCGCGCCGTAAACCGCCCCCATTTAAAATCAACGCGGCTTCAGCCGCTGAGGCAAGCCGCCCTCAGCCAAGGGATGTCATTCCTCACCGGACTGAAAGCCCGGTGAGGAACCTGCCCTGAGCGCAGCCGAAGGGAACCCGCTTGGATTTGCGTTGTCATCCTGAGGAAGCGGAGTCGCACGCGAAGCGGGCGACTCCCGACGAAGGACCTGTGCAACTCGCGTGCAGCGGGCGGACTGATCGGGACGTTCCGCAGTTCGCTGGCCGCAAGAAGCGGGGAACGTCCCGTTTGTCCCTAGATTTCTGTCCAGCCTTCAAAACCGCGTCGTAGCGGTTCAGCCTGCGCAATTCCTAAATCGCTCCCGCTCTAAGCTATTCCTCGCTGAGCTCTAACTTTTGTGTGGGCTTTCCCGGCAGATTTCTCTTCTGTAGACCGCGCATCAATCGCTCATCTTCCGCGATCAGCTTTGGGCTTCGTCTTTCACCATATTTGGATCTCAAGCAGCCTTTGCATCAAATCGGCGTAGTTTTCCATGACTTCCTCCAAGGTTAGCCACGGCTGGTTGGTTGGCAGATATAGTAAGCAGCATCCCAAGCGCAAATCTGTTCAGAATTGCTCATTTCCGACCGAGGGAATGTCATTCCGAATCGGCAGAAGCCCACCTAGGTGATCGAGTTCGGTGGTGCCCACCCTTCGAAAATCGCGAAGGACGGGTCAGCCTCAGTCGCGGTGGCGCAAAAGTGGGCCAGCCCCCGGTGAGGAAGCTGCTGTTCTCGACAGAGCGCCACGAACCTGGGCCTCGCGCGCCAAGCCAACTAGCGAGAAAGACCGCCGAATATAACACACCGCCCGAATAAGCCTGTGGAAAACAGAACCGCCGATTGCGGCTAAGGGCCGTCATTGTTGAGGATACAAGATATGGTATGGCCCTCTTGACAAGCCCCATAAGAGGGAGTAACTTTGCAATCCCATAGTCTAGTAGAAGTGGCCGTAGCCAGATTCGCAGTATTCCTGCAATCCCGCCCCGACCCACCTTCAGGACAATCTAGAGGAGGAATCCATGGCAAAGAATCATTCCAACGATGGTCTCGACGACCGCTGCCGTGATAATGACGGAACGATTCGAGAAAAGCGAGGAGACACGCTCGTACGAACGTTGCGCGAGACTTACGGCCCGGACTTTGCGCCGGGAGTTCGTAGTGACGCTACGCTGCAGACCGTTCGAGAGCGAACGGGGAAATCCTTAAGCGAACTCGTCCATGGGAAGCGACGCTAGATTCAGCCATCTCACGGGTGCGGAGTATGAATATGAAGGAGAAGAGTGCACAGGAAAACGGCCAAGGCGCAGGCCCCACACGAATCCTGTCGCTCGATGGGGGCGGCGCCAAGGGGTTTTACACGCTCGGCATCCTAAAGGAAATCGAAGCGATGCTGGGGTGCCCGATCCATGAGCACTTCAGCCTCATCTTTGGCACCAGCACGGGGGCGATCATCGCGGCGCTGCTCGCGCTGGGGCGCAGTGTGGACGAAATTCACGATCTTTATAGAGAACATGTGCCGCGGGTCATGCGGCAACGCAAGCCTAGGGAAAAGACGGCAGCTCTAACGCATCTCGCGAAAACCGTTTTCGGGGATCGTAAGTTTGGCGATGTAAAGACGGGAATTGGCATCGTGGCCACTCATTGGATGCTCGAAAAGCCCATGATCTTTAAGGGTAGTCGTACCCAAGCCCACGGTACAAAAGCCTCCTTCGTGCCGGGATTCGGCTGCACCATCGCGGACGCGGTGCTTGCCTCCTGCTCAGCGTACCCGTTCCTTGAGAGGGCCGCCGTCACCACGCCAGCCGGCGATGAATACGAGCTTATCGACGGCGGATATTGCGCCAACAACCCAACACTGTACGCCATCGCGGATGCCGTCAAAGCTCTAGGGAGGGCCCACACCGACCTGCGCGTCGTCAGCCTCGGGGTCGGTGCCTATCCTGAGCCCCAGCATTGGAGCGCGTGGGTCAAGAAGCGGGTCATCAGCATTCAGTTGCTGCAGAAGACTTTGGACGTGAACACCGCGTCGATGGAGCAGCTGCGCTCGATCTTGTTTCGGGATGTCCCGACCGTCCGAATCAACGACAGATTCGAGCGTCCCGAGATGGCGACGGACCTCTTCGAATCGGACCTTAGGAAACTCAACATGTTATACCTGCGCGGCAGAGAGTCGTTCGCAAAGTACGAATCGCAGCTTGCGGAACTCTTACAGGTAGGCCATGCAGCGAACGTTTCCTGATGTTCATTTGGCAGTTCGTGGTTTGGGACAAAACGACCAGAAGGAGAAAAAGAAGATGGCTACTAACCGGCTTGCAAAGCTACGGGCACGGCGAACAGACCCGATGGTAAAGACCGCCGGGCTGCGCGAGGTGTATGAGCGGATATCCGAGGACGAAGGCGTGAAATATGCCGTGGGCGCAATGCAGCCGCTCGACCAGGAATACACGCAGAAGACCTTCGAAGAGGGTGGCCGCGTGAAGGACCAACTAGACAAAGGGCTGAATAGTCCGAATCCGACCGCGGAGTTCGAGTACCAGGGCTCGGCCACGAATGGAACTGACGTCAGGGTACATAGCGATATTGACCTTCTCACCCTGCATGCGGGTTTCTTTACGATTCAACCCCCCGGGAAGCCGACCAGCCCGTACCAAGGTGACGTGCTGTCGGACCTCAGGCAGTTGCGCTCCTCGTCGGCACAAATACTGAAATCCGCGTACCCAAAGGTGACCGTGGACGACGCTCCCGGCAAGTGCATATCTCTTCGCGGCGGCTCGCTGCAGAGGAAGGTAGATGTCGTCATCTCAAATTGGTTTGACACGGTCGAGTACCAGAAGTACCGACAATCTTTTCAACGGGGGGTTCAGATATTTGACTCGAAAGCCAACGAGCGAGTGGAGAACCGACCGTTCCTGCACAATGTGCGGATAGAGCAAAGGGATGCTCTTGTTAATGGCAACGTTCGGAAGGCAGCGAGGTTGCTCAAGTCCCTAAAATATGACGCCGACACCGCGGTGGAAATCTCAAGCTACGACATTACGTCAATCGCCTACAGAATTCCCGACGAGCTCATGGGTGCGCAGCATGGAGCAGAATTGCAGCTACTAGAGAACATCCGAATTTTCTTGGGGCTCCTGCTCGACGATACTACGTACCGCGACTCGCTGAGGGTACCGAACGAAATGCGAGCAATATTCTGTGCAGAGGGGGTGTCGGTAGAAGGCCTAAGACAGCTCCATAAAGAGACCCAGGATCTCGTCGATGAAATTAATAAGGGGCTCGCGCGGTCGCTTCGCAAGTTAACCGAGGCCCGAATTTCCTATTGAAAAAACATACAGCTGCCAAACACTAGGCCAAAGTTGGAATGCGAGGGGATCGCCTTTACACTCCCACCCCCGGCCTGTTATCCTCATTTCTGTCACCAAGATAAATCGAAACCAGAACAGGAGTGCACCAGGTTAGTGCTAGCCAGAGAGCAAAAGAAATCCGTCATTGACCGGTATCAGACGCACGCGACTGACACGGGGAGTCCCGAGGTTCAGATCGCCATCATCAGTGAACGCATTGGCCAGTTGACGGACCACTTCAAAACGCACCAGAAGGACCACGGCTCGCGCCGCGGCCTGCTCATGCTGGTCAGCAAGCGGCGTCGCTTGCTCGACTACCTCAAGAGATACGATTCCGAGCGCTACAAAACTGTGATTGGGAAACTCGGCATCCGCAAATAGTTAGGAAATTGAACCCGGGTGCTTCACTTCTAGTTTGTTGCGAGAAGTGGGAGCCACAACGATGAACCGTTCACCCGGAAGATTCCTGAACATTTCTCTGAGAACGCCGCCTTCTTCTTGAAGCCGGAACAGCTTTGAGCCAACTCCACAGTGCGTATTTTTTGGGGACGACCCAACTCTCATGGCACCCGCTCATCCCACGGCCGATCATGCCTTCCATGATTTCGCAATCTCACACGCGAAACCAGGGCAGCGCGACCGCTCTCCTGATCACTATAAGAAGGATGAAAAATGAAACCAGAAGTTAGTACTGCGATCGTAGATCTCGCCGGCGGAAAACAACTCTCATTCGAAACTGGAAAATTGGCCAAGCAGGCCCACGGCGCGGCCGTGGTCCGTATGGGCGACAACGTCGTCCTCGCCACCGCTACCGCAAATGCCGATCCGCGCGAGGGAATCGATTTTTTCCCGCTCACCGTTGACTACCGCGAATACACCTACGCCGGCGGACGCTTTCCCGGCGGCTTCATCAAGCGTGAAGGCCGCATGAGCGAGCGCGAAGTGCTCACCAGCCGGCAGATCGACCGCCCCATTCGGCCCATGTTCGCCGAAGGTTTTAGGTGCGAGACGCAAGTCATCGCCTTCGTGCTCTCCGCCGACAGTAGCAACGATCCCGATGTGCTCGGCATCAATGGCGCATCGTGCGCGCTTAGTCTTTCCGACATTCCGTTCCTCGGACCCATCGGCGCGGTACGCGTAGGACAGCTTAACGGACAGTTCATCATCAATCCCACCTACGACGAGATGCGCGAGAGCACGCTGAATATCATGGTCGTCGGAACCTCCGACGGCATCGTGATGATCGAGTCGGGCGCGAAAGAAGTCAGCGAAGAAGTGGTGGTCGACGCGATTGAATTCGGGCACACCGAGATCAAAAAGATTTGCGCCGCGATTAAAGATCTGGCCTCGCGGGTGGGCAAGAAAAAGCGCGAAGTAACACCCCCGGAATTCGACCAGGCCTATTACGACGCGCTGAAAAAGAAAGTGGGCGCCGATCTCTCCGACCGGCTCGACACTAAGAAGCACCCCAAGGCCGAGAGCTATCTGCTGGTCAAAGAGCTCAAGAAGAAGCTGCAAGCCGAAATTCCCGAAGACGACGAAGAGGCGCAGGCGAAGTTCAAGCAGTATTTCGAAACTCTGCGCGAGCGCATCTTCCGCGAAGAGGTTATCGAAAAGAAACATCGCCCCGATGGCCGCGCGTTTGACCAGGTCCGCGAGATCTGGATCGAAGCCGGCGTTTTGCCACGCACCCATGGCAGCGCAATCTTCACCCGCGGCGAAACCCAGGCATTAGTCACAACCACCCTCGGCACCAGCGACGATATGCAGCGCCTCGAAGGCTTCGAAGGCGAAGCCAAGAAACGCTTCATCCTGCATTACAACTTCCCGCCGTTCTCGGTGGGCGAGGTTGCGTTCTTGCGCGGAGCGGGGCGGAGAGAAATCGGGCACGGAGCACTGGCAGAGCGCGCCATCTCGGGCGTGCTGCCATCGGAAGAGTCGTGGCCCTACGCGATGCGTGTGGTCTCGGACATTCTCGAATCGAACGGATCGTCGTCGATGGCGACGGTTTGCGGCGCGTCGCTTTCGCTGATGGATGCGGGAGTTCCGTTGAAGGCTCCCGTAGCTGGCGTCGCGATGGGATTGGTGAAGGAAGGCGAGCAGTATGCCATCCTCACCGACATTGCGGGCGCGGAAGATCATTACGGCGATATGGACTTCAAGGTCGCGGGCACGAAAGATGGCATTACCGCACTGCAGATGGATATTAAAGTTGCCGGCATTACCTCGCAGATTATGCGCGAGGCGCTGGCGCAGGCCAAGAACGGGCGGTTGCACATTCTCGGCAAGATGGAAGAAGTGATTACTACAGGACGCGAGAAGATTTCTGACTTCGCTCCGCGCTTCTATACCGTGCAGATTCCGGTCGACAAGATTCGCGATCTGATCGGGCCGGGTGGCAAGATGATTCGCAGCATCGTCGAGCAAACCGGAGTGAAGATCGACGTGGAAGATTCCGGATTGGTGAAGGTTGCGTCGAGCGACCAGGCATCGGCGGCAAAGGCACTGCAGATCATCGGCGATCTGACGGCGACTGCGGAAGTAGGAAAAACCTATCTAGGAAAAGTGACGCGGCTGGCGGACTTCGGCGCGTTCGTCGAAATCATTCCCGGTACCGATGGATTGCTGCACATCAGCGAAGTGGCGGAGCATCGCATTGGCGACATCCGCGACGAGTTGAAGGAAGGCGACCAGGTGCTGGTGAAAGTGCTCGCGGTGGAAGGCAACCGCATCCGGCTCTCGCGCAAGGCGATTCTGAAAGAGCAGCGCGCAAAGATGGGAGGTGGCGTTGCCCCTGAGGGCGCTCCCGCAGCAGTAGCAGCAGAAGGCGAGCCGGTTCCTGCATTGACCGGCACGATGGTCATTGAAGGGGGCGGAGACTTCCCCGATGAAGCCGAAGGCGAACCCAACTTTAATCGGGACGGCGCGCCTCATGTGGCCAGCGGTGACCGGCCTCACGGCGATCGTCCGCATGGCGGAGATCGTGGTGGGCGCGGTGGACGTCCCGGCGGAGGAGGACGCGATCGTGGGCGCGGCGGGCGCGGCGGACGTCCCGGTGGCGGCGGACGTGATCGTGGACGCGGCGGGTCTGGCGGGGGAAGACACTAGAAACCCTTTGCCACGGATTTGCGCGGATTCACACGGATAAAGAAACAGGCCACGACCCGAGTCGTGGCCTGTTTTTACGTGCGTGGAAATGCTGGGTTCCTCGCCTTCACTACGCTCCCGTTAGGATTGCTTCCTCGATAGAGCTGTCAGTCGTCTCAAGTAATTTGAGCAGTTGGCTTTCGTACTGTTTAATACCAACCGACCGCAGCATTCTGCTGTAGTAGAGCTCGCCTAGCTCTTGTGAGAACGCGCTGTTCTTTGTTTCAGCGTTGTACTCAGCAATTGCGACGAGCGAGACGTCCACGAGGAACTGCTTCAATCTCTTCTGGGCCTGCCCGGACATCGATCCGGTTCCACGTAGCTCGATGTAGCGCGGGCTGGCAAGGTTTACTCTCACGATAGGTAAATCAAGATCGTCTCCGGCGCGCTCAAATTGGAACGAAGCCGGAACTTTCGCATCGCCGAGTTGTTCGACCCTGATTCGGCAGTCTCCGACTCGGGGCTGATTCTTGGCCAGTCCAATATTCCGCGAGCCGCATCCGCCTGCGGAACCGCTCGTCGAATTTGCCTCAGCGCAAATGGCGGGTACGAAGTTTGCGTCCGCGAGCCATCGTCTTTCGCATTCTCCACATTCCCATCTGTGCCGACGGGTCGGGGGCGGCGTTGGTTTCTTCTTAGGCGACAGGGGCTCGCGGCTAATGTCTCCGACGGCGAATGGGTTGCGGTGCGCGCCCTTCAAAGCTAGGTTCACTTCTGTTTCTGCTTCGTGGATTGCGTCCCTCGAAGCCTCGTCCTGGCTTGAACGTGTCGCATTGTACCAAGCGCGATGCAGAACCCGAAATATCGAGAATAAATATGAGCGGAGAGTATCGACCGCTTCGGTTTCGGGGCCCGACGCCAATGTTGTTTTATTGTTTCGAAGAGCCTTCTTTAGAGCCAAAGAGTTGATCCGAGCATACCCGCAAACGGCGTTGCAAAAAGCCCCGATCGATGACGCGTGCTCTAGGCCGAGAAACGTCAAGAGCGGGAGTGTGCGAGCACTTTGGCCGGCTCCGAGGTTCGGCGGGTATGGGAGTGCCCCGCAAATTTCCAGGAGCAGCGCTGGGCGGTCAAGATTCTGCATTTGACCGTCATTATTGCGACCAACCACCCTGAAATCGAACTCTATTGCCTCGGCGAGTCCTTCAGCGGGCTTGATTAGTTCCGTTTCCTGGGACGTTGAATCAAAGAGCTTCAATTCCTGGGTCGAGAGGCCTTTCGCTTCGACCAACCAGTTCTTCATCGGCGGCGACCATGGACGCAGATCGATGCGACGATTATTGAGCAGTCCCTGAGGGACATTGCCGGCCAACTGCAAAACGAAGGCGTGGGAGCTATTTTGCAACCACTCACGCGCGTAAGAGAGCCGCTCTAGCAACACCTCGAAGGGAATCTTGGTGCCCTGTCGTATATCCGTCAATTCGACGCGTGTCCCCATTTCCATGGGCGCCGCAGCGCTCCAAAGGTGCGGCAGTGCGCCCCGGGAATGCAACCGGTATTCGTAAACACGCCAGATCGTGTCGGGGTCGCCATCGCTTGGAAGAGAGACGCCCTTTGGCAGGGTCGGGGACAACTGTTCTCGGTGAAGATTGAGCCCTTCCGTGGCCCGCGCTGTAGTGGTTGTGACGATCACACGATCGGCGATGGAAGTATAGGTCTTGGTGCCAACCCCGTTGCGCCCTGCACGATCAACCTCTTGGTGAACCTCGGAGTCGGAGAACGCCCCGCAAAAGCGGTTCAGAAACTCTGAGTGGTTTAGACCGCCTCCGTTATCTTCACAGATGATTCGCTTCGGAAGTAAGAGCGTGATTCCATCTTCGAGTTTGGAGCTGGCTATGTCGATGGTTAGGGTTACTTCGGTAGCGTTGTCGCGAGCGTTTTCGGTTAGTTCCAGACAGACGGCAACGCTGCTAGGTGAGGACTCTTGAGCGTAGACTCTTGCTTGGTAAGCGTTAACGGGATTTTCGCCCAACTGGACGGGCACAGGCGTAGAAAGATCCGCAGCTTTACGGGTCATGACCTTCTCCTTGGTCTCGACAAGCGGTCGAGCCTTCGGTAAATTCCGCCGCGAACACCTCTTAACGCCGGTCAGGCCTCAGCCCGCCTCGCAGTCAAGAAATGCCACAGCGCGGTACGCGAACTATACCACGCACAAGGGGTATGCCTGTGGAAAACTGGGCTGGCTTGAGCTAGCGGCATCTTGCCACCAGCCGTTCCCTCAGCGGCTGAAGCCGGAGTCGCTTGGCGACGCTTTTCGGCACGGCTGAAGCCGTGCCCTTCCCGGTCAAGGTCAAAGTCAAGATCAAGATCAAAGGCGGCGGACAGAGCTTGCCCTGGGCCTGCCGAAGGGAGTGTCCGTCCCACACGCTCGAAATCCTTGCCCTTCAGCCTCGCACATGGCTGGCTTCAGGCATAATGACTCACCATGAAATTGTCCGATGACCGGTTGCTTCGGATGATCGCAGTATTCAAATTCTTTAAAGCGGCATCGCTTATCACGCTTGGCATCGGAGCATTCAGGCTTCTTCACAAAGACTTGGGCACTGTGCTCGAGCACTGGATTATGGCGTTAAGGCTGGACCCCGGGCAGCATTTTCTCGACGTTGCGCTCGCGAAGGCCTCCAATGTAAGCCCTGCACAAATCAAGAAAGTTGGTCTGGGCAGCTTTATCTATGCGGCACTGTTTTTAGCCGAGGGGACGGGTCTGTGGTTGCGCAAGCGCTGGGGGGAGTGGCTCACCGTGATCATTACGAGTTCCCTGGTACCGATTGAGATTTACGAGATTCACCGGCACCCAACCTGGCCGAAAGTGGTGGTGTTCGCACTCAACATCGCCATCGTCGTATACCTGATTTATCACATGCGAAGGGCGCGGCCCGCTTCCCAGTAAGCCGTCGCGGTGAGTGTACAATGTCGACATGTCTTTCCGCGCGCAGGGAACTCCCAATGCCGCCAAGCGCGGCCGCACTCCGCCCCCCGAGGAGACCTTCGAAGAAGCTGGCTTCCTTAAGGCTCTGGGCGAGAAGCAGAAACTGGTGAGCGTTAAGCTGATGGATGGCCAGACGGTGAGCGGCTGGATCGAGTATTACGACAAGAATATGGTGCGACTCACGCGCGAAGGCGCTCCTAATCTGTTCATCTTTAAGCACGAAATCATGTATATCGCCGAAGACGGCGGCAGGAAGAAGTGAATCGGCTTTAGGCTTCGGCCCGAAAGTTTGACGGGCTTCGTCGCGACTACTGAAGCTACTGCTGCGTCGCCCAAACTCGAACTTCTTCCCCTAAGGCTGACCAGGGTATTCCCGGTGCTCGAAGGCCGAAAGCCGAAGCGCAATGACAATGACATCTAATCACGACAGCTTTCTCCCCGCCATGTCAGAGATTGCGCGCGAAGCGGGCGCTTTATTGATGCACTACTTCAGCCAGCATTTGAAGATCGAATATAAAGGTGACGCGGATTTGGTGACGGCTGCAGATCGGGCATCGGAGAAACTGATTCGCGAGCGCATTACGCAACAATGGCCGGGTCATGACGTTCTTGGGGAAGAGCAGGGACTCAATGATCAAGGCAGCGATTTCCGGTGGTACGTCGACCCGCTCGATGGTACGACAAATTTCGCGCACGGATATCCGGTCTTCTGCGTGTCCATGGCGGTGGAACACCGGGCTGTGGAACACCACGCGCCGCCCGGAGAACCAGACCGACGCATCGCTGCGGTGATTTACGATCCCACACGCGATGAGTTATTTTCTGCTGAGCAGGGTAGAGGTGCGCATCTCAACGGCGAGACGATCCACGTTTCGAAAACGGCTGCGTTGGAAGAATGTCTTCTGGCCACGGGCTTTCCCAGCCACAAGCGGCACAAGAACCCGAATATTTATTTTTATCATCAGATCACGCTGCACTCGCACGGAGTGCGCCGGGCAGGATCGGCGGCGCTTGATCTGTGCAACGTGGCTTCTGGCCGCTTCGATGGCTTTTGGGAATTTAATCTCAATCCCTGGGACACGGCTGCTGGGGTCCTGATTGCAGAAGAGGCGGGCGGCACGGTCACGCGCTTTGATGGATCGCCGTTTGAACTAAACAGCCGCGAAACCGTGGCGTCGAACGGCTTGATTCACCAGGCGCTGCTGCAGGAATTTGAGGAGATCTTTGCGGGGCGGGATTTGCAGCCGCTACCCGATCCGCGGGAGTACAAAAGATGAATCGCAGGGTAGTGGAAAAGCGTAAAAATGCGATGCGTTGGAAAACTAGACTGGCCGCGGCAACAGTTATCGTGCTGGGATCGGCAATTCTATTCGCCCACGCAACCGGCTCAGCGCCGGCTGCACCCGATCCGGCTTACGTGCAATCGTTTGAAAAGTGGAAGGCCGAGCAGGTTGATGACTTGAAAAAGAACTGGCTGCCCCTGGCTGGTTTGTATTGGTTGAAACCAGGAGCGAACAGTTTTGGCAGCGACGCAGCGAATGCGATTGCATTTCCAAAAGGTCCGGCTCATGCAGGGGAATTCGATCTCGAAGGAAAAGATGTCACTATCAAAGTGCTTCGGGAGACAGGTGCGACGTTAGCGGGCAAGCCGCTGGCCTCTGCGAAGTTAGACTCCGATGTTTCGGGACATGCGTCCGTGGTTGAGATGGGCACTCTGCAGTTTCATGTGATCGTGCGCGGCGAACGCGTGGGCATTCGCCTGAAGGATACGGACAGCGCCGCGGTCCGCAACTTCCATGATCTGATGTTTTTTCCACTGGACATGAATTACCGGGTGACGGCGAAGTGGGTTCCGTCGGATGGAAAAAAGACGGTCGACGTGCCAAATGTGCTAGGCGATGTGACTCCGGTGCCCGTGGCAGGGACCGTGCTTTTCAAGATTGATGGCCAGGAGCAGAGGTTGACCGCTTTAGGCGGAGAGCCATCGAAGGGACTCTCGTTTGTGTTCAATGATCTGACCGCCAAAAGCGATACCTATCCCGGCGGCCGATTTCTGGAGAGCGATCCCGTGGTCGATGGTGCGGTGGTACTCGACTTCAACCGGGCTTATAACCCACCATGTGCGGTTACCCCTTATGCCACGTGCCCTTTGGCGCCGAAGGAAAATCGCCTTACGGTAGCGATTGCTGCGGGGGAAAAGTTTGACAAGGCCGCGCACGCGCACCACTAGCTCAAGTCAGATTGGCGGTTCGGGCCCTCCTGCCGCGTTACAATAGTTGGGGAGTAGCGTGTCCGCTCGCGCGTTTCCCATCATCTTAAGTGCGCATAGGATTCAACGTGATCAACTCTCTTCTGGAACGCAAGATCGAAAAACGGCCTGACAAAGTCAGGCTGCACGGACGCATTCTCTTTCTCACCGAAGATCCCGAATTGATTAAGCGTCAACTGGCGGGCGAAGACCTGCCGTGGGATACGAAGAATCCGGCGAACAATCCCAAGCTGCGCGACGATATTTCGACCGACGAAATCACTCCGGCGCACTACTGTTTCTATTTTGACGAGACGTTGGGCGAGATCCCCTACCTTGGGTTGAAGTGCGGCAGCGTCACGCCGATTGGACGAGGCGAGGTGAAGCGCGGCGGATTTGTGTGCGCGGTGAGCGGGAAGCGGCGGGGTAAGGGATCGAGCCGTGAGCAATCGCCATATGCTGAGATGTGCGCCGGCATTCAAGTCGTGATCGCCGAAAATATCGAACGCATTTACAAACAGAATTGTCAGAACCTCGGGGTGTTGACTTCGACGGACTTTTCGCTGATCGACAGGGTTCGCAGCGGGCAGGAGATTCCGCTGAGCGAGTTTACCGCTGGCGAAGATGAGATCACGCGTCAGGTAATTGAATATGGCGGTCTGTTTCCGTTTAATGTGGCGCGAATGCAGAAGAAGGTGTTTCTGCCGCCGATTCAGCATAAGTCCGAGTACCTTGGCCGGGCTGGGAACGTGCGCCGCTACCGCACTCAGCCGATGACACTGGCCGAGAAAATCTTCGCCCGGCACATGATCAACGACAAAGGCGAAGTAGGCGTGGCTGCTGTTAAGCCCGGCGACACCGGTTTCGCGCAGGCCGACCTTCGCTTCAGTCACGAGTATGTGACGCCGATGGCGGCCATATTTTTTGAGCGCTACGTCGGCAAGGATGCGAAGGTCAACGATGCTTCGAGCATCATCTTCTTCCGTGACCACCTGACGTTTCTTGATGAGGTGATCTCGGAGGAGAAAAAGAAACTTGGACTGCTCGATCTGGCGACGCAACTCAAGCTCAAGCAGCAGGAGTTCGCTGCCAGGCAGGGAATCAAGCTGCATGGAGAATTGAAGGACCGTAAGGGATCGGAGGGCATCTGCCACTCGATTGTTCTCGAAAGTTACGCATTGCCGGGGCAACTGAATATTGGATCGGACTCGCATACGCCGCACGTCGGCGCGATTGGCTGCGTCGCTTTCGGAATCGGCACGACTGACGTGTTCAATAGCTGGATTACGAAGGATGTGCGCGTGAAGGTGCCGGAATCGGTGAAAATCGTGATTCGCGGCCAGAAACATTCGAATGTCACGGCGAAAGATTTCATCCTGAAAATCCTCAGCCTCGACTACGTGCGCAGCGGCAAGGCTCTTGCGAAAGTGATGGAGTATGCGGGCGAGGCGATCGAAGAACTCAGCGTGGATGAGCGTGCCACCATGACCAACATGGCGGCTGAAATTGGCGGATTCACGGGCATCGTCGCGCCGGACAAAAAAGCGGTCGACTTCCTGGTCGAGCGGCGCGGCATGGATCGCAAGAAGGCCGAGGCGCTGATCGAGGGCTTATACAGCGACAAAGATGCGCAGTATGCGCATGTGATCGAACTCGATGCGGCGGAAATTACTCCGATGGTCGCTACCCCCGGCGATCCCGGCAACGGAAAATATGTGCGCGATCTGAACACTCCCGTGCCGGTGGAGATCGCCTACGGAGGCACCTGCACTGCGGGCAAGAATGAGGATATGGATATGTACGCTGCTGTGCTCGCCGACGCTCTGAAGCAGGGGAAAGGCATAGCCGATTCGGTGAAGTTCTACATCCAGTTCGGATCGCAGGAGACCCGCGAATACTGCCTGAGTAAGGGATATCTGAATGTGTTTCAGAAGGCCGGGGCGATTGTGATCGAGCCAAGTTGCGGCGCCTGCATCAATGCGGGGCCGGGAGTCTCAACCCGCCCCGACCAGGTTGTCATCAGCGCGCAGAATCGCAACTTCCCTGGCCGCAGCGGGCCGGGACAGATGTATCTTGCTTCGCCTTTGACGGTCGCGGCTAGCGCGGTGGCTGGGTACATTGTGGAATATGAACCGAGCGAGAAGAAGGAGTTGGTGGGCGCATAGGGCCGCTATTTCACGTTGCCTGAGCGCTTCAGGCGGTAGTGGCTTTTTCATGTACTTCCCCCGGTTGACTCGAAATCTGACGTAGGAGACTCGTGGTGCAGGAGTCTGGCACGGCGGCAAGCATGTTCCCTCCAACTGGCTGAATTCAGGCAGCATGGCTGAAATCAGCCACTCTCTAATCTGCAACTTTTTCTTGAGATACGAGTTCAAATAGATAGGCGCTTCGGAGAGAAGATAAAATCCGGAAGGCCTGCGGATCCGATGGCTTTGCGATTTCGTGGCGGATCTGGGACAAGGGGGTTCAAATGCGTTATTTAAAATATTTGGCTTTAGTGGCTGTTCTGATGGTTCCGCTGGCCTACTCGCAAGCGCAAGTGGGGGTCGGCATAGGGTGGGGGCCGGGTTATGTTGACGGGCCGCCGGTATGCGATTACGGCTACTACGGATATTATCCTTACGCGTGCGCACCCTACGGATATTACGGGCCTGACTGGTTTGCGGGCGGAATCTTCATCGGCGCTGGTCCGTGGTATGGCTGGCGCGGTGGTTGGGGAGGCTGGCGCGGTGGTTGGGGCTACGGTCGTGGCTTCGGCCGGGCTGGTTTCGGCGGACGCGGCTTCGGTGGTCGTGGCTTTGCTGGCGGACGCGGATTCGCCGGTGGACGTGGATTTGCGCACGGTTCAGTTGGTGGCTTCCACGGTGGTGGGGGCGGCTTCCACGGTGGTGGGGGCGGCTTCCACGGTGGCGGTGGTGGATTCCACGGTGGAGGCGGTGGACACGGTGGTGGCGGTGGACACCGGTAAGCCTTGCTGATCCGGTGTCGTGATCCGGACCCGTTGATCCGGAATCGAAGCTGGGACGGCTGGCAGCGGATACTGTCAGCCGTCTCTTTTTCTGCTGTTTCCTTCCGCCCGGATTGCATCCCGCTCGCCAAACATGGATAAACGACAAACGATAAACGAGGAAAGAACCTGGAACCCACGAGCTTGGCCGCAACCAGCCAATAAATTTGTACCGCAACGCGCAATTCTTGCTAGAATGTGCGGTTCGCGGAGACGCCGCGGGAGTAGTAAAATACCTGCATAGACCTCAGGAGACTCACACCCTTATGACTTACGTGATTGCCGAGCCCTGCATCAACACCAAAGACACAGCGTGCGTGGACGCGTGTCCGGTGGATTGCATTCATCCCAAGAAGGACGATCCCAAATACGCGACCGAGCCATTGCTTTATATCGATCCGGTTGAGTGCATCGACTGCGGCGCTTGCGTGCCGGTCTGCCCGGTTTCGGCTATCTTCGCGCTCGACGATCTGCCGGAGAAGTGGAACGAATTCACCGCGAAAAACGCAGCCTATTTCGGCCGCTGATTCGAGACGAAGAGCCAGATGGGTTTTGTTCGCGAGAATCAAGCCTTTCCGGCGATTGGTTGTAAGGCATTCGCTGTATTGTCCAAGATCGGCGCGTCAGCTAGTTTGTATGAGTAACATTCGAGTGGTTCTGGGCGATCATGGGTTAGCGTCGCTAAGGCGGCATTCCGACCCTCACGGTCGCCCATTATTATTCTTTTAAGCCGTCTGCCCCTTCCCGAAGATTACATCCTTTCCTTCGTATATCGGTTCTCCATTTACAATCTGCATTACGCTAGCCTACGGCATTTCCATGGCATTGATGGAGTCGGAAGCGATCGTGCTGCGCACCTACCCGCTGCGTGAGGCCGATTTGCTGGTCACGCTGTTCACTCGCGCGGAGGGCAAAGTGCGCGGGGTGGCGCGGTCGGCAAAGAAGTCGAAGCGGCGCTTCGGCGGCGCTCTGGAGCCGCTGACTTACGTGCGCGCATTTTATGACGTGCGGGAGCGGCAAGAGTTGGCACGTCTGGATGCCTGCGAGGTACTGGAGTCTCCTCTGGCTACCGAGGTTAGCTATGCGCGGGCTGTAGCGCTCGCGCACGTGGCCGAGCTGTTGGATGAGTTGCTGCCCGATCGCGAAGCTAACGATGCCATTTTTCGGCTGACGCTCTCCGTGTTGCATGTTTTGGCCGGCCCGGATGTTTGGATGCCGGTGACATATTTCGAACTTTGGCTGACCCGGCTGGTGGGCTTTCTGCCCGAACTGACCGAATGCGTCGTTTGCGGCCGCAACTTGAACGGCAGCCGCGCCTATTTTCACGCCCTCGCGGATGGTCTGATGTGCGCCGACGACAAGCGGCTGGCATCGTCGGAGATCTCGACGGAATCGCGTGTCCTGGCTGCGCAGATGTTTCGCGCTCCGGTGGAAAGTTTTGCGGAAATCTCCTGGCCGAAGGCGCAGGCAGCCGACTTGCGAAAGTTTTTGATTCAAATCTTGCAGCGACATATTGAGAAGAAGCTGGTAACGGCGGGCATGCTGGAGAAGGGAAGCTTATAACCTTCACAAGGCGTGTAGGGGTTGATTCATCAACCCGTGTCGCATTTCGCTCCCGTCAAGCTCTGGAAGTTTAATTGGGAGTTGTTCCAATCTTGCAAAGTGTCTCAGAAAAACCTCAAGCACAACGAGGTCTGGATTGTCCTCCTTCGCTCTGACCTTTCGTGAATCACTGGCTGTCCTGAATTTCACACCAACATAACTTCTGGAATTCCAGATGCTTATTCCTTCCTGAGTGAGAGGCAATTCTAAGAACTCTCTCATCTCGTAAAAAATCTTGCGAATGGCTCGAGGTACGGGCAACTATGTCCAAAGCAACAATCTTTTTTGTTGGTCTGCTCTCTATTCCGCGCATCTCGGCTCTTATTCGGCGGGCTTCGACACCGCTGGCCACTCCTGGCGTTTGCTTCGCTCTTTTTGTATTTCCAATTCTGATTTTGAAGGCACCCGGCAGGAATGCGCGACGGGCGCAGTGGCCGCGGCTCTTGCGATATGCGGCCCCGTTATTGCTTGGCATGGCGATTGGGCTGAGTTCTCAGGCGTCAGCACAGAGCTGCGTCAATCTTCAGTGCTTTCAGGTGACGTGCCTTGGGACTGCCACGACTTCGATCAGCGGAACAGTCTACGCGCCAAACGGCGCAGATCCGATTCCGAATGTGATCGTGTACGTTCCCAATGGGATGGTCGAGCCCCTCGTCGACGGACCGGCTGACGACACGGAGGCGTCGCTCGTGACGGGCTCGCCCCTCGTCAGCACGACGACTGCAGCGAACGGCACCTTTACTGGTGACCACGGTGCTCCTCGACCCGGATTTTATTTGTGCCCTGGTCTTCTTCTATTTGAGACATGCTTGTTCCCGTTAGGCCCGTTGACTCGATCAAGCTTCGTGAGCAGCGGGCAACAGTCCTCATGCTTGATTTCCCGTTTGAGGCGCAGTTCGCGGTTGCAATTACGGAACGCTTCTGCAAGCTCCGCTTCCAATCGGGAGAGACTGTTGATCTTCTCCCGAACATCCCCCAGCTTGCGCTTGAGCATGGATTGCACTTCCGAACAAACGTGATGCTTTTGCCGCAACGCCAGCAACTCTTTGACTTCGGTCAGGGAGAACCCCAATTCCTGCGCATGTCGCACAAATGTGAGATCGTGAATATCTTCTGCGTCGAACAGGCGATATCCGCCGGCGCTGCGACCTGCACTCTTGATAAGCCCGATCTTTTGATAGAAGCGGATCGTGTCCACGCTGACGCCGGCCACACTCGCGGCTCTACCGATATGAACAGCCACCATCATGTCTAGAAGGATAAACCCTGGAGTTATGTCCAGAGTCGAGAAGGATCGCCACGCGCTCCTCTTGGACTTAACATTCAAACAATCCGCATACAATCCGTAAACCTGTTGGCGCTACTGAGGATCTATCCCTTTCTTTCCTCCGGGCACGACAAGCCGGCGGCCCTCTCGCACAAGGGTGCTGCGTAACTATAGATCTCGAAGCAGAAAGTGGAGCGACGATGACAACGGAATTGCTGCGATTCAACGGCGCTGTCGAGCGGGATCCAGCCATCGATGCGTGGATGAAAGAGCATGCAGGTGAATTGGGAGACATCGCGCATCAGTGGTTTGAGGTGATGCGAAAATGCGGGGACGAAGTCCGGGAGCTTTTGCATGACGGCTGTCCGGTTGCATGTTTGGGAGATGCGCCCTTCGGCTACGTCAATGTATTCACCTCGCACGTCAACGTGGGGTTCTTTCACGGCGCAACGCTGCCGGATCCAGCCCGCTTGTTGCAAGGCAGCGGCAAGTTCATGCGTCATGTGAAGCTGAGACCGGGAACGGCCATAAACGTCGCAGCGCTAAACAGGCTCGTCAATACTGCGTATTCGGATATAAAGGCGCGCGTCGAAAACGGCTAACTCAGAGAAACGCATTGAGAGGTCGACGCAGGTGTGAACCGCCAGATCGGTAACGGCATGTCGCATGCTGCCTACTGATCGTGGGCAGATCACAGGTAAGGATAGAAGCAGTTCGTGGATCATGAATGGATCAAGAATTAGTCTGGCAAGAAGTGCATCGCGTCACTAGCACATCAACTGCAACGACTTCCTTCGCGAAGTGGTGGCAATCAGCCTCGAGTTGACTCAGAGATGCCGCTTGTTCCCAAGAGGCTCATGAGCAAGAGGTCGGGGAGGGTTAGGGCCCGGCGAACGCGCAAGGCAGAGTATCGCGGCCATGGTCACCAGATCGGCAAGAGAGTCAGCCTTCATCTTTCGCATCACCTGACCTCGGTGTGCCTTTACCGTGATCTCGCTGATGTTGAGTTCGCCACCGACCTGTTTATTCAGCCGACCGGCGGCCACCAAGGCCATGACTTGCCTTTCGCGAGGCGTGAGCGACGCGTAACAGTCCCGGAGCGCCCGTATCTCCGCCTCGCGACCAAGTGCGGCCTGGCTGCGCTCGATGGCGTTTCGGATGGCACTCAACAGCACATCATCGCCAAATGGCTTCGTCAAGAACTCGATAGCGCCCGCCTTCATGGCCTGGACGGACATCGGTATGTCACCGTGGCCCGTAATGAAGCATCTATTACAGGGAGCCTCCAATCGGGCCACTATGAAAAACCAGAAAGTGAACGATCAAACCTAAGCCTCTGGAGCGAGATCAATGAATACGGGTTCCAAAGACAAAATCTTAAGCGGGGATGGCTCTCGTCTTGCGACTGCCGAGCAGCGGTTAAGACAACTTGGTATCGAGCTTCCACCGCCGCCTGAGCCGTTCGGCATCTACGCGGAAGCAGTGCAGACTGGCAACCTGCTCTTTCTCACCGGAATGCTTCCCACTGTAGGCCGCGAAGCGAAATTCATCGGGCGCGTCGGCGCGGAACTCGATGCGGAAGCAGGGCACGCGGCCGCTCGCCTGGCCGCGCTCAACGCCCTCGCTGTCGCACGGCAGCATTTGGGCTCGCTCGACGAAGTTACGCGGATCGTCCGGCTCGGCGTGTTGGTGGCCACTTCGGGAGATGTCCGCGATCAGCCGAAAATCGATCAGCCGAAAGTCGCTGACGGCGCTTCAGAGCTTCTGCAGGACGTTTTCGGAAAAGACAAAAACCCTTGCCGGATGGTGTACGGCGTAGCCAGCCTTCCGCTCGGCGTGCCGGTCGAGCTGGAGTTGATTTTTGAGGTATCCGCGTAATGTCGCCCCGCTGGCATGACAACCGCCTCACGGCAAAGCTCGGAATCGAGTATCCCATCATTCAAGGCCCGCTCGGCGGATTGTCGTCACAAAAACTGACGGCAGCAGTGTCCAACTTTGGCGGGCTCGGATCGTTTGGTGCGCATGGCTTGCAGCCCGACGCTATCAAAAACGTGATCGCGGAGATTCGCTCTCTCACATCCAAACCGTTCGCGATGAACTTGTGGGTGTCAATGGAGGATGAAGGTGCTCGAACAGCGGATGAAAACGGATTCAACAGGAGTCTGGCTCCGTTAGTCGCTGATCTTGCTACCTTGGGAGCGCCCCGTCCAACGTACAAGCCATATTCGCCGAAGCGATTTGAAGATCAGGCCCGCGTACTACTGGACGCGAACGTACCGGCATTCAGCTTCATCTACGGAATTCCGGCGAGAGAAATCCTGGAAGAGTGCCGGGCGAAGGGCATCGTCACCATTGGCACGGCGACAACACCCGACGAGGCTGCCGCACTCCAGGAAGCCGGCGTGAATGCCATTGCCGCTTCTGGCTTCGAAGCAGGGGGGCATCGCGGTTCATTTTTCCGGTCGGCGGAGGATTCGCTCACCGGCACGCTGTCGCTAGTCCCACAGGTCGTCGACATCGCGGATGTGCCAGTGATTGCCGCGGGGGGAATAGGAGATGCGCGAGGTGTAATCGCCGCCCTGGCTCTCGGCGCAGAAGCCGTCCAAATGGGAACGGTATTCCTGGCGTGCGAGGAATCCGGCGCCAGCCGTCTTCATCGCGAAACTCTGCGGCGACGCAATGCCGGACATACTGCCTTGACAAAAGGGTTCACGGGAAGACTCGCGCGGGGAATCCACAACCGTGTGATGGAGAACTTGAACCGAAGCGGAACCGAGATCTTGCCATATCCCCTGCAACGAGAACTCGTCAGAAATCTCGCACTCGCAGCAGAGGCTGCGGGCCGGGCAGATCTTGTGCCTATGTGGGCCGGGCAGAGCGCCAATCTTTCCAGTTGCACCGACGTATCGGCTTTCTTGAGCTCATTGATTGAGGAAGTCTCCGAAATCGCCGGACCGGTGATTCAGTGGAGCGCAAACCGCAGCAGAAGCGCCCGCGAGCCTGGCAAGGAGAAATAGAAAATTGGAACAAATTGCAGGCAAAGATAAATCGGGACAGACGGGACGTTTCCTCAATTAGACCAAAGATGATAAGGAGTGAGCGTTCCGCCTGTACCCGAGTTATGCCCAATGCGCTGATTTGCTTAGGCAGCCTGCGTCTGCGACTTGCCGGCCTTCCCGCCCAGGAAGCTCAGCAATTCGGCGTTTACTTCTTCCGTGTGTGTCCACGGGATGCAGTGTGGACCGTCTTTCACGACCAGCAGGCGCGCCCCTTTGATGAGCTTGGCAGTGCGCTGTCCCGCAGCGGTGATTGGAAGAATGCGGTCGGCATCCCCGTGCATCACCAGGGTGGGCACATCGATGCGGGTCAGATCCTCGCGGAAGTCCTCGTGCCAGGTTGCGACACACGCGAGGCTGGCAGTGGCGGAGGCGCCGGCGGCAACGTTCCAGCTAGCTTGGACGGCTTGTTCGCTGACACGCTTACCCAGCAGCAGGTCAGTATTGTAGAAATTCTGGAAGAAGCCTGTGAAGAACGCGTAGCGGTCGGCGGCCACGGCTTTCTCGATGCCGGCAAATACACTGGCATCCACGCCTTCGGGATTGTCGCCGGTCTTGAGCAGATACGGTGGCACACCGGAGATAATCACGGCTTTGCTCACGCCCTTGGAGCCGTACTTTCCGATGTAGCGTGCCACCTCGCCTCCGCCCATCGAAAAGCCGACCAGGGTGAAATCTCGCAGCTTAAGTTCGGCGACCAGCTTGTGAATATCCTCTGCGAATGTGTCGTAGTTGTAGCCGGTGGTTGGCTGGCTGGACCTGCCGAAGCCTCTGCGGTCATAGGTAATGACTCTGTGACCAGCCTTCAGGAGGACGGGGACTTGCTTCTCCCACGAAGCACCACTCAAAGGGTATCCGTGGATGAGAACGACCGGTTGGCCCGAGCCATGGTCTTCGTAGTAAAGGTCGATGTTGCCCGAATTTTCTTTTCCGACTGTAACGTATGGCATTGCTTTTCTCCTTTTCTGTTGCGACGGATAAATTTGTTTGTGATTGGTAGAGTCGTGGCCGCAGTCGACTACCATTCGATGCAGTTTTCGATCAGACTCGCTGTCGCGACTATCGTCGCGCTCCTTACAAAGTCCCGGTGTTCCCAGGCCGCGAAGGGAGTGCCGTCCATATCGATACGGGCACCGCATTGACGACGCGGCTGAGTTCGTTCTCCATGGCAGTCCTTTCCTGGCAGCACTCCATAACATTAGGATGCACAGCTCCACGCGATTGCGCAATTTGACGTTCGTATCGGTTCGCCGAAAATAATGCCACTCACGTAGCGACAAATCTTTCGAGCGAGGAAGCGCTCATCGCGCCAACTGATACCAAGGTATCCATCGACACCATCGTCCAATAGATTTGTCCCCGCGTTTGTGTTGAAAGGTTTCGACGCTTTCAACGTGACCAACACTGCCAGTTTTCGATATTCCGATCGATGACCTTTCGCAGAACCGGTTTTACAACCAGTTCCCGATCCTGCGGACTGCACCCGGCAACTTTTATAACTCTGTTTTATGCTTCCACGGTTACGTTTGGATGCAGCTCGATTATGGCGGCAACGGCGGCCACTCGCCGATACGATTCAATCCTGTCCGCGTGCTCATAGGTGTCAGTTACAACGATCACCTCGTCGGCGGCCGTATCTTCGACCAACTTCTCCAGTCCTGCCTTCACCGTCGCATCCGATCCTACAATCGCCGCGCGCAGTCTGCTCTCCACGGCTGCCCGCTCGTCGTCCCGCCATAGCGGCTCCATAGAATCGACCGGGGGTAACAGCTCTACCGGCTGGTTTCGAATGAGTCGGAGAAAGCGCTGCTGTGGTGTCGTGAACAATCGCCTGGCTGCCGTGTCCGTCTCCGCCGCAATCACCTGCACCGCTACCGTGAAGCACGGCTTCCGAAGTACTTTGCTTGGCCGGAACTCGTCGCGGTATAGCTGAGCCGCTGCGTATAAGTGCTCAGGAGCAAAGTGGGCCGCAAAAGCAAATGGCAAGCCCAGCATCCCTGCCAGTTGTGCGCTGAAGCCGCTCGACCCCAGCAACGTGATCGGCACATTGCTCCCCTGCCCGGGAATCGCTCTCACTGTTTGCCCCGGCCGCTCCGGACCCAGGTAGGTTTGCAATTCAGCGAGGAGTGCCGGGAAATCTTCGCCACCCTGCTGCAAATCTCTTCGCAACGCCCGCATCGTTTGGAAGTCGGCGCCCGGAGCCCGTCCCAGCCCTAAATCAATTCGACCTGGGTACAGAGCTTCCAGCGTCCCGAATTGTTCCGCCACCACGAGCGGCGCGTGGTTTGGCAGCATCACGCCACCACTGCCCACTCGAATCGTCTTTGTCGCCGCCGCCACATGCCCAATCAGTATGGGCGTGGCCGAGCAAGCCAGTCCAGGAATGGAGTGATGTTCCGCCAGCCAATAGCGCTTGTATCCCCACTGCTCTACGTGCAGCGCCAGGTTCACCGATCGGGCAATTGCACTGCCCGCCGACTCCCCGGTTCGCATGCCCACAAGATCCAGAACTGAAACAGCCAACCTGTTACCCATGATCTGTTAGATGAGTCCCATGGGAAAGCGATGCGGACGTTGTTCAACGGCTAACACAATGGAAGCTTGCGTTGTGCGTGCGACAGACAGCATTAACAAAGTCCGTTGAGTCATCCCCCCGGGTGAAGAACCTTATGCAGGCTCACATCGTCGCCATCGCCGCTCCTCAAACTGCGGAAGACAATCGTCGATAAGATGGTCAGTATCCCGAGAGCAATGAGAGCCTTATGGATTCCATGAATCATTTCGGCCGGATTGGAGTGCGTGCTGGGAACAAATAGCGCTGTGGTTAAGCCCGCCGCCGCTACGCCGAAGCTAATCGACATCTGCTGCATTGTGCTTGCGATGGAACTTGCACTGCTGGCGTCTTTTTCCTCGATGTCCGCGAATACAAGCGTATTCATGCTCGTGTATTGCAGCGACGTGAACGCACCATAAAGGAAAGCCTCGAGCACGATGGCCCAAACAGGTGTTCGCAGACCGATCGTTGCAAACACCATCAGAAGGACACCGAGAATTAAGGTGTTGGAGATGAGGACGCCACGATACCCGATACGACGCAGAATTCGTGGCATCATTGCTTTCATGCTCATGGAGGCGATTGCCTGGGGCATGACGAGCAGACCGGACTGGATCGGGGTGAAGCCCAGGCCTACTTGGTAGAGGAGCGGCAGGAGAAATGGCACTCCGCCTATTCCAAGACGAGTGAAGAAGCTGCCGCTTACGGCGGCGCGGAATGTGCGAATGCTGAATAGCCTGAGCTTCAGCAAAGGGAACGGAAGACTGTTCCCGTGGATCCCGTATCCGGCAAGCAACACAATGGACAACACCAGCAATCCGCACATCGCACCCGCGCTCAGCGTGTGCTCGCCGAATATCTCCAACACATAAGAAAGTAATGCAATCCCAGAACCAAAGAGGATGAGCCCGACAACATCGAGCGGAGGGGTCCGCTCTTCGCGGTAATCCGGCAAATGCAGATAAACGAGGATCAAACCCGTGAGTCCAATTGGAATATTAAGGAAGAAAATGGCGCGCCAGTGAAGATACCCGACGATAAGACCTCCGGCGATGGGTCCGAGCATGGGTGCCACTAGGGCTGGTATCGAAACAAAGCTCATGATGCGCAGAAGATCTGACTTAGGAAATGTTCGCACCAGGGTGAGCCGGCCCACTGGCACCATCATTGCGCCCCCGCAACCTTGCAGGATGCGGCAAGCGACGAGCAAATGAATGTCAGTTGATATTCCGCACAGAAAGGACCCGAGGGTGAATAGACCAATCGCAGATGCGAATACACGACGGGTTCCGAAGCGGTCCGCCATCCAGCCACTGATTGGGATGAAGACCGCCAGGCTGAGCGTATAGCTCGCCAGCACCGCCTTCATGCTCAGGGGAGCGACGCCGAGGGCGGAAGAGATCGCGGGAACGGCCGTATTGAGAATCGTTGTATCCAGCGACTCCATAAAAAAAGCGACCGCAACGAGCCAAGGTAAGATCCGTTTGGAGGCCTCTGAGGGATCGAATGAAATTGGAGGCGCGATGAACGGGCCGGCTGGGTTCATATGAAAAGAAACTGCGGGGACGGCTTCTCCACCAAAGACAGTTGGCAGATGTGTCCACCTCCCAGTCTCTTATGTCGCGGTGTTCCGCTAACGGCTAACGCCGATGGGTCAGCTGTAAGGAACTTTATCCGGCGCCTTCCAGGAGCTTAATCGTAGCAGAATGAAGACCGTCCACGTTCCCCATGGCGTACACGCAAAGGCAAAGTGATCTTTCTCTTCCGTAGGCCGCCTAAGGCAAGCATGAAGAATTTCCGCCGTTCTAGAGCTAAGAGGAACGAGTCATCTCGAAAGTCGTCATAGCGCGGCAGAAAAGGGTGACTGAACCAGGCGGCGACCGACGGAGTTCAACTCTCACGAGCGGAGCTACGTTTGGAGCAGAAATCTGATCACAGTTCGTGCGATTTTGCTCGTCGCCCGACGACAGTCGTAATTACGTTCGCTAAACGTGAGACCAGCACACGTCTCTCGGAATTGCGATTCCATGCAATGCCGATACGCCACATGGCGTCCTTCATGCGCACATTATGAAAGTGCACTCCCGGAACTTTCATGCGCACGGCCGAGCTCGGAACCAGAGAGATCCCCAGACCAGAGCGAACCAAGTTCAGAATCGTAAACATCTCGCCGGCCTCCTGCACGATTCTTGGTGTGAATCCGGCGCGCCGACAGAGATTCAATACGTGGTCGTGAAAAGTTTCCGAGACCGAGCGCGGCAGGAAAATAAAAGGTTGGTGACGGAAATCGCTGAGGCGATCTCTTTTCGTGAATCGAATATTGACGGGTGCAGCCAGCACCAGGTGTTCGCGAAACAGAGGAGCGCTCATCAATTCAGGGGAGGTTACCGGCAGCCGGAGAATTCCCACGTCGAGAGTGCCGTCCAACAGCGCTGCCGTCTGCGAAGGCGTCGACATGTCGCGCATCTGCAGTTCGACATCAGGGTAGCTCTTGCGAAAGGACAAGATGGTCCGGGGAACGATTTCGGAGACAGAAGCGATTCCAAAACCGATACGCAGAATACCTGCTCTTCCCTCCGCGGCAGCTCGCGCCGTAGCCAGCGCCGACTCTGCATCCTGTAAGAGTTTCCCGGCTTTCGCCAACAAGGCGCGCCCCGCCTCAGTCAGTGCGACCTTGCGGCGTGTGCGGGTGAAAAGGCGTCCTTTGACTTTATCTTCCAACCTTCGAATCTTCTTGCTGAGGGCCGGCTGAGAGAGAAAAAGCTGTTCAGAAGCTCTTCCAAAATGAAGGGTGCCGGCCAGAACCCAAAATGAGCGAATTTCCGATAGCTCGACGTCCATGAACAAAAGTTATCACAGCGCCGCTTAATATTCATTGGACGAAAGAGTGAGGCGACATCGACAATTGCTCCATGGACATCCCCGAGACTTCTAGGAATGCCCGCGGCCCGGAAATCAGGGCAATTATTCTCGACTATGGTGAGGTTTTGTGTTTGAGGCCCACCGAGAAACAGATCCGCCGAATGGCGGACGTGTTCGGCATCGGTATTCCGCAGTTCGAAACCTTGTACGAGAAAAATAGACGAGCTTACGACCGCGGCGATTTGACGCCTGATCGCTACTGGTTTGCCTTTGCAGACGAGCCAGGCATCCGCGTAGCCGCGGACAAAATCCCGTTGCTTCGCGCCTGGGATGTGGAGCTGTGGAGCAACACGAACCCGCTGATGATTGCGTGGCTGGAAGCTCTGCACCAGAGCGGCTTGCGTACGGCTTTGTTGTCCAACATGCATGCCGACATGGTCGCCAAAGTGCGAGGCGAGTTCGAATGGATGCGTAATTTTGATTACGCCGTATTTTCCCACGAAGTGCGATTGGCCAAACCCGAGCCCACGATCTATCAGCACTGCCTGGAGGGGCTCGGAACAACGGCGCGGGAAACGTTATTCATCGACGATCGCGAAGTGAACATAACGGCGGCAAGAGCGCTCGGACTCGCGGCCATTCGCTTCGCATCCGTGCCCCAACTTCGAGCGGAACTCGAAAGGCTGGAATTCCGTGTCCTTCCTTCGGCTCGCGAAGCCGTGTCCGTTGCGCCACGACAGTTGTAGATATTCATACGAGGGTTGCGTGCAACCTCAAGGCGGTTTACCAAAGGCTGGTAAATACCACCCCACGACACAAGCCGAACTTAAAATTACCAAGGTTTGCCCGTTATACGGTGACTGACACGGTCTCTCTGACTTGAGAGCCCGAGCACGTCACGGGGCTTCGGTTAGATGGAATGCTTCGTTTCTGCGAGTTGATTATTACAACGACCCACGGTAGGCGCTTGGTGTCATCCCTGCAATGCGCCCGAAGACGCGAGCCATGTGATGTTGATTCGCGAAGCCGCTCGATTTGGCAACTTCAGTCAGCGAAGTACGGGGATCGCGCATCAAGGTTTGCGCTCTTTGCACCCGCCGCTCAAGCAAGAATTGATAGGGTGTCTTCCCCGTGCTCTCGCGGAAACTCCGAATGAAGTGCGATGTGCTCAATCCAGCCTCGCGCGCCAACTCATCCAGTCGAACGTCTCCTTCCAGACGCGACTCCATGAATGCGATGCACCGACGGAGAGTAGAGGGCGCCATCCCTCCAACGGAGTTCCCTATAACTGGTGCATCGGCGGAATAGTAATGAATAAGGTGGCTCGCTAACGCGGCTGCTATGCCGTCCAGAAAAAAGGCGCCGTTTTGAAAACCCTGCCGCTTTTCGTAAAGGAGAATCTCCATGAGACGGCGCATGTTCTGATCTTGAAGCCCGTGACGCTCCTGCAGTTCAACTCGCGGCTGTCGGCTATCGTGCAGAGCTTGCTCGAGGATTTCATTCCGCAACAGCACGAGGGCGATGCTTGCGGGGTTTCGCATCTCCATGAATCGCGGTTCGTTGAATTCGCAAATCGAAAGGCTCCCAGCGCTCACGTCTATCGATAATAGGCCTCCTGACCTATGCCAACTGGCAGAGTAATCGGAGAGGATCAGGCCAAGACGGACTTCGTTAACTGCCGGAAGTATCCATTTTCCTCGAGGCGCTGTTACCTCGGCTACGTCTACTGGCTTGAATTCCGGTTTCGCAGTCTGTCGAATGGGGAACAGGGCCGACTCTGAGGTGAAACTGAATCCCTGGTTCATAATGGTCCTCCGCGCCACCCGTATCCACGGATGAAAGCGGTTCCACAACGTATTGGATCTCCTTCCAGTCGATCAAACGACTCGGGCTATTGCAGACACACTCAGTAGGATTCTGGGCGAGACCAGTCGGTTGCAACATAATGTGTCCACATCCGGCTCTTCTCCAATTCCAGCAAAAACATCTTCGTGGAATTGACTTGTACCTAAAAGCGCTCTTCTGTGTCGAATTTCGCTCGAATGATTCGTTGTGAAACGATGGTGGTGCGACCGGGGGGTCTCGCAGCCATCGAATCTGGTGTGCTGGGAAATAGTGCAACCAGAAACGAAAACATGGAGAGTAAAAAATGCGCAATTCACACGCTGTAGTCAAGCTACTCACAACTGTTCTCTTGACCGTGGCCGCCGCCTTCGCTCAGTCGTCAGATCGATTGCCGGTGACTGACGCGGAGAAGATCGCGGACGCGCTGCGAGGCGGTCCTGCATTCATCACCAGGGACGCGACTGTGCGTGATTGGCCATCGGCCCCTGGAGGCGAATACCGGCTGCTTCGCAAAGGATCGAGCGAATGGACCTGTCTTCCTGCTATTCCTGGTTATTCGCACGATGAGCCAGGGTGCTTCGACCCGATATTCCTGCGCTGGATGCAGGACAGCCTTGCCGGCCGAACGCCGCAGATTGATCGCATCGGCATCTCGTACATGTATTTCGGCGCCTGGCAATCGAAAGATGGTTCCTCCGGCCATGAGTTCCACGTTGGTCCGCACCTGATGATTGTCAGTCCCCATCAAGACGATTTTCAGGGATTCAATCGTGATCCATCGAACGGATTGCCCTACGTGGCGCATTTGCCCCATCGCACCGAGCTATACCTGGTTATGCCAGCGCGGCAATGGAATGAATGACGGGATGGCTACAGAAATCTCGTGTAATGAGAACTTTTCGTTCGGCAGAAGAACGACAAGAAACAGGAGAACAATCTATGCCAGCGATAAGAGCGAGATGTTGTTTTTCGGTACCTCATGTATGAAAACTTGCGCAACTTCCAATCAAACGAAAGGAGACGGGACAAAATGACTTATCTGAATGATTTAGGCCGCCGGAGTTTTCTGAAAATTGCGGCGGCACTTGGCGGCGCTTCGACGCTGAGAGCTTTGCCCGACCTCGCTGGCGCTCAGGATAAACCGCAACAGCCTGACACCTCAGCCATAACGCTTCAGGACGTACCGTTCAGTTCCGGAGCAAAGCTGACCATAGAGCGCCGCGGGCAGATTGTCCTTTCTGGCATCAATCGTTTTTACATCCAGAACCGCATTGATCCTGAGACTTTCGAAAAACTGGCCGAGGCATATTACCAATATGACAACGATCCCTCGCTGCGCGCCGCGATTCTATTTGGCCACGGGGAGAACTTTTCAAGAGGGATCGACGTTGAGGGATTTAAGTCGCTTGCAGGGACGGGCAAGCCCTGGATCCCGAGCACTGGGACGATAGACCCTCTCGCAAAGCGTGCTCCGCGCCTCACTAAGCCTCTGATCGTGGTTACGCATGGCGATACCTGGAACATGGCTCATGAGCTTTTTCTCGTCGCGGATATCAGGATTGCATCTGCGGACACTCGTTTTGGACAGGACGAGAACACCCACGGCCGATTCCCAGGCGGTGGATCGACCGTTCGTTTCGTTCGTGAAGCGGGATGGGGAAATGCAATGCGTTACATGCTAACCGGGGACCATTGGAGTGCTGAAGAGGCGTATCGGATTGGAGAAGTGCAGCAAGTTGCACCGACACCAGAAAAGGCGCTGGAGGCAGGAATTCAGATCGCAAACAAGATCGCCGCGTGTGGGCCGCTCGGAATTAAAACAACAGTGCTTTCCGCCAATCTTGCGATCGATTCCACTGAAACCGACGCTCTGTCCAGACTGGATGCCCAGTTTGGCGCGCTCTTTCACACACGAGACTTTCGGGAGGGACGAGAAGCTGAAGCTCAAGGGCGTCCGCCGGTGTATCAGGGTAGATGACCCCGTGCACCTCTTGATGTCCTTGGCTTGAGCTGTAGCGTTCAGACCACAGCTCCCTTAGGCGTTCTGCGACGGTCTTCAATATTTCGAGTGAAGGGCTCTCGTCCGACAAGCGGCCTAGCAGAAAGCTAAAGGACTTATTGAAATTGAGCCATCTGAAAAGAAGGTTTAGAAAGGTTGGCGTCCCCGACGGGATTTGAACCCGTGTTACCGCCGTGAAAGGGCGATGTCCTAGGCCAGGCTAGACGACGGGGACGGATAAGGAATTCTTCGCGACGACATTTGATCGTAACAACCTGCCGCAACGCTGTCAAAACGCGGAGGAATGGTTTCGCCCTCTTCGAATGCAGCTTCGATTTACTGCGCCGAGCGATCTCAAGACAATTTAGAATTACGGATAGCGCGTGGTGCGGCGCATAACAGAAGGAATTCGTGTCCGATCCAGTTTATCTGAGTCTTTGGTTCCCCGACTTCTCCGGTCCGGAGATGCTGCCGCACACGTTCGCGGTTTTGCAGCAATTTCCTTTCTCGCCGCAGCGTCCTGGGATCAGCTACTTTGCCGTGCATCCCGTTTCCTGGAATGAGGCCACGGTGCTCGAGCGGCGATTCCCTACTGGAATCGATCCCGGGCAGGCTACGTTGATCGCCGCTGAACTTGTCCACGACGACTATGCTTATGTCTTCGAAGCTAATTGGGATCTCTGGACTCCCGATCAATCGAACGCGAACTGGATTCTCGAGCCGGCCACGGTGAAATTCATCGTGCAGGGAGAGGAGTTCGACGAGGGAAGTTACAAACACACTGGACACATTCAGGTGGATTTCGGTTTGGATTCGTATTTCTTGCAGCCCGAGACTTCGCTAACCGACCAGACACGGGCCAAGATTCGCGACAACGTTGCGCAGCTGGTCGAATTCTCGGTGAAGGTGGAGAAGAATAGCGGCACCAATGCGCGGCTGCTTTGGTCGGAGTCGGAAGAAAGCCTGGCGCAGAAACTGATTGCCCGCCTGCAGAAAGTACAGTAGTTCACAATATCTCATCGGGCCGCGGCGCAGTCTGGTTCCGCATCTCGTCAATGGAATAACCCATGCTCGCTTCCGTTACACGCCTCCGGGTTCGATCCATTCGAAATTTGCCTGCCTTTTTGTGGATGACTTTTCTTGCGCGGCGCCAAATCATACACGCCCCTGGCTTTCTCGGCGGAAGGCTTCTGATCGACAATCCCCGTACCTTCTGGACGTTATCTGTTTGGGAGAGCGAAAAAGCGATGAAGGCGTTTCGCGGCTCTGGTCCGCATGCCCGGGTCATGCCGAAACTGGCGGAGTGGTGTGATGAAGCTGCTTACACGCACTGGATCGGGGCAGATGATTCCATCCCAGAGTGGATCGAAGCCTACGATCATCTTGTGAGCGATGGCCGGTTATCGCGTGTGGCGCGACCATCGCGCGATCACGTGTCGCGGCATTTTCCAAAGCCGCGACTGCAGCCTTTGATTGGGCAGAATCTGAAGCCGACCGCGATATCGCGCAAATCAGCGGCGTGAGAATCGAGAGCAAAAAGCAAAGCCCGACCCAAAATGCAGAGGACGCTAAGAACGCTGCGGAAATGGCTTACGCGCCTATGTATATCTTCTCGGTATTTCCTGCGTTGGTTCGATCTATTTCGTCCTTCCACCCTCCACTTTCAGCTTCTCCGCCGCGGCAGCCTGCGCCCCGGCGAGACGCGCTGTCAGCACACGGAATGGAGAGCAAGAAACATAGTCCATGCCCACCTGATGGCAGAACTCTACTGAAGAGGGGTCGCCGCCGTGCTCGCCGCAAATTCCCACTTCTAACTTAGGACGTGTCTTCCGGCCGCGCTCGATCCCGATCCGTACCAGTTCGCCGACGCCGTCTCGATCAATTGAGGCAAATGGATCCTGCTTTATAATTCCTTCCGCAAGATACGTGGGCAGAATTTTATTCACGTCGTCGCGAGAGAAGCCGAACGTGGTCTGAGTGAGATCGTTCGTGCCAAAGGAAAAGAACTCCGCTTCTTTTGCGATCTCGTCCGCGACCAGGCACGCACGGGGCAACTCGATCATTGTGCCTACGAGGTAGTGGACGTGCCGACCCTTTTCACTGAATACTTCTTCGGCGACGCGTCGAACAATCGCTCCCTGATTCGCCATCTCTTTCACGGTTGAGATGAGAGGGATCATCACCTCGGCGTGGGTTTTGATGCCTTCCTTATATACGGCGACGGCGGCCTCAAAGATGGCGCGAGCCTGCATCTCCGTGATTTCGGGATAGGTAATTCCCAGCCGGCATCCGCGATGGCCGAGCATGGGATTGAATTCGTGCAGCTCTTCCACACGTGCCAGTAACGCGGGAAGAACTTTCTTCAAGTCGCCAGCGCCTTTTGCGCCGTATTCCCGATATTCCTCAACCAATCCTTTCTTATGTTTCGCATCGGCGCTCGGAAGGCTGGCAATGTCGACCATCAATTTCTCGCGCTTGGGCAGAAACTCGTGCAGCGGCGGATCGAGCAGGCGGATCGTCACCGGGAGACCGTCCATTGCTTTGAGTAATCCGATGAAATCTGCCCGCTGCATGGGCAGCAGTTTCTTCAGCGCGGCCCGACGGTCCTTCTCGTTGTCGGCGAGGATCATAGCGCGCATATGGGGGATACGATCCGCCGCGAAGAACATGTGCTCTGTGCGGCACAAGCCGATGCCTTCGGCGCCAAAAGCCTTCGCCTGAATTGCATCGCGCGGAATGTCCGCATTCGCGCGCACGCCAATTTTGCGGAACGGCTCAGCCCAGCCGAGCAGCTTTTTCAGATCTTCGTCGTCCGCTGATGGTTCCAGCGTCTTCAGCTTGCCTTTGATCACGCGGCCGCTGGTTCCGTCGAGCGAGATCCAGTCTCCCTCTTTGAACACCTGTCCCTTGACGCGCATTTCTCCGGCGCGTTCATCCACTTGGATATCGCCTGCGCCGGCCACGCAGCATTTCCCCATACCGCGCGTCACCACGGCAGCGTGACTGGTCATGCCGCCGCGCGAAGTTAAAATGCCGGCAGCCACTTCCATGCCCTGAATGTCTTCCGGAGTTGTTTCCGCGCGCACTAGAATCACAGGATTTCTGTGTGCACCATGACCCGCTTTCTTCACGGCTTCTTCCGCAGTGAAAACGATTTGTCCGACGGCCGCGCCAGGGGACGCAGGCAATCCCGTTGCCAGCACTTCCACCTTCGTGCTCTTCTCATCGAGCCCTGGCACGAGGAAGTCGTAGAGCTGATTGGGTTCCACGCGGAAGATCGCTTCTTCTTTGCTGATCAGACCTTCATCCACCATCTGAATCGCCACGCGCACAGCGGCTCGACCGGTGCGCTTGCCGTTGCGGGTCTGCAGCATGTAGAGTTTGCCATCCTGGATGGTGAACTCGAAATCCTGCATGTCGCGGTAATGTTTCTCCAGGCGCGTCGTGATTTCGCGGAGCTGGTTGTAGACCTCGGGCATAATCTTTTGGAGTTCAAGAATCGGTACTGGAGTGCGCACGCCAGAGACCACATCTTCGCCCTGCGCGTTCATCAGGAATTCTCCGTAGAACTCTTTTGCGCCGGTCGCCGGATTGCGCGTGAATCCCACGCCCGTGCCGCTTGTGTCCCCCAGGTTGCCGTATACCATTGCCTGCACGTTGACTGCGGTGCCAAGCATGTCATCGATATTGTTGATGCGGCGATAGTGCCTGGCGCGATCGTTCTGCCACGAGCGGAAGACCGCATCGCGAGCCATCACTAACTGCTCGTGCGGATTCTGCGGAAAGTCGCGCCTGGCTTGCTTCTTGACGACCTTCTTATACTCCTCGATCACTTCCTTCAGCGCCTTAGCATCGAGTTCGGTGTCGAGCCTGGCCTTTTTCTGTTTCTTCTTCGCGTCGAAGACTTCATCGAATGCCGACTTCGGAATCTCCAGCACCACATTACCAAACATCTGGATGAGTCGGCGATACGAATCGGCGGCGAACCTTGGATTGTCACTGCGCTTGGCCAGCGACTCAACGCTCTTGTCATTCAATCCGAGGTTGAGAATCGTATCCATCATCCCGGGCATGGAAAACTTTGCGCCCGAGCGCACGCTTACCAGCAAAGGATTCTCTCCCGTTCCCAGCTTCTGGCCCTGCAGCGCTTCCAGTTTGGCGAGCGCCTCATCCATCTGCCGATCGACATCTTTCGAAGCCGCGCCCTGCCGCATGTACTCGCGGCAAGCCTCAGTCTGGATCGTGAACCCCGGCGGCACCGGCAGCCCGGCGTTGGTCATCTCGGCCAGGCCCGCGCCCTTGCCGCCGAGATCATCTTTCATCTTGCCGTTGCCATCGGCTTTGCCACCGCCGAAAAAGTAAACGTACTTGGTTGAAGTTTTCTTGCTTTCTTGCACGTCAGCTTCGGGAAGAGTCGTTGTCGCCATAAAAATGATTCCTTTGCCCTTAAATTTTGGGTAGTACAGGGGATTCAGCGCTGCACTAAATGGAGAGGCTTTAGCTCCCGTAATTCACTTTACGCTTTTCCTTCAGTCACAATCTCGGAAAAATCGGCGATAGTCGAGAACTCCTTCAACAGGGTTTGCAGCAGCGCCAGCCGGTTCGCCCGCACTTTGTCATCCTCTACCATGACCATTACTCTGTCGAAAAACGCGTCCACGCGCTCGCGCGCGGTCGAGAGCAGTATCAGCGCGTCGCCGTATTCTTTTTTCTTCCGATGCGCTTCGATTCTCTGGCCGTAGGTGTCAATGTAGACGGCTAGATGCTTTTCCTCAGGTGCCGAATCCGACAGGTATTCAAATTGCGGTGACGCCTTGGTGCCCTTCTCTTCGGCCTGCTTCAGGATGTTCCGTATGCGCTTGCAGGCCGCGCCAATCGCCAGGAACTCCGGCATGTGCAGAACCTCTTTGACCGCCTTGGCGCGGGACAGCGTGTCCATCACATCGTCGGCGCCGGCCGCCAGAACTGCTTTAACCACGTCATAGGTATAGCCGCAAACGTCCTTCAAATAAAATTCCATTCGCTCGTGGAAGAATGTGCGCACCGATTCTTCGAACCTCGCATCATCGACGAACTTTTTCTCCGCTGCCGACCCCTGGTAACCCGCGCGCGCATCCCGCATCAATTGATTCAGGAGGAGCGGCAATTGTTTTTCGGCTATCACTTTCACAATCGCATTCGCCTGCCGCCGCAGAGCAAACGGATCTTTAGATCCGCTTGGAACCAGTCCCAGCGCGAACATTCCAGCAATCGTATCGGCCTTGTCGCCGATCGAAAGCATCGCGCCCTCGATCGACCTTGGCACGTCATCTTCCGTCGATTCAGGTTTGTAGTGATCGTAGATCGCATCCGCGATGGCAAGGCGCGTCGCCTCGGGTAGGGTTGGATCGAGCACCTGAACGCGCGCATACAAGCCGCCGACGATGCCCTGCAGTTCGGTGAATTCCTTCACCAGCTCTGTAGTCAGGTCGGTCTTCGCCAAGGCTGCCGCTTTGTGAATGACTCCCGGACGGATCGCCAGTCCGCTCTGCTTGACGATCTCACTCAGCCAACTGCAGAGGCGCTGCACTCGCTGGGTCTTCTCGTAGTAGCTACCCAGATCTTTTTGGAATGTGACGTTACGCAGCAGGTCTAGCCGCTCCAACAGCGATTTTTTCTGATCGGTCTCCCAGAAGAATTTTGCGTCGTTGAAGCGCGCTCGTAACACGCGCTCGTTGCCATGCCGGATCAACCCCTCCGGATCGCCATCGGTGTTCAAAACCGCCAAGAAATGCGGCAGCAGTTTGCCGTCCGCATCTTCCAAGGCAAAGTACTTCTGGTGATCGCGCATAACGGTGACCAACACCTCTTCTGGCAGAGCGAGAAACTGCGGATCGAAGCCGCCGAGAATCACGGAAGGAAATTCCGTCAGGTTCACCACCGTGTCAAGCAGCGACTTGTCTTCCCGCCACCGTGCTCCGGGAATCGTGCGCGTGGCCACATCGAGCGTCTTGCGAATCTGTTGCTCACGTTCCGCGCGTCCAAGAACCCTTGCTGCGCGTAGAGCGTCAACATAGGCGGAACCCGCCCGAGAGATCGTCACCGCTCCCTTCGACAACAGCCTGTGCCCGCGCGAAGCATTCCCCGCCCAGATTCCCGCAAACTCGAGAGGAATCGTCTCCCCGTCGAGCATGGCCACCAGCCAGCGTACGGGGCGCACGAATCGTTCGTTCGGCTTGCGCCAGTACATATTCTTCGGCCAGTAGATCGAGGAAATTTCCTTCGGCAGATTCTCCGCGAGAATTTCAGAAGAGCTGCGGCCTTTCTTCGTGACTTTCGCGGCCAGGTACTCGCCCTTCGCTGTTGTGATCTTCTCCAGTTGGGAGACATCGACTCCAGCCTTCTTGGCAAAAGCATGCGCCGCAGGCGTAGGCTGACCATCTTTATATGCGACGTTCGCCGAGGGTCCTGTGATTTGTTGCGTCACATCCGGCTGCGCCGCGGGAATTCCCGAGGCCATCACCGCTAACCGCCGCGGCGTATCGAAATAAGCAACCTCGCTCGCCGCCAGACGTTCCCGGATCAGCAGCGCGCTGACCCGCTCGCGCAACTCCCGCGACGCTGAGTCAATCATCCGCGCCGGAATTTCTTCACATCCGATCTCTAACAGGAAGTCTGGCATAGACTAACTCATGTCATCCTGAGCGGAGTAAAGCGATTCGCGAGCGAATCGCTTTACGTAGTCGAAGAACCCCTTATCACTAGCCCGTCCTACCGACGCCTCTAGGCGTTCTTACGACGTACTCCGACAGAACGCCTTGCGATTTCTGTGCCGCTCCAATAAATCCTGTGATCCTTCGACTTCGTGGAAATTTCGCTTCACGAAATTTTCACTCCGCTCAGGATGACAGGCTAACCAGTTACAGCCGACAATTTCTCTTTCTTCGCTTTCTTCTCGTGAACCGGTTCAGGTTCGTCTGGGTTGTCCGTGGCCGCCGACTCGCTCTTCTGCTGATCCACCCAGGCCTTGGCAATGCCCACCGCGAGCGCCCGCACTCGCGCAATCACCCCCACGCGTTCCGTAACCGAAATTGCTCCACGCGCATCGAGAATGTTGAACAGATGCGAACACTTCAGGCAAAGGTCGTAAGCGGCCAGCAGCGGAAAGCTTTTCCTGGGCGGAACCCCCTGCTTGCCGTCGAGTGCTATTTCAACTTGCCTGAACTTCTCTGCCTCATTCGGCCTATACAGATCCCAGTACGTCTCCAGCAGCGCGTTGCACTCCGCCTCATACAGGTCGAAGTGCTTCCATGCTTTTTCCACATCCGCTCTCTCGAAGTTATAAACCGAGAACTCCAGTTCATCCGCCAACCGCACGTCGCCGTACGTTCTCTCCGGATCGCGCGCCCACGCGATGTCGTAGATCGAATCCACATCCTGCAGAAACGCGGCGATACGTTCGAGCCCATACGTCAGCTCGACAGAAATTGGAAACAGGTCCAAGCCGCCGCACTGCTGGAAATATGTGAACTGCGTGATCTCCAGTCCATCGAGCATCACCTGCCAGCCCACGCCCCATGCGCTCAGCGTCGGAGCTTCCCAATTATCTTCCTCAAACTTGATGTCGTGTTGCCGCAGGTTGATCCCAATCGCTTCGAGCGATTGCAAATACAATTCCTGCACATTCTCCGGCGGAGGCTTCAAGATCACCTGCAACTGCATGTGTTTGAACAGCCGGTTCGGATTCTCCCCATAGCGCCCGTCGGCCGGCCGCCGCGAGGGCTGGACGTATGCCACCTTATAAGGTTTCGGCCCCAGCACACGCAGAAACGTCTCCGGCGCCATCGTTCCCGCGCCTACTTCGACATCGTAGGGCTGCTGCAGCACGCAACCGCGCTCTGCCCAAAAAGCCTGCAGCCGCAGAATGAGTTCCTGGAACGTCAGCGAATTTGATTTAGCTTGATTCACAGGATTGTTCAGGAACGAAGCGTCAATTCTCGATTGTAATGGAAGCGGCGGCAAGCCGTCAGCTAACGCCGCTTCATGGCAGATTCTCGTCAGCGATATGCCTCGGGGTGCTTGTGAACGGCGGTGATTTCAGTCGACCACTACCGAACTCTTAGTGGTTCTATAAAAATCTGGTTAAATGGATATTGCGGTAGACCACCTGGTCCGAGCAATATTGGCCGAAGCTTGGTTAGCCAAGCTTCCAAACCCCTCGCGACGCAGTCTGAGCTTGGGTGTTATCCTGCTCAGGCACGAGACGGACTCTGTCTGGGGCCGGCTGGCGTTGCTTCCGAAGTAGATTCACGTCTTTTTTGACGCCGATCTTTTTTTACGCTGATTCGCATGTCGTCTCGGATGTTGGAGGTATTCGGGTGCAGAAGAAGGCATTCGGGTTCGCCGTTGTTCTACTGCTTCTCGCGGTCGGCTGCAGGAGCGGAGGTGGAGGCGCCTCCGAGCCTGTGCTTCGACTTGGCATGATCCCTTCGACGGATCCCGGCAAGATCGTGCGTGACAACCTGCCTCTGGTGAAATATCTGGAGAGCGAGACAGGTTCTCGGGTCGAACTGGTGGTCCCGACGAACTACGCAGCGGTTGTGGAAGCGATCGCGAACGACAGGGTAGACATCGCCTATCTCGGGGGCTTCACTTTTGTCCAAGCTTCCCGGCGCGCGGGTGTGCGTCCGCTGGTGCAGCGCGAGCGCGATCAAAACTTTCACAGCGTGTTCATCACCCAGCCTCGATCGGGCATCAACTCGCTGGCGGATTTGAAAGGGCATACTTTCGCTTTCGGCGACGTGAACTCCACGTCCGGACATCTCATGCCTGCGTACTACATGCGCGCAGCCAACGTCGATCCTGGCCAATTGTCCAAGACCCTCTACACCGGCGGCCATGACGCAACTGCGCTGGCAGTGGCCAATGGGAAGGCGGATGCGGGCGCGATGGACGAACTGGTCCTGGCGACGATGATTAAAACTGGCAAGATCACGCGAGACCAAGTGAAGGTCTTCTACACTACCCCCGCATTCTTTGATTATGTATGGGCAGCACGCAAAGGCCTCGATCCGAAGCTGAGCGATAGTTTTGCCGCCGCCTTCCTGAAGCTCGATGCATCCAACACTGACGGTAAGCTTTTGCTCGACCTGCTGAATGCCACGAAATATCTACGAGCTGAGGACTCCAGCTACGACAAGTTGCGGCAAGCAGCCGGCGAAGAAGGTCTTCTCAAGTGATTTATTCGCTCGAAAGCGTGACCAAGTTGTTCCCGCATCGGCGCGAACCGGTGCAGGCGCTCAACGGCGTCACGCTGCAAGTACAGCCAGGCGAACTGCTCGCCCTCCTCGGCCAGTCAGGCGCCGGAAAGACGACGATGTTTCGCCTGCTGAACGGGACCTTACGGCCGACGGCTGGATCGGTGCTCTTCGACGGGTGCGATACTGCTTCGTTGTCCGGCAGGGAACTGAGAGCAATGCGCCGGCGCGTCGGCACGATTTATCAACAGCACAACCTCGTTCCTTCGCTGACAGCCCTGGAGAATACTCTGTGTGGGGCGCTGGGACGCATGTCTTTCCTGAGTACTCTGCGCTCTGTGGTTCAGCCGGCGAAAACCGACTTAGACCATGCGGCGCATGCCCTGGAGTTGGTCGGTTTGGCGGACAAGCGCACCGCCCGTGCGGATGAACTCTCTGGCGGCCAGCAGCAACGCCTGGCAGCTGCACGCGTGCTGATGCAGTCGCCAGACGTCATCCTGGCTGACGAGCCTACGGCCTCGCTTGATCCGGAGCTGGCGGAAACCATGACCTCGCTCCTTACACGACTTGCAGGGGACCACCGGAAAACCCTGATCATGGCCGTCCACAAAGTGGACTTGGCGGTGCGACACTTTCCGCGCGTATTGGGGCTGCGCGATGGCCGCCTCTCTTTCGATGTGCCTCCTTCTGAGGTGCATCGTGACCTCCTGGACACCCTCTACGCTCGAAGTGGCAGAGCAACCGAGGAACGCGATGCCGACTACCTCCAGTACAAACTCGGTTGCGCTCGATAGGATTGCGGCAAGCCGTTACTTGCCACTAATGTCCCGCCGCGTTCTGTGGGTCGGTGTCGCGATTGCCCTCCTAACCTTCTCCTGGGTGTTTGCGGAGGTGCGCGTGAGTGTTCTCCTCCGACCTGCTACGGCTGTGGCAGTCTGGAAATTTTTGACCGGACTCTTCCCACCCGATTTGTCGGCGGATTTTCTTCGTATTGTGTTGCGGGCGACGACTCAAACGATGGCTATGGCGCTTGCGAGTACTTTGCTCTCTATCGTTTTCGCCCTGCCGTTCGGAATCCTCGCTACCGCAACCTTGTGGAACCGCACAGGTTTACTGGCGGGCGAAGTTCATAGCTTCGCGTTTGGCCTCGGCGCAGTGAGCAGCCGGTTGGCTCGGGCTCTACTAGGTTTCGTGCGCGCAGTGCCCGACCTGGTTTGGGGGTTGCTCTTCGTGGCCGCGGTGGGGCTCGGATCCCTCGCCGGCACGCTGGCATTGGCCGTGGCCTATAGTGGGGTGCTCGGTCGCGTCTATGCGGATGTCTTCGAGCATGTGGATCCACAGCCGCTGGAGGCGCTGCAGTCCACCGGCGCCACGCGTATGCAGATTTTTCTCCGGGGAGTGTGGCCACAGGCGCTGCCCCACCTGACGGCCTACACGCTCTACTCGTTCGAGTGCTGCGTGCGGGCTGCGGCGGTTCTGGGATTCGTGGGCGCAGGCGGCATCGGCTACGAAATCAGCATCTCCATGCGACTGTTCGAGTACGGTCAAGTGCTGACGCTTCTCCTCGTTTTTATATTGCTGCTCACCGTCACGGACGCGGCCAGTCGCTACCTGCGTGCTCGCTCAGTTAACAACGCGCAGCTTGTGCGCAAAGTTGAAGCACAAGCCAAGGCGTCGGCGCTGATGCAACTTATCCGTACTTCGGGAAGACTCGCTCTGCGGATATTAGTTCTGCCCCTGTTAGTCGGCAGCTTTGCGTTCGCCGGGTTTACTCCGCACGCCTTGAATCAGGCTGGTATTGCCACGAGCCTCGTGAAGTTTGTCCTCCGCATGCTGCCGCCGGACTTATCCTGGGCCTTCTTGAGTAGCCTCGGAACCGCTCTCCTGCAGACGATTGCAATCTCACTGATGGGCACGCTGGTTGGGGTTGCACTGGCTGTTGTCCTTGCGGTACCAGCGACCTCCACTCTGGCCTTTGTGCCTGGCGATTCTCCCGGCAGGCGTCGGGTCGTTGATCGAGTTCTGCGCTGGCTTCTGTTTTGGAGCACGCGTCTGGTGCTCAATATCCTGCGTTCCATACCTGAATTGGTTTGGGTTCTAATCTGCATCTTAGCCGTGGGCATCGGCCCGTTCGCCGGTACGATCGCTCTCGGACTGCACACGGCCGGTGTGCTGGGTAAACTGTACGCAGAGACAATGGAAGAGGTCCCCTTGCGGCCCGTGGAGGCGTTGCGTGCTCTGGGTGGGCGTCCCCTGCAATTGCTCGTGTGGGCCATGTGGCCGCAGGCAAGACCTCTGCTGAGCAGTTACACTGTGCTGCGCTGGGAGATGAACCTGCGAGCCGCCACCATTCTGGGACTTGTTGGAGGTGGTGGCCTTGGGCAGGCGATCTACAACAACGTACAGCTAGGATTTTATTCTCGCCTGAGTACGCTGATTCTTTTGATCTATGCCCTGGTTCTCGCGAGCGACTGGATTGGGGAGCGACTTCGCGTGGGTGTCGCATAGATGACTGTCGCACGAGCGAGTGCGGGATGAAGATGAAAATGACCGCCAACGCTGACAACGAGCGCTTTCAGAGGGGCTCGGAGAAGTATGCTGCCTACCTCGAGACCCCTGAAGGCCGCTTACGCCTCGGTTTGGCCTTTGCTAATCTGCAAGAATTTCTGCCCCAGCCGCTCGCAAAGTCGTCTTTGCGGGCTCTTGATCTGGGATGCGGCACGGGAGCAACTGGAGTGCGCCTCGCCCGTCTGGGTATTCACGTCACCCTGCTGGACTCCTCTCCGGCGATGCTTGATATCGCGCAGCGGGCTGCGCGGGAAGCAGGAGTTACTGATAAGATCGCCCTTAAACAGGGCGACGCCACCCAATTGGCAAACCTGTTAAGCGCCGGATCGTTCGATGTAATTCTTTGCCACAACATCCTGGAATATGTCGACGACCCGGGTGCTGTATTGCACGGTGCGGCTCGCGCCATGCGAAACCCATCCGCGATACTGTCTGTTCTGGTGCGTAACCAGGCAGGCGAGGTATTAAAGACCGCCATTCAGGCCGGGGATTTGGCTGCAGCGGAACATAACCTTACGGCCCAGTGGGGACATGAATCTCTCTATAGAGGCAGAGTGCGGCTATTTAACGCGGAGAGCCTTCAGGCCATGCTGAAAGCAGAGTCGCTCGCGCTGACGGCCGAGCGTGGCGTCCGAGTTGTATCGGATTATTTGCCGCCGCAGATTTCCCGCAGTGCTGACTACGAGCGCATTTTTGAGCTGGAACGCAAGCTGGGTAGCCGGCGGGAGTTTGCTGCTGTTGCCCGCTACACGCACTGCCTGGCACGTCGAGGGCCGGCCGCGGTGGATGGTGTATGAACGTCAGAGTTCAGCTTTCGTCGTCAACATCTGGCGCTGTGGCGCCTGATACCGGTATTGCGCTCGGGCTCGGGCTCACCAACGAATGTAATCTCTCCTGCTCTTTTTGCTACCGCGATCCAACTCGCGCGGACCGTCTTTCGTTGGATCAAGTAAAGGCAGTCATGGAAAAGCTCTGCGTCCGCTCCGTGAATCTCGGCACGGGCGAGAACGGCATGCATCCGGACTTCAAGGCAATCCTGGCCTACCTGCGAACGCAGCCCGTCAAGCTCACCATCACTTCCAACGGCCACAGCGTGGCTGTTTTGGAAGATAACGAATTGTGTGCCTTCCACGACATCGAGTTTTCTCTTGATTATGCATCGCAAGAGGGGCAGGACGCACAACGCGGCCCCGGCAATTGGGATCTCATCCACCAGCAGGCAGAACGTTGCGTGAGGCTGGGCGTTCCCGTAACCATCATTGCAGTCATGATGAAGTCGAACTACTTGCGCCTGGCGGATGTGGCACGCATAGCCAAACGGTTTGCCGCTCCCTTGCGGGTGAATGTGTACCAGGCTGTGCGATCAGACATATATGCGCTGACATACGACGAATACTGGGAAGGGTTTCGGCGTCTCTTTGCGGAGACCGATGTGATCGCCATTGGCGAGCCGCTGGTTCGAGCGATGGCGGGCCTTCCCCCGCGCAGAGGAGGATGCGGCGTCAGCACCGTGCGAGTAACACCTCGAGCCACAACGCAACCTTGCGTTTATTGGCCAGGATCGGGTGAACCACTTTCCGATTTGATCTCTACAGGACCCGGCATCCTGCGCTCTGCTCCCTTCGAGCAGGCACGGACACTTCCACAAGCCTGCGAGCCCTGTGAATTCCGGGACTCGTGCCGGGGAGGATGCGCTGGACGGCGACGCTTGCAAGGTGCGCTGCTAGAGCCTGATTCTTATTGTCCCATTATTCGCGGAGAGCGGTCACGCCTGGAGGTCCGAATGGCGGCTAACCGCGATCTGCCGAAGCTCAACAGCTGCTGCACTACGGTTGTGATTGCCAGAGGCTGATTTGTGAAGAGCGGTGCAGAAATAGTCGGATGGCTGTTATTGTGAACAACTCAGTTCAAGCAGCTTCTCCACAATTAAGAGGGGTTACCGGAAAGGGGACCACTAAGATGAATTCAAACCCTGCTTCAAATGATCCGCGCCGAGTAGTCGATGAACCGTACGCGCCATTCGGCCTGGCAATCGTGCGGCTAACGATCGGAGCGATGTTGGTATGGGTCTTTTTTGAGAACAAGGGCAAAGGTCTTTACACCCCGGCGGGCTACGCAGGCCTGATCAACTACTACATTAAGGCGAGTCACTCTCCGGCTGCGTGGAAAGCCATCATGGGATTTATGGCTAGCCATGCCGCGATGGCGGCTCCGATGCAAGCCCTGACAGAGATCTCACTCGGAGTTCTACTGGTCATCGGACTGCTCACGCGCCCTGTTGCTTTCGTGGCGTTCGGGTACCTTGCCAGCCTTTGGATTTCGGAGTGGGGTACTTCGTGGATCTGGGAGCTATTGGTTCCGGTACTCGCGTCGCTTGCGCTTTCTGTGGGAAGCGCGGGCCGAGCCTGGGGCGTCGACGCATGGCTGGCGCGGCGGTGGCCGTCTGCCCCATGGTGGTAATTTGAACGCGAGTCAAGCGCGAGTGTCGGTCATCATTCCGACGCGCAATGAAGCGTCGGCGATCGGCCGTGTTCTGGCTGATCTTCCAACCGATGTTGTCACCGAAGTCCTGGTGGTCGACAACAATTCAACTGATGGAACTCCCAAGATCGCCGCGAACATGGGAGCCCGCGTCATTCAAGAACCTCGCGCCGGGTACGGTCGCGCATGTTTGACGGGGCTGGCGAGCGCCAGCGCTCCTGATATCGTCGTCTTCCTCGACGGCGACTACAGCGATCGACCGGCCGAGCTGCCGCTTCTCCTGGCTCCGATCATTGACGGTCGTGCCGACATCACCATTGGTTCGCGCCTTGGGAGGCAGAGTTCCCCCGGAGCACTGCCGTGGCACGCCGCGTTCGGCAACCGCCTCGCAGCCAGCTTGATCGGGCGCCTTTATGGCCTGAGGATCAGTGATCTCGGTCCGTTCCGCGCGGCTCGTGCCGATGTGATCCGTGCTCTCGCGCTCGAAGAGGCAACGTATGGCTGGGCGGTCGAAATGATTCTCAAAGGTGCGATACGGGGATTTCGCATCGTTGAAGTGCAGGTCAGCTATTACCCACGCATTGGGAAATCAAAGATCAGCGGCACGCTGAGGGGCACTGTCGGAGCGGCGTGGTTCATTCTCAGCCGGATTGTGCGCTATTATTTTCGGCGTCGAGGAGCTGGGACACCGGAATGACCTTCGGCGTGTTTGTACCGCCAAGGTGGGAAGGGCAGTTCGAGTATGGGTTACAAGAAAGATGAGGAGTTTAGAACCGCATTCGAAACCTACACCATTCGAGGCCAAAAAGGAGCAGGGGGATCGGGCGAGGTTTACGAGGCCAGCGATCCCGAGGGTGCGCGCTATGCCATCAAGGTTCTTGACCGGGATAAGGCTACTCGATCCCGCTTAAAGCGATTCAAAAACGAAATCCATTTCTGCTCCAAGAACTATCACCGCAATGTCGTGGCAGTGGTTGGTCACGGTATTACGCCTAGAGGCGAGAGCTTCTACGTGATGCCTCTATATTCCGGCACTCTGCGCGACCTGATAAAACAACGCGTACAGCCTGAGGCTGTTCTTCCCTACTTTTCCCAGATCCTGGATGGCGTCGACGCCGCTCATCTACTTGGCGTTTGGCACCGCGACCTTAAGCCTGAGAATATACTTTTTTCTAATGCTGAGAACACATTGGTTGTTGCGGACTTCGGGATCGCGCACTTCGAAGAAGAGGAACTGCTTACTGCGGTTGAAACTCGGAGCCAGGATAGACTTGCGAATTTCGAGTACGCGGCCCCCGAGCAGAGGCGGCGTGGTCAAGCGGTCGATAGCAAGGCGGACATATATGCGTTGGGGTTGATGTTGAGTGAAATGTTCACCGGCACGGTTCCGCACGGAACTGGATTCCGAAAAGTCTCCGATACTTCGCCAAATTTTGCCTATATTGACGGACTAATCGAGGTAATGCTGCGGCACGACGCGGCAGCTAGGCCGAACATTGAACAGGTAAAACGGGAGCTCCAGGCGCGCGGCAACGAGTTTGTGGCGACTCAGCGCTTGAATTCACTGAAATCAGAGGTCATTCCAGAAACGGAGGTTGACGATCCGCTTATTAGAAATCCTATACGAATCACTGACATTAACTACCATAAGCCGTACCTGCTTTACCAACTTTCCGCCTCGCCCACGCGGGAGTGGATCATGGCCTTTCGCGACCCTCGCGCAGGTTTTGGATCATATCTTGGCAAGGGCCCCGAGTCTTTCCAGGTCCTGTCTGACAAGCTTCAAGTTCCCCTAGGCAGCGGAGAAACCCCAGAGCAAATGACTATCTATGCGAGAAATTTTGTATCCCTCGCGAACCAACGATATGCAGAGCTGATCGCTAAGAACCACAAGGAGGCCCTTGCGGCGCAACAAAGGTTTCAACTTCAGCGAATCCAGGAAGCAGACGAACGAGAAAAGATGCTGGCAAGAATCTCGAAAATCCAACTCTGAGTTTCTATGAAATCTTCAAGGGAGACGCCGGTACATTCGTCAGGCAGTGACCGCACACTCGTCATCATGGCGAAAGCCCCGAGGCCGGGGATGGTCAAAACTCGGCTGGCCCAGAGTCTTCCTGTGCCGGCTATTACCGAACTTTACCGTTGCCTTCTCGACGACACATTGGCGCTGGCGCGCTCACTCGATAGTGTGGAGGTTGCGATTGTGTGCCCCGCCACCGATGTGGACGATCTGGCGTATTTGGCGGGCGATGGGGTGCGCGTTGTGGCACAAAAGGGAGAAGGCCTCGCGGCCGGACTCACGTCGGTGTTCGCGCACTTCGCGGCTGGCCACAAGCGCGTCATCGCATTCAATAGTGACAGTCCACACCTGCCAGCGTCCGTTCTGGAAAACGCTTTCGAGACACTCTCGTCCCACGACGTGGTGGTTGGACCAACCCACGATGGCGGCTACTACCTCGTCGGCGCGAAGGCGATCCACCCCGATCTTTTCAATGGGGACGGAATGGGGACAACGTCTGCCCTTGACGCGCTGCTGGCCTGTGCCCGGGCACTGAAGCTTTCGGTAGCGTTCACAGATCAGTTCTACGACGTCGACCTGGCGGACGACCTGACTCGGCTGTCTGCGGAGCTGCGGCTCGATCCGGCAAGGGCGCCGCGAACGGCGGCCTGGCTGGCGGAGTGGAGTCGAGCGCTGGTCGATCTCCGGTCACGCATCGGTGCACCGTGACGATTAGCGCGTCGCGCAGGCTCTATGGACTCGGCGTAATCATCCTTACCGCACTGGTTACCTGTTCGCGCGGCAGCGTGGGTTCACCGTTGTTTTTAGGTGGTTTGGCTATCGCGGGCACGGCGTACCTCCTCGCCGTCCGAGAGTTTTTTCGGACACAGCAGTTCCCACGTCGGGTCGTCTTCGTCTGCCTCGCCCTGGCCGCACTGTCGCGGATTCCATTCCTGATGATGCCGGTAGGCTCGGATGACGACATCCACCGATACTTATGGGATGGACGAGTGCAGCGGCTCGGCTATAACCCCTACATTGTGATTCCCGCAGATCCTGCCGTGACTCGGCTACACACGCCTGAGACTCGCGGGCTGAACCACCCCGAGTTGCCGAGCCCATATCCAGCCGGTGCGCAGCTTTTCTTCCGGGCCATTACGGCGATTCACGAATCAATCTTCGCGTTCAAAATTGCATTTGTCGTCTGCGACTTCGCGATTGTGCTCCTATTACTTGACATGTTGCGTCGTAGCGGCCAGGGAGAGCATTGGGTCCTGGCTTACGCCTGGCACCCGCTGCTCGCCACGAACGTGGCCGGCAGCGGCCACATCGATATTCTAGGCGTGCTGCTGCTATTGGTGTCCGCCGCTGCGCTTGGACGCCGCCAGCGGATGAGGATGATCGCTGCGATCGCGTTTGCGCTAGCTGTGGCCGTAAAATTTCTTCCGATCGTGCTGATACCACTTTACTGGCGGCGTCTGCGCCTTCGCGATGGGTTGCTGGCGGTGCTCGTTTTCGGACTGCTGTACATACCCTTTCTGGAACATGGGCGAATTCCGACCGGCTCCCTCAATACCTACGTGAAGAGCTTCCGCTTTAACGACCCGGTATTCGCTGCGCTCGAGAGGGTGGCCAGCCCGCAGATCGTGGCTGGGCTGGCGGTACTGATCGGGCTGGTCGCCGCCGGATGGCTACGAAAGAAGCCGCTTTCGTGCCGAATGGACGAATGGGCGTGGCCAATGGCGGCAGCGCTCGCGTGCGCCCCAGTTGTCTATCCCTGGTATCTGCTTTGGCTGCTGCCGTTCCTGCGTTCGACATCGACGCTGCCGCTGATGGTTTGGACGGTCAGCATTTTGCCAACTTACATAGTCTGGCACTTAAGGTCGATAGGGCATCCGTGGCAGCTCCCCGGCTGGGTCCTGCTACTGGAGTATGGATCCGTCGCCATAGCCGTCGCGATTGTGTCGTTTCACCATGAGGCGCAAACGGTCGCGCAGGCGCCACTTGAGGAGGCGCTTCCGGGGAGTCACGCTGGAGACGACGCACCTATCGGCAGTCCACCTATATAAAGGATACAGAATAAGCTTTACTGCAAGCGGACGCGGGGGCGGATTGACCGCTTCTTCCCCCAGGGTGGGTGATTGAAGACGGGTTCCAGGATGACGACCGAGCCCAGAACCCCTTGTTCCGCGTCTGCAATTTATTGCGCATTCACCCATGTATCTGAACCCGTCACTTTGACAGCCACATCCGTAAGGAAGATCCGTAGCGGCTTGCCGTCCGCCGTTCCGCGGTGGTCCGTCGAGATAAGGAGGGGGCCTGCCTTCTTGTAGCCTGCCCAGGTTGCGCTGACGAGGCTGGGCTTCTTGGTCCCGCCGTGGTGGAAGACAAGATACTCGACGCGGCTGTCTTTGGCCACGTACAGTTCCCAGGTATCGCCCGGCGTGTAGCCGCCGATCTCCGCGCCATATTTCACTGAGACCAGCTCGGCCGAGCCGCTGCCCGCCGGCAATTTATGCATACCTTGATCAGTCACCGTAGCGCTGGTGTCCCAGTAAGCATGGAAGGGGAACAGAGCCCAGTAGTTATCATTGGTGAATCCCGGATCGACAACATTCTTGATTACGTCGGACTGGCTGGCAAGCTCGGAGCGCAAATAGGAAACCTTGATCGGCTTGCCCGAACTATCTGGGCCCTCGTAGGAGACCTTGCCGGTTTTTGGCTCCCACTCCCACGCGCGCGCAGCTTTGAAGAGTCCGGTGACTTCGCCGTTCCAGGTGTAGCGGATCGCCTCAATCTGTCCCCACGAATCGATACCATAGGTCTTGGCGATCTGTTCGAGAATTGGCGGGCGCGTCTGCGCCCGGGAAGTTGCAGCAAGGACCAGTACTCCGAGAAACAGAAGACCGATTTTCGTAATACGCTTCGCATTTGTCATGGAGTTTCCTCGTCGGTGAATTGAAACGGATGCCGTGTTGGATGACAGGCAAACCCTTCCGGATACAGAACCGTTTCTCTTGGCATCGCGCGACTATAGCCGCTCTGCTGCTGCTTTGGCTACATCCTGCTTTGGCTATAGCCTGGCTCGCAGCGTGACTGCTTCGGCGATGCTAAGCACGAGCGCGTAAGTCGCGAACAGAAATGCCCCATACCTGCCTCCCGATGTGGCGTGCAGTTTCGGCATGAAAGTCCCCAGGTGAGAGAGGACCACCGCTTCACCGATCATCCCGGGAATAGCCAGCAGAAGCATGGCGGGCGCCCAATTTGCGGGAGGAACCGCAAGCCATCGCAGGATCGCGATGCACAGGGCGGCGGAAAAAATCGGCGAAACGGCAAACGCGATCCAGTAGCGCTGAGTCGTTGTCTCCAGGACGGATGGGCCGCGGTACGCGTAGTAAATGCTGCCGACAATCCAGATGGCCAGCCCAAGGGCGAGCAAAATGACAATAGTTTTCTGGCTCATGGTTGTGCCTCCAATCATTCTTTTTCCAATCGTTCTTTTGCCCCCATCGCTCTTTTGCCAATCGACGATGTACCATTCGGTACATGCCAACGATCGTTGTACCATGTGGTACATGCGAAGGCAACCAGAAAAACCTCCGGATCACGGAAAACTGTTGGATCGATGTCTCCGAGCCTTTATTGAGGCCGGGACGCTTGATCTCAGCCTGGACCAACTGGCGCGCCACGTTGGAGTCAGCAAACGGATGCTGATTCACTATTTCGGTGGACGGGAGAACATCGAACAGAGCGCAATGGCACGATTGGAAGATGCGCTGCGGGCGCAGTTTGCACCCGAGGCTTTCCCCGCAGGCGTCTCCCCGAGGACGATTGTGATGGCGTTATGGGAGCGGACTACAGCGCTGGAATCGAAGGGGGTTCTGCTGCTGGTGATGGACCTCTCGCGGCGCGCCTGGACCGGATCGGCCCGTGCTCGCGCCTTTTACGAGGAGCAACAGCGGCTGTGGGTCGAACTGTTGCTGAAGTTCATCCCCGACCGGCGCATGGTCGAGGAAATATTACAACTCTTTCAAGGCGCGACTCTGGCTTATCTGATTACAGGGGATCCTGAGCCCGGAAGGCGTTCGTTGATGCGCACGCTCTCCAGGCAACGCAGGAGCTGGACTCTCCGTCGTGGACGATGACTTCGCGTCATCGTCGGTTCTGAGTTACGAACCCGTTGCTTGCAGCCGAGCACATTTCGGTCGGCTGCTAAGGCTTCCGTTTCGCTTTGATTTTGGCCCCGCCTTTCCTTACCGCGGCCGGGAGCCCAGTGAGCGATCCCTGTGCCTGCAACGATCCAAAGAATACGCTACTGGCATTTTCGTTTAGCCATAGCAACTCTTGGCCGTTGGCTTGATAGACCACCACATCGAAAGAGGTAGAGGGGGAGACTCCGCTGATTGTGACGGTGAGCGGATTGGGCACGGTATTCGCCGAGAACATCGTGTAGCGGCCAGTGCTGCTCTCGCTGGCATCTGGAAGCGGTGTTCCGGAGAATGTAACGCCGGAATTCGTCGTACTGTCGCCGGTCAAATCGTTTAGTGGATCGCTGAGGAGACCGGTTCCGTTCAAAACATCGGTCGTGAACGATCCTAGCCCGACAAAGTCGAACTCTAGGTCGGCGTCGATAACCTGAGCCCCAAAGGCATAGGGACTTGTGTTCCCTGTGAAGCTGGTAGTTGAGGTGTCGGTCTGCGGAATCAGGAACCCGGTGCCGCCAGAAAGAACAGCATTGTCTGCGGGAATGGGATCCATGTCAGCAATGAGGCCTCCGCCTGCCGCGTTACCTGTGGTCGTGTTGTTCGGGTCCATAAGGTTGAGATTCGGATCGGTCAGATACATGCCCAGGACACTGACATCTCCGAGAACTCCGGGCGTGATCGTTAAGCTGCCGTATCCGTTTGGGGTACCGGGAAGGGAATAGGAGCCTGAGATGGATACGCCCGATGCCGTCAGTGTAGCCTCCAACTCTTCGACATCCCCCACTCCCGAGAAGCTGCTGCCGGTCGTGGAGAACATGCCCGCCGCAGCATAGCCATCCCCGGTTAGGGCACTGTTAAGGCTCGTACCGTTAATGCCGAATACTGATGTTCCCAGCGTCAAACTTGGGGTAGAACCTTGGCCGAAAGCCGAACCGACCGCCGAATCGTTGACCCCCGCACCTCCCACAGTCGCCATACTATCCACATCAATGAGCCGCATCACTTCCGGACCAACAATGTAGTAGTTGAGTGCAACTGCCTGGCTGAGTGCTCCGTTTGTGAAGCCGCTGACAGTGCCGCGCCCGAAAGCACCGGCCGCCGCAAATGTTCCACTTAAAGCCGCTCCTAGAACGACCGCTGATGACGCTCCAGGGTCATTGGTGTCTAACTTACCGTTGAAGGCAGTAGTAGCACCGGGAGTCATCGTGAAGACGCCCCCGAACCCAACCGGATTAGGAGTGGAATCGACTCCGGAAAGCGTGAAGGCGTAGCTTGGTGCGCCGCCGGAGGGAAGGCTCGTCGCCGTTTGCAAGTCCATGCTTCCGCTGGATGTTGCCGTGCCATCAAACCCAATGATCAGTGCATGGTTCTTGTTCACGAACTGGACGCCCAAAGTTTCAACCCCTGCCACGCCTACGCTCGAGTTGTTGGTGGTCAAGGTAAGTGTTCCCTGACCCGTAGCGTCAACGGCGAGGGCGGGGGATGTAGTTGCAGAGGGCATGATCGTATCGCCAGTAGGCTGGGGTGACACGATGGAGAGACCGGGGGCGTTAAAGTCTTGCACCCCGCCGAGGACATTGCCGCTTCCATCGATTTGCACCGCGCCCGCGAGAGCATAATAATAACTACTTAGAGTGCCACTTACACTGCTACTTACTATCCCGCTGAGATAAAAAACATAGGTGTTCGAGGCTACCTGATTGGTCAGATTAAAAGTGACCGGCGTCAGTCCTGACACCGTAGCGGTAACCGTGTAAGAACCGGTTATTCCGTTCGCTGTGAACGTCGAGGCGGTAGCGGTGCCCTGCGTATCGGTTGAATCCATTTCAGTGGCCGCTCCGCCATTGAAAGTGCCGCTGGCGCCGTTTGACGCTGGCTGAACCGCAAACGTTACTGCCGCCCCTTTTACTGGATTTGGCGGTGTTGAACTATCTAAGACCAACACGGATAAAGGCGCGAAGGCGGTGTTGATTGTGGCACCTTCCGTTGTGCTACCGGTCGCCGCGATCGATGCGGGTGCCGCTGAATTTGTCAGCGTGATATTGATAGACACAGTTCCCACGGCGACATTCAACGTGTAGCTACCGGACGTTCCATTCGCCGTGAACACCGATGACGTGGCTACGCCGTTCGCGGCGGAAGTATCCGTTTCCGTGTTTGTTCCATCGCTCGCAAATGTGCCGCTGGCTCCCGACGACGAGGTCGAAGCTGTAAAAGTCACGACCGCGTTGCTTACCGGGTTCCCGCCGCCGTCCACGACAGTGACTATGAACGGCAGAAACGTCCCATTGATTGGAGCGTTTTGCGTCATTCCGCTTGTAGGCTGAATAGTTGCGGGCGCGCCGATTGTATTCGTGAGGGTGAAACTAGCTGGTATCGTCGCTCCGGAGGCTAACGCATTCACGGCGTAAGTGCCTGCCGCTCCATTCGCAGTGAATAGCGCCGTGGTGGCCAAGCCGCTTGCGTTGGTTGTCACCGCAGTTGTAGCCGTGTTGGTGTTAGCGAAGGTACCGCCGGCTCCTGTCGTTGGAGCGGTAAACATTACAAGGACGCCGGCTGCCGGCAATCCGTTGTTGGTCACCATCGCTACTAGCGGCGAACCGAAAACCCCGTTCACTTCGTGGGCTTGCGGGGTCCCACTCATTGCAACGACCGCTATAACCGGGGAAGTATTAATAACGGGGCGAACCGAACTGCAACCCACCAGCGCCAATAGACAAATTGCGAGCATCGCGGCGTAGCGAGCTTGGTGGTTCATAGGCGTCTGGGCTGCGAGTGGTTTCATCTGTTTGCCTCGAGTTACTTTCTAAATTTGAATTTCAACAGAAATGGAAGGGAAGCAGCTTCAGGCCCTAAGCTTGTCGTTAGCAAGCTCAGGCAGAAGAAGATACCATAAGCTGAACATCACATCGGCGGACGGGAATCTGCCCGCATACCCGGCAACGATTGAAGTTCACGCTCAATCCATTCCAGCTCTTTCCTATCTCGCACAACCGCATTGAAATCTTCCGGGGTCTTATAGATCACCACCGTTGTACCGGCGGGCACCGCCGCGCGCAATTTGTCCTTGGCAATCCTGGGTGTGTTGGGTTCAAAAAGCGCATCCCTTAGACGAAACTTTTTCGCCTGGACCTTCGACAACCAGTCGATGGGCTCGAGGGCAGCGACCTTTTTCAAGAATTCTGGTTTGACATACTGCGATCGCTCTTCCTCGGGCACGAAAGGAGAGGTTGCCATCCAAGTCGGCCAATCGCCCCAGGGGTCCAGCGTATCGAGCACTTTAATTCGTGGATCGACCGCCGAAGTGAGAATCGCGATGGAAGCTCCGGATCCCTGCGCGAACATTCCCACGCGGCTGGTGTCCAAATCGTCGCGCGTGGCAAGATAATCGAGAACCATTTGCACATCGTGCGCCGAGGTTGCCAGACATTCCTGCAGTTCGCTGATGAACCACTCCTTCATCGGCCGGTCGTGATAACGATGTCCGGTAAGAGCCGAGACGAATCCCACCGCGGCAAAGCCATCCTTCGTCACTGCCTGTTGAAAGGTTTCATTCTTGAACCGGTCGGTGGTGGCTGGATACCCGTAAAGATAGAGAATTACGGGAGGCTTACTGATACCTTTGGGCTTCATCACATAAAGGTCGATAGGGTCGCCAAACCGCCACTGCATCTGCAGTAACTCGACCGTGTAGCCGGGATAATCGTTGTTGTAGCCCACAAGGGGCGGAACCGGTCTCAAACCGCTGTTGGTTAGCGCCGGCGAGGTCCAGTCTTCCTTCACGCCGTCGAAGCGCTTGTCGGCGGGATTGGCGATCGGCGGGGAGGCCGGCACAAATTGCGCGACGCCGAACTGTGACAAAAAGAATTGCGATGCGAATAGAAGTGCGATTTCGAGAGGAATAGTCCTCATGAACACAAAGAAAGGCTTCCGAAACATAATCTCCTTGAAATGAAAAACCCGCGCCGGCGCACGCATCGAGTGAACCTAAGGCGACAAACAATAGAAGGGCGAACTCCCGTTTTCGTGAAATTCCCTCTCTGATGAATTGCGGAAGGGCGAACGCTTTGCAGCGTCCGCCCTTTCGGTTAGTCGAACTGTTCAGCAAACCTACGGGACTTGAACGCAAGAATCGCCCGGAGCTTCCTGAGCCAGCTTGGAGGTTGTGTCGGAGGTGCCTACGCTTCCAGAAGAGAACAGAATGCAGCCGCCTGCATCGCCGCCCTTGTCTCCGGTGAGGGAGATGTTAACTGGCGCAACGCCCTCTTGCGTATAGTGCGAACGCAGGAGTCCAAGACCCGGATCGTTTCCTGCCACCCTTAGCGCAGGCACATAGTCGGGGACGATGTTGACAGCGTAGTTTTGAGAACTAGATACCAACAGATTAGCAGCGGTCAATGCGGCGCCGTTGCTCACGATGCGTAGAACCGACCACGCCCGGTAAGAGCCACTGCGCAAATTCGGAAACGACAAGTTGCCATTCCAGATTTTGTTTTCCGGGCAAGGGAAGGCGTGAGAGCAACTCGCCGGCAGATCGGCCGCCGACGGCAATACACCGGCGGTGGTTGGCTGGCCGGGATCAATAGCCGGTGAGGGCCCGTATTTGTGGAAGATGCCATCGATTCCATTGAGCGTCAGGTAGCCAAAGCTGGCGCTGTCTGCGATAGCCGAGACGTTGCCATAACTGAAGAACGCGTAACCGATTCCGTCGGTACCACTGTTCGTGTTTGAGTTTTGGACGGACGAAACCTCTTCACTGGTCCCGATGGCACGATGACGGGCTCCGCCCGTGCATTGGCCAGATAGGGGGTTCTGAGCCGCGACACCTTTTTCCTGGCTCGCGCCCTTAAAGTCCTTGTAACGGAATACGGTGTATTCCGTTGTGTTCATCGTGCCCGATACCGGCTCACGCAGGTAAACCTGGATATTGCCGGCAGCCAAACCGAAAGCGGTGGCATTGCAAGTCGTGCCACCGAACGCCAGGTGTGCTTCAGAATCCGTGATATTAGTCAGCGTCTTTAGAGCTCCTGTGCGCGAGGTGATGAAGACGACTGGAGCGGCTCCAATCGACACGGTGGTAGCTGCGGGTATGGCGGTGCCGGTGAAGGGGTCTTTTCCGCTGAGGGACCACGCCAAAATGTGCGCAGTAGATGTGCTGCCCGGGAAACCGCTGAGAATGTCGCTTCCTTCCAGGTCGGCAAGTGCTGCGCCGAACGCGGGGCAAACGCCGGAGGCATTAGCACCGTAGCCAAGGCCAGCCAGAGCATCGACTCCGCCGCCCAGCTTTGAGTTCGCGCGGCACGTAGCAAACAGCGCATCTTCTGGACGAATGTCAGTGGCGGCCGCGTTGACCGATACCGGGGTTCCGCCCGTGAAGAGCGTGGTTACAGATGCTGGTGGCGTAGAGTCTGAGGAGCTGTCGCCCCACAGTGTGGAACTGATCAGATTACCAGCAGCCGGGAAAGTAGCGATGTTGATTGTGCAATGCGGTTGCGCGAAGTAGCAGCGGTCACCTACACCGGAGTCGACTTTGCTGAACGCCCAAACTTTGGGCGAGGCGGAACTATCCCACACGACCCACACGTTACCGAGGTCGATTGCGGTGGAGCCACCCTTGGTGGTCGGACGCTCATCGGAGAGGTTAAAGTTCTTTGCTGTGTAGTGGAAGCAGGGAGCGGTTGCGCCGGAGACGCAATGCCCGGAGTTGTAAGCAGCCAGCGCCATTGCCTGCCACAAAGCGGAGGAGCCAGCAAGGATTACTTGCGGGACAGCGGTTTGCGCATGTGCCTGCGGCACGACGCCCACGATCGCGGTTATCAGCAACGCCGCGAGGACAAATTTCATACGGCTCATAGATATTCCTTTCTGAATTTGGACCTAAGGTTTTTGCCAACGTACTTTCATCGCGCATGCGGCGCGTTCCACCGCACGCAGGAGTTCGAGTCTGGGAGATCACACCGCTGCGACATTTCGAAGAACGGCTGATCGGCTATCTCGCATTAGCCACTGAGCGATTGACAGAGTCCAACAAAACTTACGTTCGGAAGTCAGGCGGGAGCATACCTGCTTGTTGTGTGCGGCAGGTTAAAGGTGTGTAAAATGTTTGTGACTGGATACCACGTTTTGCAGTCACGAACCGTTCATGAATTGTTCACATTCCTTTAATCTCTTCGGCCTTGCGCTTCCTGTAGTATCAACTGCCATTTTTTACGTCTTGGGGATGAGGAGAGGAGAGACGATCGTGGCTATTCGGCCTTCTTAGGAGGTTCTGCTGCGTTACTTGAGACCAAGCCTCATCCTCCGTCTGGCGAAGGTCGTGAATCGTGTCGATGCTGGCAAGTCACGGGACAACGGACCGCGCTTTTTGAACTCGTCTTAAATTGGTTTTCGCATGACCTGCGGTTTGGCAAGACTTGAGAAATTCGCGAAACGTTCGCGATACAACGCCGTCCAGCGGCGGCGAGATGTTTGTTGAATTTTCACAGTCCTTTAATCTCTTCCTGATCGCTTTTCCTGTAATATCCCGATTCGTTTAATCCCAGCCTTCCAAAAGATTCGAATCCTGGAGAGGTGTGCGTGAGACTTGTCTCGCTTGGCGATTCTTGTCGCACCAGTGTTGCTGTTACGCTGGCGCTTCTGCTGCCGTGGCTTGTCATGGGCCAGGAGCCTCAGAAAGCGAATGACAAGGGAGCAATCCACGGAGCAGTAACCGACCAAACCCAGGCAGTTGTTGTTGGAGCTACTGTAGCTTTGACCAACACAGCCGGCTTTAAGAAGGAAACCCAGTCGAACGACAAGGGCGAATATTCTTTCAGCACCCTTGACGCCGGCACTTACACGTTGACGGTAAGTGCGCCAAACTTTGCCGTGAAGGTGCTGGATTACATCAACCTGACGGCGGGACTCGATTTGACTTTGGATGCTCCTCTGGAACCGGCGAGGGGAAAGACCGAAGTAAACGTGGAATCCAACAGCGTTGGGAAGGTAGAGACTGAGACCGCCAGCGTCTCCGGCACTATCACGGAAAAAGAAGTGGTCTCGCTCGGATTAAACGGCCGGAATTTCACGCAACTCATCGCACTCGCACCCGGCGTAAGCAACCAGACTGGGCAGGACGAAGCCAAGGTTGGCGTGGTCGGCAGCGTGAAGTACAGCGTCAACGGTGGGCGCGTCGAGTATAACACTTTCGAAGTGGACGGCAGCGACGTGCTCAATACCGGCCTGAATGGAGCGTCAAGTACGCTCATGGTCTACCCCAGCCTTGACGCCATTCAGGAAGTGAAAGTTCTTACGTCGAACTATGGCGCCCAGTACGGGCGTACAGCATCAGGGACGGTGCAAGTTACGACGAAATCCGGAACTGAGCACCTGCACGGGAATTTATACGAATTCGTCCGCAACGAAGCATTTAATTCGCGCAATTATTTCGATCCCGTTGGCGAAGCGCCGCTCTATCGCAGGCATGATTTCGGTGGCACCATTGGTGGACCGCTCACCATCCCTCACATTTACAACACGAAGAGGGATAGGACATTTTTCTTTTTCTCTGAAGAAGCTCGACTGGAGAAGACTCCTACCGACTTCAGGCAGGCAGTGCCTTCGCTGAAAGAGCGCGGCTTGGTGATGACAGCCCAGGGAATCCAGAAGAATTTGATTACCAACCCGAGCGGAGTGGTTTCGCAAGACTTCGATTTTAGTGATGTGTGCCCGGTGGCCGGGACTGCCCCGTCGGGCTTTGCACGCACGAACTTTCCGGATTGTCCTGCAGGTCCCGGTAACCCCGCACAACTCCATCCGATTAACAATTTCACGGGACAAAGCGATTTGATAGGACAATCCGCGGGATTGCCGTTCGGGGTGGACAAGAACGCCTTAGCCATCCTGCAATCGAATTTGATACCACTACCGAACTCTCCGACCGGCTGTAACTTCATAGTAGCGAACCCCGATCCTACCGATGCTAACCATTGTTACGACACCGTCGTTTCGCCCTCCACCTATTGGCGCGAAGAGCTTTTTCGTATCGACCAGACAATAACTTCAAAGATCAGGGCATCGTTCCGCTACGCCCACGACGCTTGGAATACTACAGTCTTGACGCCACAGTGGGGGATTGTGCGCAACACATTTCCAACTGTGGAGAACAAATTCAATGGTCCGGGTACAAGTCTGATCGCGCGCCTGACCTATACCATTTCTCCAACGCTCTTGAACGATCTCGTCATCAGTTACGTCAACTCTAATATCAGCCTTGCCGATGAGAACGGGCCTGGAGGTGGATTGTTCCAGCGCAATCCGACGCTCAATCAGCCTCTGGTTGCTTCCTCCGGCGCTCCTGGACAGTGCAACCCGGTGATCAGCATTGATCCCTCGACTGGGCTTCCGCAATGCGGCATGGGGTATATCTTCAACAACGGATTCGGCGGCAAGATGCCGGGAGTTAATATCCTGGGGACCAATGCCGCATACGGTGGCGAAGGCTTCGCGGCGGATCCTTCTTATATGCCGTGGAGCCATACGAATCCGACGTACGCGCTCCGCGATGATATCGGTAAGTCCATTGGCAAACATACGCTTCAGTTCGGAGGACAGTACGTCTTTTCGCAGCGCAATCAGTCCAATAACGCGATCGGCGCAGCCTCTGGTGACCTGCAGGGACTTCTGACTTTCAGCAACTTGACGCACAGCACAGGAAACGCCTTCGCTGATTTGTTAATTCAGCAGGCGTTGCCCAACGGTAATGTCAGCAGCTTTATTCAAAGCTTTGCCCAGGATTCGGCGCAGCGCCGCTACTACCAGAGGTACCAGATTGCTGAGCCTTATTTTCAGGACGATTGGAAGATAACTTCGCGACTTACTCTCAATCTGGGCTTGAGAGTGAGCTTGTTTGGCACTTATCGCGAGAGATATCACAATGCATGGAACTGGGAGGCCGCGAAATTCAATACGACGCGGTTTGCGGTTGACCCGTGTTCGGGTGTCCTACTGGACAAGACTAAGCCGTCGAGCTTCCCTTGCAATGGGTCGTCCGGGATGCCTGTGCCGTTCAATCCCACCACCTTCGGATTGGATCCCGGAATCGTGAGCGACCTCGGGTTAGTTCAGTGCGGGGTTGGCGGCACTCCGGCAGGCTGCATGACAGGACATCTGTTTAATCCCGCGCCCCGGGTTGGTTTCGCGTGGGACCCCTTCGGAGATGGCAGAACGTCGGTTCGCGGCGGTTACGGCATCTTTTTTGAACATGGCACGGGCAACGAAGCCAATACAGGTTCGCTCGAGGCTAGCGCTCCTCTTGTTTTGAGCATGACGCAGCCGCTTCCTCTCAATTATCCATGCATTGGCAATGTTGGGTATGGCAAAGCGTTTGATCCCGCCAACACCGGGTGCACTCCGATTGCACCGTTTGCTGCAAATCCTAAGGCCCCGCCAACTGGATCGGTCTTCCCTCTCGACATCACGGGAATCCCAACTAAGGCAATCTGGCCCTACGCGCAGCAATGGAGCTTTGGTGTTCAGCGCGAAGTGACCAAGGATGTGGTCGCCAATGTTGCCTATGTAGGCAGCAAGGGAACGCACCTAACCATTGAGCGTCAACTAAACCAGTTGCAGCCGCTACCTGCCAGCGAGAATCCCTTCGGACCGAATGAGCCTCTGACGTTGGCGGATTGCAACGTTCCTCCGCCATCGACCACCGGCGCGCTCGGCTCCACAGGCACTCCCGGAAATGGCACGACTCCTTTCCTGCTGCAGAGTGGAACTATTGTGACGCCGCAGAACCCGGCGTATGTACATTTGCAAGCGGCTTGCACTTCGCCGAATATCCCGAATGTTAATTCACTGCCGCGTCCCTATCCAGGTCTGGGAAGAGTACTCTCGCTGCAGAATGTGGCCGACTCCGACTACCATGCGCTGCAAGCCACGGTGCGGACGACACGCGGACCACTTACAGCCGGACTCTCTTATACCTATAGCCACTCTATTGACGACGCCTCTGATCGAAGCGATCCCGTTCTGGTCGATTCTTACAACCTGCGTGAGAACAAGGCGAGTTCGAATTTCGATGAGCGCCATCTGCTCACTATCAACTACTTATACCAGTTGCCGAATATCGCGCGCTGGTTCTGGGAGTCGGCTCTGGCGCCCGAGTCGCAAGGTGCGGCGCCCAACGCAAACTGTTGTTCCAAGACCATGGATCAGATCTTCGGCGGGTGGGAAATCTCAGGAGTAACGCTATATCAATCGGGCACCCCATTCACTGTGATTAACAGTGCGGGCAACACTGGTATTTCACTCACCGACAATGCCGGGGTTTCCAGCGGGCTGGGCATCGCGGAGTCCTACCCCGATGTGGTTCACGGACTGGCGAAACCCCCAAACAACAACATTCAGAGTTTTGGCCCGCTGTTGGGAAATGCATCGGAATTTGTGGCGCCGCGCGGCCTGACTTTTGGCGATGCCGGAAGAAATTTTCTGAACAATCCCAGCCGCTTGAACTTCGACATGTCGCTGCTAAAACATTTCAAGATTACGGAGGGCAGCGACCTCCAATTCCGCGCAGAGATTTTCAATATTTTCAATCACACTCAATTTCGGATCTACGATCCCGACAATCCCGGCAGCACCGGAAACAACATCGTCAGTTGCTACGCCGGACCCCAATATTCCGCCGGTTTTCAGGCGACTGGAACAGCGGATTGCGTCACTGGCGCATCGTTCCTGCACCCGCTCGATGCACATCGGCCCCGAACCATACAGTTTGGGTTGAAGTACTCGTTTTGAGATTGAAGACTTTCATGAAGCGACCGACAACCGATCTTGCGCCAGGCCGGACGATCAGCAAACCGTTCGCAGCATTTTCTTGCGGAGGAGAAGTGAAGAGTCTGTTGGTCTTTCTGCTGGCCAGCCTGATGGTTTTGTCGGCGTGCGGAGGCAGCAGTTCCAGTTCCAATCAATCGCAGAGTAGTGGGCAGCTTGCAGGGAATTGGCAGTTCTTGATCGCGGGCCCTCCCGATGGTTCTTTCCAGGGCAGCCCCAGCTCACCTTGTGCGACTCCTACGACTTCTCCTCTTTGCTCGGGTGGGTTTCTGCTCACGGACAATAACGGGGCGGTGACGGGTCAGATCACATACGCCGTCTTTTTGCCGGGCCAAGGAACGAGCCCACCGACGCTCTGTAATGGTGGATCCACTCCAGTCACCGGGACTGTGAATGGCCAGAACGTAACCCTGACTGCGGTGGAAGGGAAGCAGACTTATACGTTGACTGGAGTTCTCAACGGTACGACGATGATGGGAACCTACACTTCGACCGACGGCAAAGGTTGCGGAACCGCCCAGAGCGGATTGCAATGGAGCGCAACGTACGTGCCGCCGCTTAGCGGAACGATCCAAGGTAACTTTCACAGCACCGCGTCTACTCCACTCAGAAATCAGCTTTTTCCAGTAACCGGGACGCTCGTTCAAGGAGACAACGTGGGTGCCAGCAGCGCGACGGTCACGGGCACACTGAGCTTTCAAAACTATCCGTGCTTGAGCAGCGCTTCTGTAAACGGCCAGGTCAGCGGAAGTTCCGTCATTCTGCAAATTGTCGCAAGCAACGGATTGAACGTGGGCCAGATCGGGGCGCCCGTAGGCTTTTCAAGCCCCGGTCCCGTCACTGTTTTGAGCTCTGCAGCCGGAGTTGTTCTGCAAGGCGCCACCGGATATGGAGTGAGCACCAATGCCTGCCCGGGAGCCAACGTTGCCGGAGATACCGGGGATGTCTGCCTGGGAGTAGGTAACACAACCAGTTGCACGCAACCCATACTGTATTCTCCCGCTTCACTCACTTTTCCGCCGGCGCTGGTGGGATCAGCACCCACAACGCAGATGATCACACTCACAAACAACAACCTTTCAACCACTCCGCTCACGGGTCTAACGTTGACGTTGAATCCTCAGTCAGCGGCGTCTGACCTCGGCCTGTTGAGCGACTTCAATGGACTTCCGAATTTTACGGAGCAGGACAATTGTGCGAGCCCTCCCGGATCGCCCTTCACTCTGGCTCCGCAGCAGAGCTGTATCATCACGATTGCGTTTTCACCGCAGCAGAGCTGTCCTTGGATGCCATCGGCAGGTCTCGGCGGAGAGCCTCCATCTTCCTGCCCATTTCCGCTACAGGCATCGTTGACCGTCAACAGCCCGGTGAGCGCGGATACCGATACTAGTTTCGCCGTTCCCATCACAGGTTCCGGCTACAGCGCGATCGTCCCCGGTGCCTTCCAGAACTCACCGAGTGTCAGCGGCATCGTGCCACTTCTCGCAAATCCCGAACTCGATTTCGGTGCCGAAGCAGTGGGGGAAAAGAGCGCACCGCAGCTTCTGACGTTCGTCAATCAAGGCACAAATGCAGTGCAGATTTTGCCCCCATTAGGCACTCCGTGCATGACGCCGCCAACAACATCGCTAAGCCTTCCACGGCCACTGGCGCCTGGCGAGATTTCAGGGCTGCAAGTGGATGCAAGCTTAACCGTCAATGGTTCTACCTTTACTTACGGTTGCGATAGCGATCTCACCAGTCAGCGGCCGAATTTCCAGATTTCAAACGACAATTGTTCGGGAACGTTGCTTCCGCCGCTGGCCTCGTGCAGCCTTGACATTACCTTCGCACTGCAGCCCCACACTTCACTGGCGGGCGGCCTCGACTATTTTCTGGAACTCAACACCTTGCAGTGCACAGGCACCATAACTTCGAATTGCGAAATTGATAGCGGCCGTTTCCCGGTAGAACTGAAGGCGAATACGACGAGCACGCTGAGAATGAGTCCCGCTGCAGGATTAAATTTTGGAGCCGAGAACGTGGGCCTAACCAGTCCTGCCATGACGGTTACGCTGTTCAACGATCCGCAGGATCCCAACGCGGGGACGGTAAATTTCACCGGAAGTATTCTGCAAGGCGCCAATTTCGCGGGGACGGACAATTGCGTGGGAAGCCTGGCGCCCGGGAGCAGTTGCACTGTAAACGTTACCTTCACGCCCCTGAAGGCAGGATTCACAAAGGGAACCGTCACGATTGGTTATTCGCCCGGGCAAACGCAGACCATCTTTCTGCGGGGTACTGGGCAGTAATTGTTGAGGCGCGGTTCGGGATTTGGTACGCCGTGCGAGCAAAATCCAGGCAAGGATCACAATCGCAGAGAGATCGGGAGGCTGGCAGTGGCAACTCGTAGATGGATTCTCTTACTCCTTTCCGTCGCGATGATCTCAGGTCTCGCCGGCTGTGGAGGAAGCTCGACGAACGTGCAGAATCAACCAGCGCCCCCTGTATCCTCCGTTTCCATCGCTTTTCAGCCAGCGCCTCCTGCAACAGTCTCTCAAATCGCAACTGCGCCGATTACGGCTGTCGTGAGCAACGACTCGAGCAATGCCGGAGTGGATTGGGCTTTGTTGTGTCAGAGCACGGGGAACTGCGGAACTCTTAGCCCATTGCACACAGCTAGCGGAAAGGCGGCAATTTATACTCCGCCCACAACTCCTTCAGGAAACATTCAGCTCGTTACGATTGAGGCCTTCGCGACCGCCGACCATACCCAGAATGTCGTGGCTACTATGAATGTCACTGGCTTTGCCGGCATTCTGAAAGGTACTTACGTTTTCGAGACTAAGGGAGAGGATGCTAATGGTAACAACAATGCGGGCGGACCTTATCAACTGGCGGGTGTGATTGTCCTTGATGGCGCCGGTAACATCAAATCAGGAGAGCAAACCCGGAACGGCCCGTTAGTGACAGCTTCTAACCCCACCGGTCCGATAGTGTCGGTCTCAGATCCCATCACCGGGGGCTCTTATACAATCAGCCCTGATGGTCGCGGAACGCTCACCATCAACACTGCAGACGTGAATATTGGCCAGCAAGGAATCGAGAATCTCAGTCTCGTCGTTCTTTCAAGCTCACAAGCCCTCATTTCGACATTCGATAACGTGACTGGTAACCCTCCCCTCCCAGCCAGCAACGAAACATCAACCGGGACTCTCAATCTGCAAACCAGTACGACCGCACCCACAGGCGGATATGCCTTCGTTATGAACGGTGTTGACATTAATGCTGGAGCAATGGCGATGGGCGGCGTCATTAACATTGACTCGTCGAAGAGCATTTCAGGAACTGGCAGCGTAGCTGATCTCGACGACGCCGGCATTGTATCTCCCAGTTCGACCCTCTCGGGAAGCCTGACCAGTCCGGACAGTTTGGGATCGCTTAAATTTAATCTGACGGCGGGATTTGCCCCTTCTCTTCAGTTCACGGGTTACATCGTGGACGCCGCCCACATCAAACTGATCGAGAGCGACAATGGCTCCGGCACAGGGTTCGGCACCACAGCCGGAGTTGCCGTCAGCCAGGGGACTGCCCGCGGCACGTTCACGAATAATTCATTCGCGGGGAACTACGTGTTTGACATCCTGGGACAAGACCCCCTTAGCCCCACATTCTCCAATACATTGGCATCGCTCGGCCAATTTTCGGCCGACAACATTGGCAACCTGAATGGCGGATATGACGACGAAGCTCTGATAGCCTCAAATATCGAGATTAGTGACTCATTTACCGGAACGTATACTATGACCGCAACAGGCAGAGTGGATTCAACGATCGCATTCACCAGCAGCGGTGCAGGCCCGGAATTAATCTTTTATCTCACCGGTAATGGAGATCCTCCGCTAGTACTCGACGCGGATGCGGTAACCGGGGGCATTGGAGTGGGAGCGGCTCACCCGCAATCCGCTCCACCATTTTCCTTCAACGGGAAGTACGGGTTGAAGTTTGTCCAGACCAGCACCAGTCCTGTTCTGCCGAATAATGCCACGGGACAAGTTACCGCGAACCAAGCCTCTAACGCTTTGAGCGGCATGGTGGATGCGGAGGCGAATTACCTGCCCCAAACGCCCTCGCAATTCACCGGCACCTTCGCAACCATTCCCAGCACTGGGCGATTCGCTGGAACTTTGAACGACAGCCTGTTCAGCCAATTCACCTCCTCCACCAATACGATCCCGGTGGCATTTTATCCTGTCGATCCAAATCACATTTTTTTTATTGAAACGGATTCTGCAACTTCGCTTGAATTGTCTTTCGGTTCCTTCTCCGCGAGAACGCCTGTGTGCTCAAGCTGTCCATAGCCCGTGAATATGTTTGTGAACTTCTTTGCGAGGAGAAATTAGTTGAGTAAAACGCGCTAGAACTTCAGACGCCCCTGATGCCTTTCGCAATGTGTCCGGAGAGAGGAGTAAAATAGGGGGGATATGACCAGCCATAATAGTGAATCTCTTTCGATCGCAGAAATCTGTGCCAGCGTAAAGAATCTCGGATACGGTACCAACCAGCGCATTCGCCTTTATGGCGAGGAATTTGAAGTAATTTCCGATCCCTTCCCTGATGCTGAAGGCATTGCCGTGCACGTCAAAACGGAAAGAGATACAGTCCGGATCATTCGCCTGCCTGCGACCGTGCTTCAGAGCGTAAGGGGTAAAACTCCGAAGGCTGCGTGAATGCCAGGCGGCCTCTGAATGTCCTGATGTGTTCGGCTGAGTGCGTCTACTCGTAGCGCAAGGCTTCAATGGGGTCGAGATTGGCGGCGCGGAGCGCGGGCACCATGCCGCTGATCACTCCCACGACCGCGAGGATGCTCGTGGCCACAACCAGAATCATGGGCGAAACAATAAGGCGAATGTCCGCCGCCTCGGCATGTTGCGCCATGGCACTGTAGAAAGTGATGCGGCCCGCAAGAATCGATACGGCATAAGAAAGAAGAATTCCGAGCAATCCTCCGACTGCCGTAATGACCATCGCTTCCGCCAGGAACTGGAAAAGGATGTCGTGACGGCGTGCGCCCAAAGCCTTCTCCACTCCGATTTCGCGGGTCCGCTGCGTCACTGATACCAACATAATGTTCATCAGGCCCACGCCGCCGATCCCAAGCGTGACGGTACCGATAAAGGCGAGTAGAACTTTTAGTGCCAGGGTGATGATGCTGAACTGCGAGAGCTGCTTTTGTGCGTCGAATAGATGGATAGCTCGGATGTCGTCAACTTTGAAACTGTGCGCGGCGGCCAGAGCCTCGCGAATTGTCTTCTCCATCTTTTCGTGGTCAAGGCCCGCCGAGTCGAGCCATATCCCATCGAGATAGTGGTTGTCCTTGAGAACATCCATCGAGTTGTAGGGAATGTAGACGAGGCGGTTGTTGTTATCATCGGCCTCCTGCATGCGGGGCGCAGCGACCCCGACCACTTCGAAGGTGACGCCGTCGACGCGAATGGTTTGGCCCAGGGCGGGCATACCGGAAAAAAGTTTGTCGCGTGCCTCCGAACCGATCACGGCATAGAGTCCGTGCGCCATGTTGTCGGCATCGTCGAGAAAGCGTCCCCGGTCGATGTCGAGATTCCAAATCTCCTGGATCGAGGGGTCGACGCCCATCACCGGAAAGGTGAAGGAACGGTTATCGTTCTGCACCGTGGACTGTTTGTCTGATTCGCGAACTACGTGCCGGCTGAGCGGGACGTTGTTGCGCAGCAGTTCGACGTCGTCGTTGGTGAAGCGAATCTGGACTCCGGCTTTATTTCCTCCCGCCTGCTGGGAGGTGCGTCCTGGAAAAATTCCGACGGCGGTGGCGCCGAAACTCTTAAAGATGGTTTCGATGGCTTTGCCAAAGCCGTTGCCGTACGAGAGGAGCAACACGACCGTAGCGATGCCCCAGGCCATTCCCGCCATCGTGAGCAGGGTGCGGCGCAAGTCATGGCGCATGGCGGAAACGGCTTGTTGCAGCAGATCGCGGTGCATTTTTATTTCCGAGGTTTATTCCTTGCGGAGCGCCTCCACCGGTTCGAGCAGGGCTGCGCAGCGCGCGGGATAGAGTCCTGCGCCCACGCCCGCGATCCCGAGCGAAAACACCGCCAACGCGGCCGTTGAGGCGACCAGCTTGGGCGGATCGAATCCCTCGCCGAGACTCACATTTGAAAGCAGAGCCATCAGACCGGCCGCGCCCGCGATTCCAATGCCGCCGCTAAGTAAAGTAAGAAATGCTCCCTCGACAAAAAACTGAAACATAATGCTGGCGTTGGTGGCACCTACGGCCTTGCGCAAGCCGATCTCGCGTGTACGGTCGGCGACCGCGACCAGCATGATGTTGACGATGCCGATCGCGCCCAGTGCGAGTGTAACCAACCCCACGCTGCCGAGGAAAACATTCATCGCGTCAAAAATCTTGCCGACCTGGTCGACGGTCCGGACCGTATCCCATTCGTCGAACGAGTCGGGATTGTTTGGATCGAAACCGTGATTACGCGCTATGACCTGATGCACTTCCTCCCGGGCAGCCTCGTGCAAGGCACGCGACTTGGGCTGATAGTCGATCACCGAAATAACATCGAGATCGTTGCCGGAATTAGTGGGAGGGAAATATTCGTGCATGACGCTGAAAGGTACGATGCTCTTCAGATTCTGATTAAGGTCGTCCCCGTGTCCGAGACGCTGAATTGTACCGATTACCGTAAAGCGCATGCCATTGAGAAGAATAGTGCTGCCGACCGCGGGGCGGCCGAGGAAGAGCGTGTGGCGAGTCTCATCGCCGAGGACGATCACCGGGCGTTTCTGCTGGTCGTCCATCTCATTGATCCAACGGCCTTCGTGGATCGGGAGATTGCGAATCTTGTTGAACTTAGCCGGCACGCCCATGATCTGGCCGCTGGCTTGATAGAAATCGCTGACCGCGCGAATGTCACTGCGCTGGATGACGGGCGCAGCAGCGCCCACGCTGTGGCATTCCCGCAGGACGTCCTCATAGTCGCGGTACGTCAAGTAATACTGGCGTAGCGCTGTGAAGCTGCCCTGCATCACGGGGGCACGGCTTGACCAGATGAACATGACGTTTTCGCCCAGGGAGTCGAACTGTTTGCGGTTTCCCGAGCGGAAACCTTCCCCGAGACCGACCAGCAAGAGCAGGGAGCCGACCCCCCAGGCGATCCCAAACATGGTCAGGAACGATCGCAATTTGTGCGCCCAGAGAGCGCGGAGTGTCTGGCCGAAGATATCGAGGATCAGGCGCACGGTTTATCTGGAATCTCTTTCTGACTGCCAGACGAAGCATTATTCTACGCCCTCCGTCGCGTAGGGCCTTGGCGGCCTGCCGCTTGTTTCCCTCGGTTCGGCTTATCGGCGGGGGTTACTATCGATTACTTTTAGTCATTCCCGGGGCTGCTGATTGTCGCGCTGTGCTATAATGAAAATCAACGCTACTGCCACGGTTTGCTCGTGACGCGGTGATCCTGTCGGATCAGATTCATCTCCGCTTTTCCTGCCCGCCGTTTAATTCAGCGTCAATCTAAAACCAATTAGAGCGGCATTGCGAACTCACGACATGTGTCTGTGACACAAGCCTCTCCAAGAAAGAACATCAACGAATGACAAGTTTTACAGAACTACCGCTATCTTCTGCCTTACAGCAGAGGCTGGCGACGGCTCAATTTATTATCCCTACGCCGATTCAGGCGCAGGCCATACCCTACGCGCTTGAAGGCCAGGACGTGCTCGCTACGGCGCAGACCGGTACCGGCAAAACGCTTGCGTTTTTGATCCCGATGATCGAGATGCTGCAGCGCGAACCCTCGCAAAAGGTCAACGTGCTGGTGTTGTTGCCCACGCGCGAATTGGCAATTCAAGTCAACGAAGAATACGAAAAACTGCGGAGCCGAGGACTATCCAAAGCGGCGCTGGTTATTGGCGGCGTCTCCGAGAAGACGCAGATTCGAGCGGTTCGCGGCGGCTCAAGCCTGGTGATTGCAACTCCCGGTCGCCTGCAGGATTTCATCAACCGCAAACTGATCGACCTTCGCAAAGTCAAGATTCTTGTGCTCGATGAAGCTGACCGAATGCTCGATATGGGTTTTCTGCCCGCGATCCGGCGCATTCTGGCGATCTTGCCGCAACGCAGGCAGACGCTGTGTTTCTCGGCGACGATGGAACAATCCGTTGCCGGTCTGGTAAACGACGCCATGCGCGATCCGGTGCGCATTGCAGTGGGCTCGGTGCTTAAGCCGGTTGAAAGCGTGCGGCTGCAGGCCTACGAAGTGCGCCCGGCCGAAAAGCCCGCTGTGCTGCGGCAGTTGCTCTACGCTGAAAAAGGTCAGACGCTGATCTTTGCCCGCACGAAGCGCGGAACGGAACGACTCGCCAACGAGTTGGTGCGGGAAGGTTTTTCCGCGGCGATGATTCACGGTGACCGTTCACAGTCACAACGCAACGGAGCGCTCAGTGGCTTTCAGGATGGGCGTTTTCAGATTCTCGTTGCCACGGATGTGGCCGCACGCGGCCTGCACGTGGATGACGTGGCGCATGTAATCAACTACGACCTGCCCAAGATGGCGGAGGATTTTATCCACCGCGTTGGTCGGACAGGGCGAGCCGGCTCGCAGGGGCTGGCAAGCAGTTTGGTCGCGGGCGCAGAGGTAATCGAACTGCGGCATATCGAGCGCGCGTTGAAGCTGCGTATCGAACGCAAGCAAGTGGATTGGGCCAATGCGGGGCGATCCGAGCATGTCGTCGAAAACACGCTGGCTAGCCGGACTCTAACCAGGTTGCCGGGAGAAGTATTCGCGTAAACGCGAAAGAAAATTGAGAATGAAAAGGGCACGTCTTCGTTCTGAAGACGTGCCCGTTTAGTTCGCGATTTAAGCGATCGCCGAGTAGCGAACTTACGATTCTGTATCACCCCGGCTGGGTTCGCGCGGAATGCTGGTCATGTCCCCGTCGTCGGCTCCGATCCGAAACAAGGCAGCCTGTTCGGCGGCGTGCCTTTGCAACTCGTCCAAATCCAGCTCGCTCGAATCATTCGAAGTTCCTAAGGGCTCTTCAGTTTTGCGCTGACTCCGCCGCTCGGCCTTGTCCCGCTGTTTTTGTTGCCGCGTGTGTTCTTTCTGGCGTTTGGTAAAACTTGATCGACCTCGTCCTGGCATAGCAATCTCCCATCGTCAATTTAGGCAACAGTTGCTGGCGCCATGCACTTCAGCGAAGCTCGGAGTTCAGGCAGCGTCCCTGCCAGTCTGTGCCGTTGGTGTATTCATGCGCGGCTGTGCGGGTTGGCTACCAGCGGGGTTCCCGTGGCTGGCGCGCGTGACCCTGATAGTCGTCGCGGCTGCCACCGCCGCCGCCGCCAAAGCGCTTTCCACCTCCGCCTCCGCGCGGCGAATCGGTCTTCGGTTTCGCTTCGTTAATCTTCAGCGCGCGGCCTCCGAGTTCGCTTCCGTTCAATGCTGCGACCGCCTTATCGGCTTCGCCCGCGTTGGTCATCTCGACAAAAGCGAAGCCCCGGGCGCGGCCGGTTTCGCGGTCCGTGACAATGCTGACGCGCTCCACCGCGCCGTGCGCTTCAAACAAGCCGCGAAGCTCCGGCTCGGTGGTGCTGTGTGGTAAGTTGCCTACGTATAGATTCTTCATAAGACTTCTTCTCTTTCTGTGGTTGAAGCATCTTTCTTCGATGCTTCCTTCGTAAACACTTCTTTTGTTAAGGCGGCTTCTGCGAGCACATCTGTGAACCCGGCTCCGGAGTACGTGGTTTTAGCAAACAAAGCTGGCTTAGCTGTGGCGGCCTCGGGCGTGGAATATTGTTCAATTGCGTCGGCCCACCGCGACGGTCTGGGAGTTTCGCGTATGGCGCGCGAGCGAGCCTCACTGATTGAGCGGACGCTGGAAATTCGTTTACACGCTTCCAGAATTCCCCACCGCTGTTGCAACGAATTGTCCGAAGCATGAGCAAGCAGCGCCGCAACCATCTCTTTGTTGAGAGCGTCAGCATCCCTCTCCGGAAGCTGTCGATCAGAATGCGGAGCAGCAGCAAGATACTCAGGACCGCCCACAAAGAATGCAATTCTTTGCGGAGGAGTCGCACTTCGCAGGTCGGTACAGAACCTGTCCCGGCTCTCGGTTTCGCCAGCCACATTGATGAGCACCAAATTGTACAAGTCCGCCCGCCACCAGGACCGTGCTTCGAGCACGTCCGCAGCGCAATCCACATCAATGCCAAGCTTTCGCATTACCTCGGCGCGCAAATCGCGCTTCGTCTGCGAGGTGTCTAACAGCAGTACGCGCTTCTTCTTCGCCGCACCGTTATAGGGAACTGAAAGCGGCAACACGACTATGGGCGTGGTCATGCTACCTTCTCTTTGGAGTTGGCGTGCGCTGGCGGGATTACCAGGTGCTTATCGGCCAACGCCTTTAGCATCTTCTCGTTGCTCTGGCGGCGACTGATCTTCTGCCTGCGCCGCCGGTTAAATCTCGCTTTGTCACCATTAATTCCCGACATAATTGGTCTCCTGCTTTCGGGCTGATTTTCCCCAACACCGGAGTGCGACGGGACGAAGCCCGAACGCAAAGTTCCGGATACTCTCAGCGTCTCACTACGATCGAATCGTCGAGTCAGTCAAAATTGTGCGGCCTTCGCTGAAACCAGTGGGCTGCGATTGAAGGAGTTGACTGTAAGGGCTTTTCAGCTTCAACACGTCACTCGCCTTTCAAGGGGATTTCTCAATCGCGAAGGCGCAACGTGCTGTCAGGGTGTCTTCGAGGTCAAGATCTTCAGTATACGCCGCATCCCTCGATTCTGCTCAGGTTTCGCCGGGCGGAGAGTCACAGAAGGTCTACTCTATTATGGAGCGGAAGGACTGACGGGGGTTGTGCTTGACCCTCTGCAGAGAAGCAGGCAGAGGATCAGGACTCCCGCCGCCGTGCCACCGCCGATCTCGAGCAACTTCGGATTGAGGGCATGTCCCGCTGTTGGGGTCCGAGGGCCTCCAACACAATCTTGCGATTCGTTTCGTTTCGCCTCCTGACCTTCCTTAACTGTGGCCGATTGGGAGGGTTCGCCTTTCTTCGAAGCCTTTTGTAACAAATTTCCCTGTTTGATATCCACGTCGTTCTTGCGCGCGGCAACCAGAACCGCGCCGTTCGTGTCTGTTACATCGTATTGAGTGCGGGCGCTGGTTACAGGCTCGATCTTCAGACAGTTCACATGCACGCCCATCGATGTGGACGTTCCCACGGATACCGTCCCGTGCACCAAAGTCAGGAAGTTACCGTGGAACTCCACTACCGACTCGGGTTGAATTAGAACGGACGATCCTTCACTGTCGAGATTGGCAACGAAGCCAGGTTTGGTTTGCAGCAAATCGCCGGGAAAGATGGTGCTGGAGTCGACCACTTCCGAACCGTTCACCCACACCCCTCCAGTGCTGTGCAATACGGCGGAGCCCGTGTCCGCCGCCGTCAGCGACAGCGGACACAGGGCGACCATCAGCCAGCAGAGGTATTTACGTAAAGCAGACACACTCATACCCAAACGAAATTTCCACAAATCTCATAAGATCGTAGTGGGAGGAAGTCAGGTAGTCTATTAGCTCTCTGGGTGCCGGTCGCAGCAGAGTAACGCAGGAAACGCTGGGGGTGAAGTGGCGCGAGGAGGTCTATTCATTCCTTCGCTAGCCATGCCAAAGCTTCGTCGCGAGTCTTAAATGCCAGAAATTCGCGGCGGGAGAAAATAGCCAGGTTCTCAGCGAGGTTCTCCGAGACCACCTGCGGATTCGCTTTTCCTGTCCATGCCGATTTTTTGACATAGGGCTTGTCAAAGACGGCAGTTTCTTTCATCACCCGAATCGCTTCCAGGTCGAAAGATGCTCCCGTGTAATCGCAAAGCATCAAGACTGAACCGCGCGCCTGGGTGGTCACAACGTCTGGCAGTGCTCGGAAAGTCTCTTCGACCTCAGTCGCCGAACAGTTGGATAGATCAATTAGGAGGATCTTCTTGTCCTGATGGGCAAGGAACCGAATACGCCGGATCATGTATCGACCTGCTTCCTGCCCTGGGAATGGATAAAGTCTGTCACCGGCGACTGCTGAGTGTCAACAAATTCAGCCACGATACAGTGTCCTAATTTCAAGTCCTTTTCAAATTAGGACACCACCAGCCACGACCCTTTGGTCTGCTCTGCTGCCCTCGGCTTGCGAACTCCGGTATGCTTGGCAAACCCTGCTTTGACCGGCCGCGGTCTGACCGAGCTGGTTTGGATAGGAACCAAATCTTGGCCAATAATCCGGTGATTGAATTCCGCGACGTTGCTTACGTGCTGCCCAACCGCCAACCGCTGCTCTCGGGATTGAACTTGCAGGTGCAGCGCGGCGAGACTCTTATCTTGCTGGGACGCAGCGGATCGGGAAAAACCACAACCCTGAAACTGATCAATCGGCTATTGACGCCGAGCGGCGGTGAGGTGTGCGTAAATGGGATACCCACGTCCGACAGCGATGTTATTCAGTTGCGACGCAGCATTGGTTACGTCATCCAGGAGGTTGGCTTGTTTCCCCACTACACGGTGGAACGAAATATTGCCCTCGTTCCACGAGTTGAAGGCTGGGCCGACGAGCGAATTCGCTGTCGCGTCGAGGAGTTGATGAAGCTCGTCGGGCTCGAAGCAAATTTGGCGTCGCGCTATCCTCACCAGCTCTCAGGCGGGCAGCGGCAGAGAGTCGGCGTGGCTCGGGCGCTCGCTGCAGATCCTGCGATTCTGCTGATGGACGAACCCTTCGGCGCGCTCGACGCGCTTACCCGCGATCAACTGCAGCGCGAATTTCTCTCTCTGCAACAGCGGTTGAATAAAACTGTGGTCTTCGTCACACATGACCTGCGAGAGGCGTTGCGACTCGGCTCGCGCATTGCGCTCATGGATGCGGGCCGCCTGATTACCGTTCTTCCACCGTCGGAATTTGTGCGGTCCAGTAACTCTTTAGCGGCGGCGTATGTTCAGGCTTTCGAGGGCGGGCTGGACTCTGTGTCAAATCGAGGCCCTTCATGAACCTTACTCACTTCTTTTTGGAAAACCGCGAACAGATTGTGGAACTCACGCTCGAGCATCTTTGGCTGGTGGGAATCTCCACTCTTTTCGCAGTTCTTATCGGTATACCGCTGGGCATTCTAAGCGCCCACCGGCCATTATGGAATAAGCCAGTGCTGGGAACGGCAAACATCATCCAGACTATTCCAAGTCTCGCCCTCTTCGGTTTCCTGCTTCCGGTGCCCTGGCTCGGTGATCGCGCCGATCGTCTCGCGATCCTCGCGCTTACTCTCTACGCCCTCTTGCCCGTGATTCGAAATACTTACACTGGAATCCGAGGTGTGGATCCCGCGGTGCTCGAGGCCGGCCGCGGCATGGGGCTCGCCGGCCGGCAGCTCTTGCTGCAAGTGGAATTGCCGCTGGCTTTGAGCGTGATTCTATCCGGGATACGAGTCGCGGTTGTGGTCTCGGTAGGACTGGCCACCATTGCGGCCGCGATTGGCGCCGGGGGCTTAGGCGAGTTCATCTTCCGTGGTCTGGCGATGGTAAACAATCAACTCATTCTGGCAGGGGCTATACCAGCCGCGATTCTGGCGTTGTCCGCGGACTTCGGGCTGGGATGGCTGGAGAAGCGTTTGCGGCCACAATGAAACAGATTCGTCACAGATGTCTTCGCGGCATCAACGCCCGATGCCAGGTCTTCGCCGCTGGAATGTTTTTAGCCGTTATGTTGTCTTCGTGTGCGCCGTCGCACTCCGATCGCATCGTCGTCGGTTCCAAGAATTTTACTGAGTCGCTGATGCTAGGCGAGCTACTGGCCCAGCAGATTGAAGCGCGCACGCACTTGAAGGTAGAGCGCCGTTTCTATCTTGCGGGAACCTACATCTGCCAGCAAGCGGTGCTCTCGGGCCGCATCGATATCTATCCGGAATACACGGGCACGGCGTTGACCGCTATTCTCAAGCAGAAAGTTGGAAACGACAGGACTGAGGTTTACCAGCGGGTAAAGAATGAATACGAAAACCGACTCGGCCTTACACTCGGACCGCCGTTCGGTTTCAACAATACTTTTGCTATGGAGATTCGTGGGGAGGATGCGCGCCGCCTGAATCTCAAAACCTTATCGCAGGCAGCCGCGCACACACCCAAGTGGCGAGCCGGATTTGGCTACGAGTTCATGGAGCGTCCTGACGGATACGCTGGCCTGGCTGCGGCCTACGGCCTTCACTTCGCCGCACCTCCCCGCATCATGGATCTGGGTCTCCTCGCACCAGCGTTGAAAGATCATCAGATCGATCTTGCCGCGGGCAACGCCACCGATGGATTGATTCCCGTCTTCGATTTTTTCGTCCTGGAAGACGACCGCCATTATTTTCCTCCTTACGAGGCGGTCGCGGTGGTGCGGCAGCAGACGCTGCAACGGCATCCCGATGTTGCCCAAGCTCTTAATGATCTGGCGAACAAGATTACCGATCAGGAAATGCAGAAATTGAATTACGCTCTCGATGGCCAGCACCGCGACGTAAAAGATGTCGCGCACGAATTTTTGCGGAGAAAGGCCCTGATTCCTTGACTCTCAGTCAGATTGGCAAACATATATCTCGTCTCAAACCGGACAGAGTCCACCCCTTGTGCAAACATTTGCAGTATCACGGAGGCGGAAGCCAGGGTCGCGTGCCCGAGCAGCTTCACTTCGCAACCAGGCGTGAATCATCGCAATTCGTAATAATCGCCCTTCGCTACCAAATATGCAGTCTCGGAAAGATTGCTTTCGGCAGCGACCAAAAGCAAACAGCTGTCATCTAACAACTCCGTAAGCGGGCACCCTGGCGGCCGGGTTGCCGCTGAAGGCGTTGGCCGTGAACGCGTTTATTTAGAGCACCAGTAGGGACGCGACCTTAATGTTACGGGCGCTCCCCGGCCAATCGAACGTTGGAGGTCCCTGATGCCAGCCACTCAGAGCGATGTCGTCCTCCGCCACGATCTCGTTGAGCAACTGGCGAACGCGCGCCATTGCACGGACGAGTTATTCGCACTGGTCAAGCCTGATTTCCTTTACGAGCGGCCCATTGCAGAGCGTCACCGCATCGTCTTCTACATCGGCCATCTCGAGGCCTTCGACTGGAATCTTTTCCACGAACGCGCTCTCGGATTGAATACTTTTCATCCTGAGTTTGACCGACTTTTTGCATTCGGAATCGATCCTGTCGGCGGAGGATTGCCCACGGATCAGCTTTCGGATTGGCCGTCTATCGAAGCTGTGCGAGATTACGTTTACAAGATTAGGAACGTTCTCGACGAAAAACTGGCGGACGTCCTCGCAGATTCTTTGCCGCCCACCCCAGATGGCTTCCCGCTCAGCATTCTGCTGAACGTGGCTATCGAACATCGCCTGATGCACGCCGAAACGTTGGCATACATGCTGCATCAGTTGCCGTTCGATCGAAAGGTTCGGCAGCGCGAAACTTCAAACGATAGCGCGTCTCCGGTAATCCAGCGCAGCGTCGAGATCCCAGCGGGTGCGGTTACGCTTGGGCTTTCGCGCGAAGAGGGCGCGTTTGGATGGGATAACGAGTTCGAAGCCCACACCGTCGAGGTGCCCGCGTTTGGCATCGATCAGTACAAAGTAACGAACGGTCAGTACCTCGACTTCATCGGCGCCGGTGGCTACGAGACACGCGAATTCTGGGGTGCCGACGGCAGCGATAACGATGAAGACTGGAGCTGGAAATCTCAGCGGGACATTTCGCATCCGGCTTTCTGGAGACGCGAGGGCGATCGGTGGATGTATCGCACAATGTTCGAGGACGTCCCGTTGCCGCTGGATTGGCCGGTCTATGTGAGTCAGGCGGAAGCGAAGGCATTTGCCAAGTGGGCAGGGAAATCATTGCCCACCGAAGCCGAGTGGCAACGCGCGGCTTACGGAACTCCGCGCGGAGATGAACGGTCGTACCCATGGGGCGAACAACCTCCAGACGCGACGATCGGCAATTTTGATTTCGCGAGATGGAGTCCCGTTCCCGTAAATGCGTTCCCCGCGAACCGGAGTGCCTTCAGCGTTCACGGCATGCTGGGCAATGGATGGGAGTGGACTTCTACCGAATTTGCGCCTTTCCCGGGATTCCAGCCGTTTCCGTTCTACCGCGGGTACTCCGCCGATTTTTTCGATGGCAAACACTTCGTCATGAAAGGCGGATCCGCGCGCACGGCCGCATGCATGCTGCGCCGGAGTTTCCGCAACTGGTTCCAATCGCACTACCAATACATGTACACAGGATTTCGCTGCGTCACCCGCCCCTCGTCTGCAGAGCGATCTTCATTTAGAAACTCGTAGCTTAGAAGGTCGTCTTAAGGAGCTGTCAAGATGCTCGTCCACGCCATCACCGCCAACATCAGCTATGAATTCGCAGCCGACGTGCGCACCGGCCTCACTACGGTCGGTCAGAAAGAACTGCCATCCAAGTATTTGTACGATGACGTGGGTTCAGCGCTGTTCGAGGTGATCAGCCACTTGCCTGAATACGGCCTGACGCGCGCGGATGAGCGACTGCTGCGGCGGCACAGTCACGACATCGTAGAGCGGCTTGCCCCTCCCATCGCCGTCGCCGAACTCGGTAGTGGCAGCGGGAAGAAGACTCGCCAGATTCTCGAGGCTCTTTGCCGCCGCCAGCGCACTCGTTACTATCCCATTGAGATTTCGCGTTCCGCTCTCGTCATGTGCGAGCGCGAACTCAGCGATATCGATAGCATCAGCATCCTGGGCTTCGAGCGAGAATATCTCGATGGACTGCTCGAAGTGGCCGCCGAGCGCCGCCCCGGCCAGCACCTTCTCGTATTATTTTTGGGCAGCACGATCGGGAACTTTGATCGCTCTGCAGGCATTCAGTTCCTGGCCCAGGTCCGAGGCATTCTTCAGTCCGGAGATTCCCTGCTGCTCGGCACCGACCTCTTGAAATCAACCGCGCAACTGCTTTCCGCCTACGATGATGAGCTTGGAGTGACTGCGGCGTTTAACCTGAATCTGCTGGCTCGCATCAATCGCGAACTTGATGCGAATTTCAATCTCGCACACTTTGAGCACGTCGCAAAAATCAATGACGAGGACCGCAGTGTTGAGATGCATCTGCGATCCATGTGCCGCCAGACTGTTCACATTCCCGCCGCCGAGTTTTCCGTGGAGTTTCTTGAAGGCGAGACGATCTGGACCGAAAGCAGCCACAAGTATTCGCCCGAAGAAGTGATTCATATGGCTCGCACCACCGGTTTTCGTTGTGAAGCACAATGGATCGATGAGCAATGGCCCTTCGCCGAGAACCTGCTTATCGCGGAATAATTAGCTCGGCAACATCGCCTCTTTCGTGATTGCTCCCCGCTTCAGTGGCTTTCTGCGTTCATTGTCCCTTCATGTTGAAGTTCCTCTTGAAGTAAAACTTTGTAAATCGCACGTTTCTAACAGTCCGGCAATGTAAATTAATAGGTGGATGAACAGATTGATAAATAAAAGCATGCACGCCAGCGCGCTCGGCTTTATTGCAATTTCCGTGTGTGCCGTGGCAGTTTGCTATTCCGCGCACTGCTTTGCCATTGCGGCTGATCCACAGAGCCAGCAGACGGCTGGGTCGAGCGCGGTTAGCCGTCAAATCGGTACCATCAAGGCGATCGACGGAACTGTGATCACGCTAGCTCCGGACACTGGTCAGGCGATGAAAATTACTGTCCAGCCCACGACGCGAATCGTTCGCATCGCTCCTGGCGAAAAAGATCTTAAGAACGCCACGACCATCCAATTGCTGGATCTCCAGATCGGCGATCGCATCCTGGTCGCGGGGAAGCCGGCTGAAGGTGATCAGCCGCTTCCAGCTTCGACCGTTGTCGTCATGAAACATTCCGACCTGGAAGTGCGTCACCAGCAGGATCTGCAGGACTGGCAAAAGCGTGGAGTCGACGGCCTCGCCACTGCCGTGGATGCACCAGCTGGAACCGTCACCATCTCAGTGAGAAGCAAGAGCGTGGTCATTCATTCCTCGAAGTCCACCGTGATTCGCCGCTACGCTCCCGACTCGGTGAAATTTGACGACGCCAAGCCCAGTACGCTCGCCGACGTTCATCCCGGCGATCAAGTACGAGCGCGCGGGGAACGCAGTGCCGACGGGAGCGAGGTGACCGCCGAAGAGATTGTTTCCGGAGCGTTCCGCAATATCGCCGGCACAGTCAACTCGGCCGATGCAAGTTCATCGACGCTTAGCGTTCAGGATCTATTGTCGAAGAAGACTGTGACAGTGAAGATCACTCAGGATTCGCAGCTTCATCAATTGCCCCTGGAAGTGGCACAGCGTTTTGCAGCGCGTCTAAGAAGAACGGCTATGGGAGGGCCGACCGGCGCCGGTGCCGGCTCCGACTCTGCGGCGAGTGGCCAAAGCGCGCGTCCAGCCGGTGCATCTGGTGCATCTGGTGCGTCTAGTCCGGGAGCAGGAGAAAGTGGCGCGGCCCGGCGGCCCGGTGGGGCACCAGATTTGCAACAGATGCTGAGCCGGATGCCGGCCGTTTCGCTAAACGACCTGCACAAGGGCGATGCGGTAATCATTCTTTCGACTGAGGGCACTGCGGGCCTGGGGACCGCGATTACACTCCTTAGCGGAGTGGAGCCAATTCTGCAAGCCGCGCCGAATGCCAGCGCAGCTTCCATACTTACGCCTTGGAGTTTGAGCGCGCCTTCTGGGGACGCTGGAGGTCCGTAGGCTTTGTTCTGTCACGCCTGCGTTAGGCCGACCGCTCGCATCAGGAATGCTAGTTACAGAATGGAATATTGGATGAAAGCCCGGAAGTGTTTGCGTTTCTTGCTTATCTTTTTTTCGTTTTCGGTGCCATTGTGTGCCACGCTCGCTTCATCGCAGGCGACCCCGATCCAGCCAGTTCAGGCGCACGTTGCTCCATCCCAATCAGCTTCCGGTTCTCTGCGGGGTCAGGTTACCGACCCGTCCGGCGCCGCAATTGCCAATGCCGACGTCGTGCTGACACCCCTTGCTGTATCCGCGACTCCAATCAAAACGCAAGCTAACGGGCAGGGTCAGTATGAACTCAACAACGTCGCCCCGGGCCAGTACACGCTCAACGTCGTTGTCCCAGGGTTTTCGGTTTACGAAAACGACAATGTTGTCATCACCCCAGGTCAGCCGATGCGCCTCAACGTCGCCCTGACGATCGAGGTCGAACAGCAGAAAATTCAGGTTTCCGACACGACTCCGACGCTGGATGTGAATCCGGAAAATAATGCCGGAGCAATCACCATTACAGGTAAGGAACTGGAAGCCCTGCCCGACGATCCGGACGAATTGCTTACTGACTTGCAGGCACTGGCGGGGCCTTCGGCCGGGCCCAACGGCGGGCAACTCTATATCGATGGCTTCACGGCGGGCCAGCTTCCACCCAAGGAATCCATTCGTGAGATTCGCATCAACCAGAATCCTTTTTCTGCCGAGTATGACAAGCTCGGGTATGGCCGCATTGAAGTCTTCACCAAGCCCGGCACCGACAAGTTTCACGGTCAGTTCTACGTGATTGGGAACGATTCGGCTTTCAACTCTCCGAATCCATTTGGAGGCGCCAACCAACCGGGTTACGACACGACTCAATTCGACGGCAACATCGGCGGTCCGATTAACAAGAAAGCCTCATTCTTTCTCGACGCCCAGCGGCGAAATATCAACGATCTCTCTGCCGTCAATGCCATCACACTCGATCCGACCACCCTGACCGAGACGCCCGTCATCGAGGCAATAGCTTTTCCCCGGCGCCGGACCAACATCACGCCTCGAATCGATTATCAAGTCAGCAAGAACAATACGCTGACCGCGCGCTACCAGTTTTACCGCGACATCCAGGACAACGTCGGCATCGGCGCCTTCACTTTGCCTTCGCAGGGCTACAACTCAGAATCCATCGAACACACTTTGCAAATCAGCGATACACAGGTGATTGGGTCAAAGATTGTGAATGAAACGCGATTCCAGTACCTGCGCGAGCATGACAATCAATTCGCGTTGAGTCCCGCACCCACGCTCAACGTTCTGGGATCCTTCGACGGTGGGGGCAACAATCAGGGCAACCAGCTTGATCACCAGGATCACTACGAGCTGCAGAACTATACTTCGATCATCCACGGCAATCACACGACAAAGTTTGGAGCGCGGCTGCGCGGCATTCGCGACGCCAACAGCTCCACTTCCGGCTTTAACGGAGAATTTACGTTCTCGTCGCTGCTCGATACGTCGCAAGAGATTGGGTGTGTGCCTACTCCTGGCGCGAGACCCTGCCCGATTTCCTACGCTCACGCGATTCAAAACCTGGGCAACGTTACCACGCCAATTGCAACCCAGCTGACCTTTACCGTCGGCAGTCCGCCGCTGGTCGTGAACAACTTCGACGCCGGTCTTTACTACCAGGACGATTGGAAGGTGCGACCGAACATTACCTTCAGCTACGGCCTTCGCTTCGAGACGCAGACTGGCATTCAGGATCACACAGACTGGGCGCCACGACTAGGGCTCGCGTGGGGAGTTGGAGGTAAGAGTGGTCCGCCCAAGTTTATCTTGCGCGCCGGCTTCGGCATTTTTTACGACCGCTTTCAAGAGGCCCAAATTCTGGAAGCGGAGCGCTTGAACGGAATCACGCAAGAACAGTTCGTCATCGACAATCCCAGGTGCCCCAACCTGACAGCTATCACTTCCTGCACCGGTGCGGTCATCCCCGCTACGCCGACGACTTATCAGATCAGCCCCCGTTTGCACGCGCCTTACACGATGCAATCCGCAATCAGCGTGGAACGGCAAGTGACCAAGGCCGCGACCTTGACCGTGAATTACATCAATTCTCGCGGTTTCGATCAGCTGCTTACAATCAACGCGGATGCTCCGTTTCCCGGAACTCCCTGCAGTCCCAATTGCCCGATCCCCAGCAAGAATCTCTATCGCTATGTTTCCGAGGCTGTCTTCCGTCAAAATCAATTATTTGTCATCAGCAACGTGCGCGCCGGATCGAAAGTACAGCTTTTTGGTTATTACGTCCTGAATTACGCCAATAGCGATACCTCCGGAGTCTCCAGCTTCCCCTCGAACTCGCACAACATCAGTGCCGACTACGGACGTGCGTCGTTTGATTTTCGCAATCGCGTGTTTCTTGGCGGCTCGATAGCCACGCCCTTCAACTTTCGCCTGAGCCCGTTCATTATCGTAAGCTCAGGTTCTCCCTTCAACATCACCACGACCAACGATCTGAACAACGATTCCATCTTCAATGATCGCCCCGGTCTGGTTTCGACTACGACGTGCCCTACAGTTGTGACGCCAACTGCGCCTTCCACTGTCTTCTGTACTCCCCTTGGAACCTTCGATGCTGCTCCCACTGCAAGCGAAAGAATTGTTCCTATCAATTTCGCAACCGGTCCCTCGCGCGCGACAGTGAATCTACGCCTCACCAAGACTTTCGGATTTGGTCCTAAGACCAATCGCCCCGCAGGTACTCCTGGGCAAGGTGGTGGGGGAGGCGGCGGCGGTAGAGGGGGCGGTGGCGGAGGGCCGCGCGGTAATATTTTTGGCGGCGGTCCTGGAGGTATGTTCGGCAGTGGCGGCTCTGATCGCCGTTACAATCTTACGTTCGGCGTTATCGGGCGCAACATCTTCAACAAGGTGAACTTCAACAATCCCAGTGGAATTCTGGGGTCGCGATTCTTCGACACGGCCAATAGTCTCCCTTCAAGCGGTCCTTTCCAGAATGGCGCCGCCAACCGCCGCATCGACTTGCAGGCGACGTTCAGCTTTTGATCTCGGCGTCGATGTGGCGCCGATAGCTTTCTCCCGATTTGGACTGTTCTGTCTGTCCGGATAGCCCCAGGTCCCGCGCTGATCGCCTCCTTTCGGTTATTCTGGAGTAGAGCATATGCATGCACTTAACGCCCACAGAATAATCTTCGTTTGCTTTTAGTTCCCAGCACAAGACGCCGTTTCCTTCGCGGGGCCCTTGCCACCTGTACAGCCGCGATTGCGGGGGATGCAATCCTCATCGACCCGAACCGGCCTCGCATTGTACGCCAGGAGTTCTTTCTGCCGCGTTGGCCCGAAGAAATGGATGGCTTCACCGTCGCGATACTGAGCGACTTCCACTACGACCCGTATTTCTCCGCGCATCCTCTGCGCGCCGCCATCCCCATGGTAAACAGTCTTCACCCTGATCTGATTGTGTTAACGGGAGACTTCGTCTCCGCGCCCTCAATCGGTAACAAGAAAAAAGCGGCGTTCGCCGCCGAACCATGCGCCCGTTTACTGCGCCAAATGACCGCGCCGCATGGTCTCTGGGCCGTGCTGGGCAACCACGATGACGAGACCAATGCCGATCACGTGGCGCACGCACTAGAGGCTGAGAACATCCGGGTCTTGGCGAATCGGTCAGACGCAATCGAGGGCAATGGCGCCCGCATCTGGCTTGCAGGTGTGACTGACGTGCTCAGCGGGACTGCCGATCTTTCTGAGACGCTGCATCGCGTCCCCACCGGCGAAGCCGTCATACTGCTCGCACATGAACCGGACTTCGCTGACCAGGCTTCACGATTTCCCATCGACCTGCAACTTTCAGGTCACTCTCACGGGGGCCAAATCAGACTTCCGCTGTTGCCACCCTTGTATTTGCCGCCACTCGCGAGGAAGTACATTTTGGGGACTTATCACATCCGCGACCTTACCCTCTACACCAATGCAGGGATGGGGACCGTAATGGTCCCGATGCGCCTCAATTGTCCGCCAGAAATCACGCTGTTGACGCTGCGTCCCGCAAAGCGATAGGCACGGGAAGTAGATGGTGGCCGGCTTCCGACATGTTTCGGGCGTCAAATATGCAATCGTCTTCACACCAAGAACCACAAAGACCAGCGGCTTCATTCCAAACGACTCGTAATAAACCCATTTACAGTCGACCTTTACTGGCCCTCCACTTGCCTGAGCAGTAAGCCGTAGCTGGATCGATCTCAACGTCATCGGAGAGTTCTACCCTTATGCATCGTTGCCTCTGGCTCGGGCTGTTGATAATCGCAACTTGCGCCGGCAGCATTGCTTCGGTAGAGCTCCCCGCTCCGCCACTGCGCCGGGCTGTCTTGAGCGAACGCGAGCAGCAGCTCCGGAAGAGTCTGAAGCGTGCCGCCGAGTATAGCGATCTCCCGCATGTGAGCGCCCGTTCGCGATGTGAGGACACCCGGCCTCCACAGGCTCTGACGACTCCCGATCCGTTCCTGATTCCGAGCGAAGCGGGAATGAAAGTGAAAGTGAGCTTCATCATCGGTGCTGATGGGCGGGTGCGCAGTCCCCTCATTCTGCAAAGTGGCGGCTCCGCGGGCGACCGAAACGTCCTGCAAACTGTTCGTACCTGGCGGTATCGCCCGGCAACCTGCAACGGGGTACCCACGGAGGCGGAAGGCAGGATCGAATTTTCCCGTCGCTGAGATTCCTCCCGCTTGCGCTAAAATGACCGAGTACGCAACTTCGGTCGGAATCGTGGACAGAGATAGAGATAAAGACAAAGACAAGGACAGGAAGCTGGTAAAACCACCCAGTTCCGCAGCGCCGCAGGATCCAGACGGCGCAGTGCCGCGAATTGGCCCGCACAATCCTGCGTTGGGCGAGATCTATCAGCGTCTCTATCCCGAGATGCGTCGACCAAAACCGAATCAGGAAGCGATCGCCGCCGCTCTGCAAGCCATGCAGCGTCTTACCATGGAAGCGGATTCCGAAACCGTCGCGGAAGACGCTACGCTGAACAGCACTTTCAGCGCCCAAGTGATCTGCGGAGTCTGCGGACATTACAACCGCGAAGGCAACAAATTCTGCGGCGCCTGCGGGTTGCGCCTGGGCGGCGGAGTATCGGATTCACCGAGTGACGTCGCGCCCGTTGGCGCGTCCGCAGTCGCCTCATCTGCTCTCGACGATCAATCCGGAAATTCTCCGGCAACGCAGGAAGTCCATCCGCCGCCGGCCGCCAGCGCACGGAACCATTACTACCATCATCACTACCATCACCACTATTTCCAGGGTGGACAGGGCGGCGGACAGGACGCCCCGTCGGCACCGCGTCCCAATGCGCCCGAGAGCGCGCGTGAAGCGGACCGCCTGCGCGTCGCCGCAGCCGCCAAGGGCGAGCCTATGAGCCGCAGCGAAGCTGCGGTGCGACGTCTGACCCAGGAATGGATTTTGGCCTGCAACACCCGGCAGCTCGATGAGTTGATCGAGCTCTACGCCGCCGACGCGCTGGTGCTGCGCTCGAACCTCCCGCCGATTCGTGGCGCGGTGGCAGTGCGCGAGTTCTTCTTCGCATCGCTCGAGGCAGGGTTGGGAGAAGTAGCTCTCGATCCTATGCGCGTTGAGGTCTCCGGAGATTTGGCTCACGAAGCGGGACGCTACAGCGCGCTGGTCCCGGGAACGACAGGGAAACGACGCGAAGAGCGCGGTAAGTATCTCTGGGTCTTCGCCAAGCAGAGCAGCGGGGATTGGAAGCTGGTTTCCGAGTGCTGGTCGAGCGATCTAACCCTTTCTGGGGCAGAGTCCGATGTACCGAAGGCCGTAACGCAGAAGCCTCAGCCGCGCAGAGGCTGACCAAAGACCCGAGACCTGGTTCCTTCACTCCTTCACTCCCAACTTCCCCCAACTCTGTCCGCAACTGTTCGAGCGTTTGCATCTGGATCGTGCGCATGCCGAGGTTTTCGGCGCACTCGAGATTCAGTGCGCGGTCATCGATGAAACAGCACTCGTGCGGATCGATCTGCGTGATCTCAATCGCTAAACGATAGATGCCGCTCTCGGGCTTGCGCAATCCAACAAAGCAGGAGCTGACGAAGAGGCGGAAGATCTCCCGCAAGCCGAACTTCTTAATGCGGTAGAGGTTTAACTCGCGAGACTCATTGTTGATCGTCCCCATGAAGTACTTGCCCGAATTGGCGAGTGTTCGGGCGAACGCCAGAACCTCCGGCTTGGGCTGCGACAAGGAGAGCATGTAGTCTCGAAATTCATCGGGAGTGAAGGGGCGGTTGCGGTAAAACACCGTGCGCTGCAAATATTCGTCGAGCGAGAGCGTGCCCCGCTCAAACGACGAAACCACCATCTCGTGCCGCGAGTGAAACTCTTCTTCATCGAGCCGAAATCGCTCGAGAGTTGCCATCCGCTCGGTGCGGTCCCATGCGTTGAGACACGAATGAAATCCCCTGACCGACGGATTCGGAGAGACTTTTCCGACATCTGCCCTCCGATTAAGAGTGTAGATCAATTCCTTTAAATGCTAAGTATGGGACGATCGATTGAGACCTTGCGGCACCGCATTTTTTGGGGCGGGTGAAGCAGTCTATCGCCTCTTGTTTTCCGAGTTCGACGGCGCGACCGATCGTATTCCGGTTGAAGGGCTGTTTGGTTTGGTATTTGCGTGGCTCGCCACTGAGTTCGTCGGAGGCGTTTACAGAAATCGCAAGCAGAGGAGCGCACGCCTCAATTTCATTTTGGCTCGGAATCATCAAATACGAGGCGCTCTGGAAGGAATCACTCCGTTCGCTCACCCATCGAGAAACCAACAATCGATCAGAGTAATCCGCGAAGAAGTCGACAGGATTGACTGCGCCCTCAGGGAGATCTTGCGGGTTAAGCTTCTCGGGCGAGGCTTGGAAAGAAATCGGGTAGAATCTGCTCATTGCGTCTGCTCGACGCATGCTAGCAGAGGGGAGTTTCGGTAGTGTGGGGGTCTCGCACGTCCTGGACTCTCCCTTTCCAGTCGCCTCCACTGCCGTTCCAGTACTTGGCCGCCGAATGCATTGTCGCGCCCAGATAAAACAGAGCCGCCAGCGGCATGGCCAGTGCCCATGCGGGGTTGAGTCGATAGTAGCGCACCATGGTCGAGTACGTCACCGTCATGGCAGCCCAGGCCGCAGCGCCTATAAAGAACGCCTGCCTGCTCCCGGAGAGCAACAACAGTGGAGGCGCCAGATAGGTGATCACCATGCCCGCAATAGTGCACAGTAGCAGCAGCGAAGAGTGCTTCAACTGGTTGAAGGCCGTGCGCGAGACCATGCGCTCGATGTCCGAGAAGGTCTCGTATCGTCGCAAGCTTTGGCTCTGATCTGTCAATCCTATCCACAATCGCCCGCCGTGCCGCTTCAGGAGCCGCGCCAGAGAGCAATCATCGATAAGCGCGTCGCGAGTGGTCTCCAGTCCTCCAGCGCGTTCCAGAGCCTCTGATCTCACAAGCATGCAGCCCCCGGCCGCGCCGGCAGTCGAGTGCCTGGTGTCGCGAACCCAGGCTGGCGGGTAGAGCATGAAAAAGAAATATACAAAGGCCGGAATGAGCAGTTTTTCCGGAAGGCTCTCGCAATGCAGCTTCACCATAAACGAGACCAGATCATAATGACCCCGCGAAGCAATGCAACTCAGATTCGCTACGGTCTCTGCATCGTGCAGTACATCGGCGTCCGCGAACATGAGCCAAGCGGGATTCAACTCGCGTGCCCGCTCAATGCCCTGGTGCATCGCCCATAATTTTCCTGTCCATCCCGTCGGCAAGGGCTTGCTCTGAATCACAATAAGCGCATCGGCCTTGCCTGCTTTTTCTGCAGCGCGTCGTGCCACATCCGCTGTACCGTCTGTACTCTCATCATCCACAAGGAAGACGGGCATAGCCGCGCGCTGATTTAATAATGATGTGATGACCGGTCCTATCAGTTCTGCCTCATTGCGGGCCGGAACTATGGCAACGATGCAGCCGGAAAATCCCGCCTTGTCACTGGCGTCGACCTTCAAAGTCTTAAGACGCCAGAAGGACCCCCTGGCCAAGGCGAGGTAAGACCAGGTCACAGCTGTAAGCGTAGCGACGCTCGTGGCAAGCACAGACATCGGCGTGAGCCCGAGGGTACAACTTCGGGAGATGCGGATCAAGGCGCATGTAGACAAGGCGCATGTAGACGAGACCGACCCGATTGTTTTCCTTCAGAGCGCTCCGAGGTTCCTCCCCAACTCATTCGTGCCGACCTTATGAACACGGCCTACAACTATGTTGACCTCACGCCAAACGGAGCGGATGAAGGGGGCTGCGGACAATTCTGGGTCCGGCGCCACAACGAGTACGAGGATTGAGGATAGCGGGCGCAATCCGCAAATTATTCCGGGCCAGAAGTCCACTCGACCACATTATCTTCTGAGAGCCATTACAGCTGGCGATACAATTTCTGCTGTGGAGGAAGCACGCAAAGGCCTGGACGTTGCTCTGGACCCGGGAAACTTCTTGCGCACCACAATTTCGCCGCGTTGGTTGAGCCCAACCAGATGAAAAAAGGTCTTGCCGAGATCAATCCGATTGTGTGTAGTTGCATGGGACGCCTCCTTGTTCACCTCTTATACCTAACCTGCTGGCGGGGTAGAGGCGGCGGACCATCCCATTAGTAATCAAGCCTGGCGGCGGATTAGTAACGACACGTCGGCTAGTGTTTACCGCTGAAGAGAGGTGGCGATTGCCATTGCTGCTTCTGCCTGAGTCACGGCCGAGCGGATGCGACGCTTGATCGCGGGCTTTGACGCTGGCCAGAAGTCGGCTTCGGGGACCCAAGGCCGTTTCTCGATAGCTTCCCGTTTGCCGACAATCCACTCGCGACTAATCCGATCTAAGCGGCCGCAGTATCGCCTGCGAGGCCTCGAACCGCCTTGGGCTGAGGACGCAACAGCAAATAGAATGCGACGACGTGCGTGATCATCAGCACGGGCACGTAGAGGATCGGGATCGCGTATGCGGCGCCCAGCTGCCCCGCCAGCGCAGGAAGGCCGACCTGGACGGCGTGGTAATAGTTGAAGGTGAGGTCTATCACTCCCACAACATTGAAGGAGACGACAAAGAGCCAAAAGAGCGGACGTATTCTCACCGTGAGAAGCGCCAGGATGGCTAGCACCGCGGTTGCCAGATCCCAGTAGGCGGCGAACGTGGCGAAGCCAGCGGCGGGCAGATTCGGGCCGACTACGCCAGGAAGGATAAAGACCAGCCCGAAGAAGCGGAAGCTGTGCAGAGTAGCGATAGCGCGTTGCGCTCCGACCTGCTCCATTGACTTGAGCCTGGGCAGGAGGTACGCGCGGAAGCAAAGCAGCCACGCGACATAACCTAGAATGAGATGCAGGTTGAAGATCGTTTTCGGTGACATTTGGCCTCCTATCAGATTGACCGCTTCCCGTCGAGGACTACATCATCTGACGAGAAGCAAGATCCACACAGCGAATGACGGTTCCCAACGCGGCCTATCGTTTCGGCGTTCGAAGTTCAGCCACCGCCGTCGAAGGCCGTTACCTCCGGCATTGGCTTCCTGGGGAAAAGACTGCCAGCCTCCGCCCAAGGCTTTGTATCGCCGTTTGGCTCTGCGCCAGCAGTCCCTGATTCAGCGCCGAGTTCACTTATTGGTCGGGCTATCTCGCAATAGCATGCCGAGCGGCAAGAGTGGCCCGACCGGAATGAACTGCTCGTCCACGAGGTTTGACTGCGAGAGAGGTAGGCTTTCGATTAGGGTCCGAGCCTCCGCCACGTCCTTGCAGTTCATTATGAAAATGACGCCCCGGCCGTCGCCGCGCATGAACCACTGCTGAATCTTGCCGTCGAGATACAGGGGAACGGTCGCACGAATTTCGGCGGGCATGATCTTCATGATTTGCTCGGGAATGACCCCCGGTTTTGGCGAAAGCATCGTCAGCACGCCGGTGATCTTGGGCTGCGGCGGTGTGGACTGGCCTTGTGCCATGGGGGCCATGACCGCCGCGAACGCCAGCAGCAGGTAGGACATTTCAATATTCATTGTTCAGCTCCTTTGATTCCTCTTGGAATTTGGGTTTTGCTGTGGTACCAGTGGGTACCATACACTTTAGACGTGGCTGCAAGAGAAAGGTCGCATCCGCAAGCATAAAATTCCCTTCACCGTTATAACTCATGATGGTACGATACGGTACCAGGGGTCGGGAAGGAGAGGGTGATGGTTACGAGATTGATGTCAAAACGCCGCCAAGCAGGCGGCGACGAAGCCGCGGTGCGCGAGCGCATCCTTAAGGCGGCCTTTGCGGCGTTCATGAAGAGCGGCTACGCAGCGACCAGCATGCTTGAGATCGCGACCCGCGCGCGCGTTTCGAAGCGAGAGCTTTACGCGCTAGTTGGCAACAAACAGGAAATGCTGATCGCTTGCATCAGCGAGCGCGCCAAGCGACTGGACGTGCCCGCTGACCTGCCCGTGCCGCGCGATCGCGAGACCCTAGCGCAGGTGCTGGCTTCTTTCGGGACGAAGCTCGTCCGCGAGGTGAGCGATCCCACGGTTATTGCTGTATTCCGACTGGCGATCGCCGAGGCGGTCCAGGCCCCCGAAGTGGCGCGCGCACTCAACTCTATAGGCCGCGCGGCAAGCCGCGCCGCCCTGCGTAAAATCATGGCCGAGGCCCAGGCTTCCGGACTGCTCACAGGCCCTCCTGCCGAACTTGCCGAGCAGTTCGCCGGGCTGCTCTGGCGCGAATTGATGGTCAGCCTGCTGCTCGGCGTCACCGAGCGACCGAACCCCCGCGAAATCGCTGGACGTGCCCGCGACGCCGCAGCCGCCTTCCTGCAACTTCATCCGCTACCGAATGATGCGCCGGCTGCCTGACGCCGTTCTGGTTGCACTGCGCATAAAGACAGTCTTCCATGAAGTTTTCCTTGACCAAAATGTTATATTTATTGTAACAATATGTCGAGGATTAACAACCAATTCTCAGTCGGTGCTCACATCATGACAGCACTTGGCGACCATCACGGCGAACCGGTGACCTCAGTGCATTTGACCGCAAGTGTGCGCGCCCATGAGTCTCAAGTCCGCAGTGTGCTGTCCAAACTGGTGAAAGCGGGTTTAGTGGTGACATCTCGGGGCCGCAATGGTTTTTCATCGTTGTCGCGGCCAGCAAATAAGATCAGTCTGTTGGAAATTTACAAAGCAGTAGAGGTGCCTCCTGTTTTTTCGATTCACAAGTATCCAAAAGAAAGGACGTGCCGCACGAGTTGCACTCATAAAGAGGCAATGGCAGAGTTGCTGCAGGACACCCAGCGAGCGTTTGAGACTCGGCTGAGCCAGCGAATGCTTTCTGAGATGGTTGAAAAAGCGAGGAGCTACAAGTAGTTTTTCTTGGCCACACTCGCGCGCATGAGTTCCTATGAAGGGAAGAAGATCACCTTGCCGTCCCGAGGTTTCGAGGTCTAAGAAGGGAGAAACATATGGCTAATACTAAATCTGCGGCGCACGTGCGGGTGATCGAGGAAGCGCCTGCGTACTGGAGGGTTGTGTTCGATTACCCACCTTTCAACATCGTAGACGCCAGCATATTCGAAGCCCTACAGGATCTGCTTGCGCGAATGGACGCCAGTCCGAGCCTGCGAGTGGTCGTATTCGAAAGCGCGAATCCCAAGTTTTATCTTTCCCACTTTGATTTGACTGGCAAGATAGGGAACATCATGACTGCTGTCGGGGCTTCGGGCCTCCCGATCCTGATGGATACGTTCGTGCGTCTCACCAAGTCCCCGGTGGTCAGCATCGCGAAGATCCGTGGCTGTGTCCGGGGGGTGAGCAGCGAGTTCGTCCTCGCCTGCGACATGCGCTTCGCGTCGCGCGAGAACACGCGACTGGGCCAGCCCGAAGTCGGAGTGGGACTGCATCCCGGCGGCGGAGGTGCGGAACGTCTTCCACATCTGGTCGGCCGCGGTCGGGCGCTCGAAATCGTTCTCGGCGCGAACGACTTCGACGGCGACACCGCGGAACGATACGGATACGTCAACCGGGCACTTCCAGATGCCGAGCTGGACGGCTTCGTCGATGCACTCGCGCGCCGGATCGCCTCCTTCGACCGGCGGGCAATCGCCGCTGCGAAGAGTCTCATCAACCAGGTCTCGTTGCCGTCCGCCGACCGGCTCCTCGACGCGATCACCTCCTTTGAGACCGCGCTGATGTGGTCTGAAGCGCAGCAGCGAATCAAGGCTCTGTTGGAACGCGGACTGCAACGGGAAGTCGACTTTGAGATTCGGTGGCCCGAGTTGCTCGGCACGCTGGTCGAGACGTAGTAAACCGTGTTGCGATGGGCAGCCTCGCCGAGCGGGCAAACTTACTCGCGACGCCCTCCGGCTTTTGGAAACGGGAACTCCTCGGTGCCAAACCAATCGCTGGTGTGCGCGACCCTTCGCGCACGCGGCCTGAGATCCTTGACGAGTGACGGCTGCTCGGAAGTTGTGCGCCGGACCAAACCCTCAACGTGGTCCCGAAGTCGGATTCGGGGAAGTTTGAAGCTTCACTTGGAGCTTGCAGCTGATTGCGTGCGGAATTAAGGAAGAAGGTCTGTGACTCTATTTGTCATACGACCAGAACGCTGACCGAGCAAGCTACCTGGATACGGTAGCGGTCCTTTGGCGACGCTGGCGTTGCACTCCGCCACTGCGGACGTCCCGAAGGATGGTGCTACGGCAGGCGGGCGATCGGTCCAATCGACAAATTGGTATTACGCTGCGGCAGCGGCGTTAGTATTCCTACCCAAAATCACTAACGTGGAAACCCATTCGGGAGCAGCCGATCTAAAACCTGCCTCTACTTCATCCGCCAAACGTTTCTTCGTAGCCGAGGAACCGATGCGGGGGGTGCCACACTTGGCTGTGGATGGGCGCTAGTTTGGTGTCAGTCGTTTAAAGAGGATCTCACTGCTGAGTGAATTTCAAGTTATTATTTTACCGAGACTGGCTAGTATCGCTGCTTGCGACCTTTGGAAATAGTGGCAAATCATTGTGGGGGGAGTATGGCGATCAAGATTGAGCAGACACGTGACGGAGACTACGACTCCCTAACCTTTCAAACAATGGAACGCCTAAAGGTGTGTTTGTTCGGGCTAACTGTATTGTTCGTCCTTAAGTTCATTACTGAAGCTGAAGGAGATATCCCAGGGTCAACTGTGCGTTATCGGTTTCAATCAGCAACGCCTGGGTGTTGTCTACAAGATAAAAAGCAAAGTTATTCGGGGTGGCGTAGGTGCCAGCGTCGAGGCCGGCGAGAGTGCCGGTAAAGATTCCGGTCGAAGTGGTGGTGACGCTGCCAGTGACTGGGACGTCCGCAGCCGCGTTACCGAAATCCACGAATCCCGTCAAAGTGTCGGTTCCGGTGCCGGCTGTGACCGTGATTGGACCGACTGAAGTTTCCGCGCCGAGTGTGACGAGGCTGCTCCCGACTTCGGTGGCGCTCAAGCCATAACTTCCACCGAGCGTGAACGGACCGGCTTGCTGCTCGAAAGCCCGTCCGGCGATCATCTCCGCTGTGCCGCTGGATAGCAACAGCCCTTCGCCGCTTCCCGTCAAATAAAGCTCAAACTGGTAGTTGAAGGTACTGCCGTCTGTGAGGCTCGACAACGTAACGCGGCCGGCGACCGTAGGATCAACGGTATAAGAGCCCGTGAAGGCGATTGGACTTTGCGTAGTCTTTTCACTGAGATCATTCCAATTGAGCGTCCCAGTCTCACCGCCGCTCGAATTTGGGGTGAATACTCCGGCCACCTGAAGCGCTCCTCCAGTCATCTCTTGCCCGGCGGCACCGAATACGTAGCTGGTACCTGGACTGAAAGCAGGGCTGGAGGTTTGACTCAAAGCCGTTCCACCCATTACACCCTGAAATTCATCGCCACCGATTTCGATGAGACGAATATGAGCGGCGTCCACAATATAGCCATCCAAGTTGATTGATTGAAATTTTGAGGTTGTGCCAGGAGTCAATTGAAATTCGACGCGGCCGAATTGGTCAGGACTGGTCACCGCAGTCGCCGCCAACGTCTGAGTGGGAGAGAACACGAAGCCATCGTTGATATCTAAAACGCTGCTTGCCGGCACGATTTCGCTCCGATTGATGTCTAGTATCCCACCGATTCCGGCGGACTGGCCGTTTGAATCCCCGCCGAAAATAGTGAATGCATATCCGCCCGAGGGCGCGGCCCTACTGGTTTGCAGATCAAGGGTTCCGCTCCCGATGGAACCGTTAAGTTCGGTGAGCAGCACTCGCGAGTTGGTAGCCGAGTTGCTAACGATGACACCATCTATAGTTTCGACGCCGGCAACGCCGATCCTGACGTCGTTCGTGTTAAGAGTGATCTGTAGATTGCCGTCGGGAGTGGTCGTGTAACTTCCCCCGGTAATCAGAGCCTGTATAGGTGCATACTGCCCAGCATTTTGGTCGAAGGCGTAATTGATATAGTCTTGCTCGCCGCCGGTGATCGTGCCGTCCTGAGCAACCACGACGCCGGATACGAAATTGGCTGCGGGCCCAACTGGCCCGGACAACTGAAATACGTAGGTGCCATTTGCGAGCGTCGCAGCCGTCTGGATAACAATGATGTTGGCGGAAGTCGATTTCGTAGGATCGGTGATCGAAGTTGCGGTGACGGTGACGCTGTTGCCGGAAGGAATTGTGGAAGGCGCCATGTAATTCGTTGCAGCCTCGCTGGTGGTCGTGATGGGGTTGAACGTGCCACAGGCCGCGCTGGCACAAGCGACGGTCCACTTTACTTGGGGATCCGCGGACACGTCATTCGTAATCTGTGCGCGGAGCGGTACCGTTGCGTTGACTTGCAAGAACGCCGGCGGCACTCCCAGGAGTGAAACCGTAATCGGCTGCGGAGCCGTGATCTTGATCGACGCCGAGACAGATTGCGAAGTACTCCCGACCAGAGTGGCCGTAATAGTCACATTAGCGCCGGAAGGTATGGTTGAAGGGGCAATGTAATTAGTAACGCCGCCGGTGGTTGTCTGACTGACGCTGAACGAGCCGCAAGCGCCTGCGCTGCCGCATTTTGCCGACCAGGCAATCAGGGCATTGGAGGAAAAGTTGGTAACGGCGGCACTAAGCGCGGTGGTGGCGTTAATTGCCAGCGCGGCAGGCGGTGTAAGCACAAATAAGAGGGAAGTGGGTTGCGTGGATATTGGCGGCAGCGTAAAGGTCTGAATGTTCTGGGGATTGCTACATCCCATTAAAGCGGAAATCATACCAATTCCGATTACAAAAATCGTCCGGCGACATCTCATTCGGCCCATCCCCTCCACGGAAATCAGCCTACCAGATGCTCTGACGAATTCAACCCGAAATCCTACGACAGGTTTCTGCGCCACGCTCCATCCCGCTCGTAAAGTTTTGTGAGGGCTTGGGCAGCTTGGCCGGATGCGAAAATCGCAATGTATAATCAACCTTCTGAAAACCGCGTAGAGGAGTTTAGTCGAAATGTTGGCGTCACTGGTCACAGGCGGAGCTGGCTTCATGGGGTCCCATGTCGCCGAGCGCTTGCTAAGAATGGGACACAAAGTAGTTATCCTCGACGATCTTAGTGGAGGCTTTCCGGAGAACGTCCCCAACGGCGCCGTCTTCGTGCAAGGATCGATTCTTGATAGCCGGCTGGTAGACGATCTCTTCCGGAAGCACTCTTTTGCGTACGTCTATCACCTTGCCGCCTACGCTGCGGAGGGACTCAGCCATTTTGTTAAACGCTTCAATTACAGCAATAATCTGATTGGCTCAGTGAACTTGATTAATGCCGCGGTGAATTACGGCGTCAAGTGTTTTGTCTTCACCTCATCAATTGCGGTCTATGGCGCAGGCCAAGTTCCAATGCGAGAAGACACAATCCCGATTCCCGAGGACTCCTACGGCATTTCGAAACTCGCGGTCGAGCAGGAGCTAAAGGTCACGCACGAGATGTTCGGTCTCAACTATGTCGTCTTCCGGCCGCACAACGTGTACGGAGAGCGACAGAACATCGGGGATCGCTATCGCAACGTGGTGGGGATTTTTATGAACCAGTTGCTGCAGGGGAGACCCCTGACCGTATTCGGCGATGGTACGCAGCAACGCGCATTCACCCATATCAACGACGTAGCTCCCGTTATCGCAAGTTGCGTGGAGCATACCGCGGCTATGAATGAAATTTTCAACATTGGCGCTGATGTTCCGCACTCGGTGAAACACCTCGCGACCGTCGTAGCAGCCGCGATGCGAAAGCCCTGCAAGATCGAGCATCTGGACGCGCGAAATGAGGTGAAGATCGCGTTTTCCGATCACTCCAAAGCCGAGGCGGTGTTTGGCAAACGAGAGAAGGTTTCGCTCGAGGCAGGAGTCCAGATGATGGCGGATTGGGTCGAAAAAAATGGAGCCCGCGAAAGTTCAACCTTCGATGCCATTGAGATCGAGCGCAATTTGCCGCCGAGTTGGGCACGTCGGGCGAAGGTAAGTGGCTAGCAGGGATCGCAAACCCTGAGACGAGGCGGTTAGTAGGCGTTCTTGCTGGTGAAGATTCGTACCACGGTCATGGTGATGATCTGCAAATCAAACGTCAGACTCCAGTTTCGAAGATAGTAGAGATCATACTCCACGCGCTTTGCGATCGAAGTGTCCCCGCGCCAGCCGTTCACCTGGGCCCAACCAGTAATCCCAGCCTTAAACATGTGGCGGGAGTTGTAGCGATCGAATTCCTCAAGAAAGCGCTCGACAAAAAAGGGACGCTCGGGACGAGGTCCGACGATGCTCATGTCACCTTTTATGACGTTGAGAAACTGAGGCAGTTCGTCGAGGTTAGTCTTTCTCAAGAAGGTTCCCACCAGGGTCCGCCGCGGGTCGTTGTCACAGGTCCAGCGCGTATCGCCTTCCTCGCGGCTTCCTACTCTCATGGTGCGGAACTTGAGCATGCGGAAGACCCGCCCGTTCAGCCCGACACGATCCTGAGCAAAAAAGATTGGGCCCCGGCTGGTGAGTTTGATGGCCGCAGCGATAAGCAGCGTGATTGGCAGCGTTACGAGCAGGACCAAAATCGAGAACGCCATGTCAAAAATGCGCTTCTGAAAAAGATAAGGACCCGTCTCCGCCAGAGTTGGCCGGAGATCGAGCATGTGTATCCCTCCCAAGTCGATCAAGCGGTCGCGAAGCACCACTCCTTCGCCCAAGTCGATCACGACTCGGGTGGGCACGCACAGCTTCTCGAGAATAGGCGCGATCTTCTGAACGTCGCTCAGGCGCGCTGCCGGCAGCGCAATAATGATGTCGTTGATGGAGTTTCCGTTAGTGAAGGTCGGAATCTGATCCAACTCATAGACCGGTCCCTCGACCGCAACCTCCTGATCGGGAAGCCGCACGAAACCGACTACTCTGCAGGGCAACACTTCTCCGTGCAACAACGATGTTCCGACCCTGCGCGCGAAGCGGTCCGTCCCCACCACCAGGATCTTCACTTCATTTCTGCCGTTCTCGCGCAAAAATTCCAGAACCACCCGGAACACGATCCGGGCGATGGTTGCCAGAACGAAGAGAGCGACAGCGCTGATCCCGATAACTACGCGCGAGTAGCTGGCTTGCCGATACAAAAAACCTGCAGCCATTACGACCGCATAGGTAAACGCCAACGCCTCAAGCAGTCGCCGGCTTTTTCCGCCGGGAGTGTAAAGCTGTTCCACATTCCACAGTCCAGATTCTTCAGCGGCAATTGCCCAGACGATTGTCGTGAGTAAGAGAATACCCCAATAGGAAGGCAGGCCCGCTTGCGGCGTTCCCGACAAAAAGAAGAATCCAAAACGAACTTTGATGGCGATGAAATAGGCGAGGGCAGGCAACAGCAAGGTAAGAATTCGCAAGTAGAAGCGTACATAGCTAAGGCGACTGCGAATCATACGATAGGGTTACGCCTCCTCGGGAAGAGCAATTATTAATCCTTTGGCATCCCTTTTGTCTAGTTTATTCAAAGGCACCGTACGAACTGAGGTAACGCTTTAAAGCCAACGGCAGAAATCGCTGGTTCAAACCGAGGAGCAGTCCTGCAGATTTGGCAAAGCTCTGTCCCACAACCGTCTGTGTTTGATTGCTTGTTCCGTTCTTGCGAGCCCGGACAAACTGCTTGGCTAACAAGTTGCGAAAGTCACGCAACATCGAAGAACGCGTTCCCGGTGCGTCCCAAATCTCCAATTCCTTTAAGGTGTAGCCGATGTCAAAATAGCGCCTGAAAAGTTGGGTTGCGCTGTAGTGATGTGAATGAAAGACCGGTGCCTCCGACTCGTACACAATCTTCCATCCCGCGTCGAGAATGCGTTTGGCGATCGCTAAATCCTCGAACATCTTAAGATCTTCGGGATAGGGCGCTGCCTCCCAAACACTTCGCCGAAGAGCGCTATTGACGTCTGAAAAGTGATAAAAACGATATCCCAGTCCGTTACGGTGAGCCGGATCTTTTACGATCCTCTTGTCGCCATAGACGGTGTCGAATGTGTCGCAACGCTCCATCGTGGACCCTGGTTTCGGCAGTTGCCGCCCGTACACCGCTCCCACGCCGGGATCGCCAAAATTCGCAAGCATGTTGCGCAGCCAGCTATCGGAAGCGGGAATCGCGTCTCCTGAAAGGTTGATCAGGATCGGTCCCCTTCCCAGGCCGGCGGCGTAATTCCGCGTCCGTGCATGATGAAACGCCTCTGCCGGAATCTGCTCGATTCGTATGGGGTAACCCCGGGCGATCTGTAAAGTTGCGTCCGTTGAACCAGAATCGACCAGGGTAACCTCGAACGATCCCACCCCTTTCTGCGAAAAAACGGCATCCAGGCACTCCCCGATGTTGCGCGCTTCGTTTTTCGTCAGAATCGAGATGGAACATTCAGTCATTGAGCCTCACCATAATTCGGTGCCACCAATTCCCGAGACGGTACCTCCGTCCCTGCCAAGCCCCACCTCTATCATGTTTTTGGGATACCGCCCATTATACGCGATGGCACCTGTGGTTTATCCCATTACCAGTGGGTGCTGAGATCGATTACGATGCGGGCCAGAGGCCCAGGGGTTTGCACGTGCGTTCGCCCAAAAAGACCATGTACTCTCGGGTCGACGCCGAGAGCACACTTCTGGAACGACGCCGAGTGATCGACCTGCGGAGAATTTACAAAACCCGCCAGTCGAGAGGGTCGAACGTGGAGCAAAAGAAAAGCCCCGCTCTCCCGAGCGAGGCCTTCAATTCAAGCTAGCAGCTAGAGGCAAACAGCTGCTTCTTAGTACATGTCGCCCATGCCGCCGCCGTGTCCGCCGCCCGGCATCGGAGCTTCCTTCTTTTCCGGAATCTCCGCGACCAGGGCTTCGGTCGTCAGCATCAACGATGCAATCGAACCAGCGTTGGTGAGTGCGGTGCGCACCACCTTCGTCGGATCGAGCACGCCCGCCTTGACCAGGTCTTCATAGTCGTTGGTCAGAGCGTTGAAGCCGTAGTTGGCGTCCTTGGAGTCGAGCACTTTGCCGAGCACGACCGCACCCTCTTCGCCGGCGTTCTCGACGATCTGACGCATCGGCTCTTGCAGGGCGCGCTTCACGATGTTGACACCGATCTGCTCATCACCCTCGAGTTTCAGTTTGTCGAGAGCCGCAACGCAGCGTGCTAGTGCCACTCCGCCGCCGGGGACAATACCTTCTTCCACGGCTGCGCGGGTGGCGTGCATGGCATCTTCGACACGGGCTTTCTTTTCCTTCATTTCGGTTTCGGTCGCGGCGCCGACTTTGATTACGGCTACGCCACCGACCAGCTTCGCCAATCGCTCCTGCAGTTTCTCGCGGTCGTAGTCGCTGGTGGTTTTATCGATCTGGCTGCGAATTTCTTTCACGCGGCCTTCGATCTCGTTGTGCTTGCCTTTGCCTTCGACCACGGTCGTGTTGTCCTTGTCGATGGTGATCTTCTTGGCTTGGCCCAGATCGCTGACCTGCACGTTCTCGAGCTTAATACCGAGATCTTCCGTGATGGCCTTGCCGCCGGTGAGGATCGCGATATCCTGCAGCATCGCCTTGCGCCGATCGCCGAAGCCAGGAGCCTTAACGGCCGCGACTTGCAGCGTTCCACGCAGCTTGTTGACCACGAGCGTAGCCAGTGCTTCACCTTCCACGTCTTCCGCGATGATGAGCAGCGGTTTGCCGCTCTTGGCAATCTGCTCGAGCAGCGGGAGAAGATCTTTCATGGAGCTGATCTTCTTCTCGTTGATCAGGATGTACGCGTTCTCGAGCGCAACTTCCATCCGCTCGGGATCGGTAACGAAGTACGGAGAGAGATAGCCGCGGTCAAACTGCATTCCCTCGACCACTTCGAGCTGGGTTTCGAGCGTCTTCGACTCTTCCACTGTGATTACGCCATCCTTGCCGACCTTCTTCATGGCTTCGGCAATGATGTGGCCGATGGTCTCATCGTTGTTCGCCGAAATGGTGCCGACTTGGGCGATCATTTCACCGGAGACGGGCTTGGAGAATTTGTCGAGCTCGCCTTTGCCGCGCTCACCAGTCTTCTTGTCGAAAACTCCACAGACCAGCGAAACTGCCTTCTCGATGCCGCGCTTCATGGCCATCGGGTTGGCGCCAGCAGCAACCGTCTTCACGCCTTCACGATAAATTGCCTGGGCGAGAACGGTGGCGGTGGTGGTGCCGTCCCCGGCTACATCCGAGGTTTTGGACGCGACTTCGCGAACCATCTGGGCGCCCATGTTCTCGAGGCCGTCCTTCAGTTCGATTTCTTTTGCAACGGTGACGCCGTCCTTGGTGATGGTCGGCGAGCCGAATTTCTTCTCGATAACAACATTGCGGCCCTTGGGGCCAAGTGTAACCTTTACAGCGTCGGCGAGAAGGTTGACGCCGCGCAGGATTGCCTGCCGCGACTCTTCTCCGTGTACGATTTGTTTTGCCATTGTTTGTTCTCCTAATAAGTGTCAAGAATTTCGTTTGTCATCCTGAGCAACGCGCTTCTTGCGTTGCGAAGGATCCGAGGGAGCGACCGCGCGTCAGCCCGCGAAGCGGCGTGACAATAAAGCGCGACGCGACTTTCCTTATTTCCTTGCGCCAGCGAGTTCCTTCTTGGCCGGGCTGGATGCGCCGGTGAGGATGCCGAGAACTTCGTCTTCTTTCATGATGATGAAATCTTCGCCATCAATCTTGATCTCGGTGCCGGAATACTTGCCGAACAGGATGCGGTCGCCTTCATGTACGGCCAGAGGGAAGGTTTTCCCTTCGTCGTTAGTGCGGCCTTTGCCAGTGGAAATGACTTCGCCCTCTTGAGGCTTGTCTTTGGCGCTGTCTGGGATAATGATGCCGCCTCGGGTGGTGGACGCTTCTTCTACACGACGGACGAGAATGCGGTCATGTAGCGGGCTGAATTTAGCCATGGTTGCAACTCCTTTCAAGGTTGGGTAGAAAGTTTAGGTTACTTAACCCTATGATTGTTAATGGGATAGGACGGGCTGTTAGCAGTCTCGCCTACTGAGTGCTAATTATAGGGATGTGAGCGGGAAGTTGTCAAGGGGCAGATCGCATCGGAAGGGGAGGCTGGCAGGGTGCTCGTCGCAGCGGAGACTGACCGAGGCTCCAAGAACGCGATCACGAAGCAGACCGGCATTCTGTAGCGGTCGTCAGAAGCGTCTAAGGGCTTAACCAATTCTCGGTGGCCCCACTGCGGGTAAGCCAAAGACCCGTCACATTGGAAGAGTGCGCTGTCCTCGGAAACCACGTTATCTTGGGGACTGGTGTAGCACTGAGTTTGGGGACGGGTGTTAGTGCGTTGCCACTCGGTTTGGAGCGTCCTCAAGAAGCTTGCCCCGTGAGTCATCTCGCTGGTTAGAGGTTGGGTGATTCCGAGTTCGGCCGCAAGCCTTGCCGGATTTGCGCCCAGATGCGGTGAGGCAACTTCCACGAGGGCAACAATCTCCCCTTGAGAGCCCCCTAGGCTCCGCAAAATGACTATTTCGCGGCTCAATAGTCCTCCCATGCTGTGTGCAATGATCGCGACATGCTGGTATTTCCCGTCTTTCCCAAAGTTTAGGTGCGAATTCAACCAATCAGCGAGTTGCGCCACATTGAGGTTTCGACGCGCAGCGAACGTCGGATAGTTGACAGCGATGACGTCAACGTCACCGAGACGACTGTCGTGGCATGTAAGGTCTGGAAACTTCTGCCACGTGTTCTTAGGATCGCCGTACCAGCCGTGAACAAATAGCAAAAGCTTCTTGTTTTCCGTTTTGCCGCAAACTGGCTGAGGAAAATCCAGTGCGACGGTGGCGACCGGTTTCCGTATGGATGGTATTGCCAAAACGCCTACCAGAATCGCGGTCGTAACTCCGATTCCATATACTCGAAGGAGGTGCGTCCGCACGAACCCACTAAAGCGTTCCCACAGGCTGATTTTTTCCCCCTTCAGTTGCTGGAGGAGGAAGTAGTTCATCTCGGCGTCCTGCATCGGAATACGATATCGAGGCATCGACCGCACCCCTCTGGCGGCGTACGCGATCAAGGCGATCGCGCCGAGCACCAGCAGAACCTGCTGTAGGTTGCGGAGTATAAAATCGAGGGCAGTCAAATCTCACCCCCCGGCCTCTGCGAGGCTGCGGTTCGCGCGACAGAGTACTCCCCGAGAAGTAGGGAGTCAAGGACGATGCTGAAATTCCGCCCCACGCCTGCAAAAGGACGGTTTCGACGTGGGGTCCTCTCGGATCGTGTGATTCCCGCGCTGATCGGCCTCGGGGGCTAGTGCTTCCCCAGGGTGCTACTCCAGAACCGCTCGACGAGTTCCGTGATCCGCTCGCGGTCGAGGAAGTACACTGAACCGACTGTTCCCCTAGGCATCTTCGCCACGATTTTTTCGCGGGAGTTTTCTGTAAACGAAACGCTGACTAAGATAACGAAAGTCGAGATGTATCGAGGATCTTTCGACCCGAGTTCGTAGTAGGGCATCGCAAATGCGTCAGATATCTGGCCGAGAAGTTCATCAATTGCGGAGTTGACGCCGCCGCTGATATCGCCCGCCTTTGCTTGTAGGCCGTAGTGGCGATGGTCGCCGAATGGTGTCAGCTCTGAAAAAGTGAAGTCTTTTCCATATTCTTTCTTGCCGTGCACATAACGAACGAAGAGAAAGCCCATACGACGAAGCAGGGGATATAAGAGTTCCCGGCAGAACAGACCCTCATCGGAAAAATATTCGTCTTTCCATTCCAATCCCGATAACGCGACCTCGGCAGCGTGCAGGATGTCCCTCAACTCACGCGCCGCTTGAAGGATGCTTCCATGAAGAGAGTCGCCGCTTGTGGCAACGCGCTCGAGCGTAATGGCCTTCCAATCGTCCTCAGTTTCAACGTGCGTAACTTTCCAATTCTCAAAATGCCGAGCCTGATCTTTTATTGCGGTGACGAAGGTAGCCAGTCCGAAACGTCCCTCCCAATATTTGTTCGGCGTGTGGCACTCGAACGCCATCGCTACTCCAAGCGGATCGTGTGAGAGATGCAGCGTGTGGAAAAAATACGTCCCAAACCCGTCCTCGCTATGGACCTGCAGCCGAAGATCATCGGGGAACGCAGTGGCGGTCTCGCCCGCGAGGTCAGCGAGGCCGCATTCTGCAAGTATATAGTCGTCGGCAGCCTCGAGTATTTCTACTACCTTGCCCGCAACCTCAACGGACGCCTCTTCCTCGTCAGTGAACACCTTTATCATTAGTCTGCTCAAACATCAGTTGGAATCAGTTGTCTCAAAACGAACCCGCGTGTCCCTGTAATAGCTTACCTCAGGGGCTAAAGCCCGCATTTCTATTGGCTCTCCTGCGGCACGACTGAAGTCGTGCCCTTCCCGATCATACCGACGGTGAAGTTGATGGAAGAACCCCAAAGAGTCGGAGGCCGCTGTGCTGGATCACAGCTAACGCGCGGTTGGCCTCGCGAACTGCACGGAGCGGAATGATCCCCAAGATAAACTGAGCTGGCTTGCAAAATCCGCGCGGGTGGGGCAACCTCGAAGAGCATGTCTCGAACGAACAGATTTTCCCTTTCCTCCGCCTCCTCGATGATTTTTCTCTTGATCGTTTCCGCTGGAACGGTTTGGTCGCAGGCCGAACCGGAAGCGGGTGGGCACGAGGTGCAGGTGTGGGCCGGCGGCGGCCACTCGGTCCCCGGTGGTACGCAGAATACGGAAGCCTTCAATGCAGGGCTGCGCTATGGATGGGTGATTACCGGGCCGCATTGGCCGGGATTTTTGCGCGGACGTTTCGAGTACACCGTGGACGCCGTGCCGGTTTACCTGATCTTTCAGCCCGCAAATACGGCGTACGCGGCGGGATTCGACCCGCTGGGTCTGAAGTGGAATTTCGAGCGGCATGGAAAGTTCTCGCCATATTTTCAGTTGAGCGGCGGAGTGCTGTTCAGCTTTCACGACATTCCTGCTTTCACCAATACCGTAAACTTCAGTCCCAGCGCCGCCCTGGGGACGCACATTCTGGGTGAGAAATATAACTGGAGCATCGAGGCACGGTATCTGCATATTTCGAGCGCGGGTTTGGGGTCGCTCAACCCCGGCTTGAACACAGTGCAGGTGCGATTGGGAGTGGGGAGATTTTGGAAGGCGAGGCGTTAGTTCCGGCCGACCTTACCAGAAAAGCAGGTTCCCTCGACGGCGCTCAGGGTGGGCTCTCGATAATGACAAGCGACAAGCTAGTGACTGGCAAGCGTTCGTGAGCCTTGCCTCGGCTACTCCAGCCCAGATATTCTTCTGACCTATGTCTACGCTGGTGGAGTGTGTGCCTAATTTTTCCGAGGGACGTGACAAGGCGAAGGTCGACGCCATTATTGCCGCGATGAAGATGGATGGAGTCTACCTGCTCGACCGTGAGATGGATGCAGACCACAACCGGAGTGTGATTACGCTGGTGGGTGAGCGCGAGGCGGTTCAGGAGGCGGCGATTCGCGGCGTGGGGAAGGCCGGGGAGTTGATTGATCTCAACGTACATAAAGGTGCGCATCCGAGAATGGGCGCGGCCGATGTGGTGCCATTTATTCCGATCGATGGCGTGACCATTGAAGATTGCGTCGCGATGGCGCGACAAGTCGGAGCGGAGATTTGGAAGAGGTATCAAATTCCGGTTTATTTATATGAGGCGGCGGCGACGATTCCGGAGCGGCAGAATCTGGAGAACATCCGGCGTGGACAGTTTGAGGGCATACGTGCCGAGATTGCGACCAATGCGGCGCGGAAGCCGGACTTTGGCGAAGCGAGAGTGCATCCCACGGCAGGCGCGACGGTGGTGGGCGCGCGCAAGTTTTTGATCGCTTACAACGTTTTCTTGAACACGCCGGACGTGGAGATCGCGAAGAGGATCGCGAAGGCCGTGCGGTTTTCTAGCGGAGGCATGCGGTTCGTGAAGGGCGCCGGATTTCTGGTGCGCGGGCTGGCACAGGTTTCGATGAATCTTACGGATTTTGAGCAGACTCCGGTGCATCGCGTTTTTGAAGTGGTGAGGCGCGAAGCGGCGCGATACGGTGTGGTGCCGGTATCGAGTGAGATCGTGGGGCTGATTCCAAAGAAAGCGCTGGAGCAGGCTGCCGAGTGGTTTCTCCAGGTGGAGAATTTTGATTCGTCGTTGATTTTGGAGAACCGTCTGGCGGCAGTGATGAGCGGCAAGGATGCGGTCGGAGGCTTGCGCGCGGGAGTGGAGCCCTTCGTCGAACAGCTGGCCGCGCCTACTGCTACTCCCGGCGGAGGCAGTGCGGCGGCGGCGGCGGGCGCGATGGCCGCGGGATTGGCGACCATGGTGGCCTCGATGTCACGGGGCAAAAAGGCGTATCTGCAATATGAAGCGCAACTGAGCGCGGCGATCGGGAGGTTGGGTACGCTGCGGGAGGAGCTAAAAGCCGCTGTCGACGCGGATGCCGCAGCTTACGACGCGGTGATGAAGGCGTACAAGCAGGCTAAGGCGGATCCAGCCGCCGAGGCCGTGATCGATGCAAGTGTGAAGCTTGCGACCGGGGTTCCGCTGGGGGTGGCTGAAAAGGCGAATGAGGTGGCGGAGATCACGCAGAGCTTGTTACCAATCACGAATCCGAATATGAAGTCGGACTTGACGACTGCGCAGGCGCTGGCCAAAGCAGCGATTACCGGAGCGCTGGCCAATGTGGAGATTAATTTAGGCTCGCTGAAGGATCAGGATTTCGCCGCGGAAGTCCGAAGGAGAGCGGCGGGGCTGAAGGTTTGAGGAGTTGATCGGCTCCAAAAAAGCATGGGGCCACCACCATACGCCAAACGAATTTCCCTGGTGCCACTAACGATGTTCTAGCCATCTATTGCGGCTTCTCCTTGTTTTTCGGCGGCTCCTTCTTGGGCGGTTCCTTCTTCGCCGGAGGAGCGTTTGGTTTAGCCGGGGCTGCGTGCTGTCCCGGTTTTGCTGGCGGTGGGGTAGCGGGCTTGGCTTCAGGTTTCGGAGCGGGCTTGGCTTCAGGTTTCGGAGCGGGCTTGTTAGGAGCGGCCGCCGGTTTTGCGGGTTGCGGATGAGCAGCGGGTGCTGATGGTTGAGCGCGGCGCTCGGGAGTTGCTGGCTTCGCGGGCGCAGGCCTAGCTGCCGGTTGTCCAGGCCTTGCAGCGGGTTGGCCGGGTCTAGCTGCCGGTTGTCCAGGCTTCGTCGCAGGCTGTGCTGCATTCCTCACGGGTTCAGACGGCCGTCCTGGTGCAGGAGCAGGAGCAGCGTTACGTCCGGGAGCGGGTGCCGGTTGAGCTCGATTGGGCTGCGCGTTACTTGGCTGACCGGGCGCTGACGGTCGCGGCGCGGGAGCGCGCGCGGGAATCACGGGGGCGATTGGTTTGCCTGCAGGGATGGGCTTGGCCGCTGCAACAACGGCGGGACGGCCATGATTCACTGAGGCAAACTGCTGGCGGTTCTGTGCCGCAGCTTGCCGTTCCTGCAGTTGCGTAGTCATGGGAGGAATACGCTGCTCGCGGACCGCGGCAACTTCCGTTGGTAACGGTCTGCGAGTGACGCCACCGGGGCCGTTGAAGCTGGCGCGGCTATTCGTAACGTTGATGGTGGTGTTGTTGATGATGACGGTATTCGTTACCGTGCGGTTGTACACCTGGATATTGGTCACGTTGGTTACGTTGTTAACGGAACGGTTGTAGTTGAAATGATCTCCGTTCCAGTAGCCGCCCTGATAGCCGGCGCCAACATAGCCGAATCCATAGTTAACGCCGCCGTAGTAGCCGATATGGCGGCCCCAGAATCCGTAGTGATAACGATATCGGCCGCCGACAAAGCCCCAGTAGCCGGGCGTCCACAGAAAGCCTGCCTCGGGCGGGCGCACCCACGCGCCGGGCACCCAGTAATAACCTTGCGGAGCATAGCTCCAATAGCCGGGGGTCCACAAGTAACCATCCCCAGGGCAATCAGGCTGAGAATATTCCGGCAGCTCGGGTGGGGCGTCGGAGGTCTCCAGCGCGGGCTGTCCGTAGCTTGAGTCTTCGTTATCGTAATCGTCGTTATCATCGTAGTCCTGTTCGCGATCACGATGAGCACGGTGGCGCTCGCGCTGGTCGCTCGTTTGCGGCGCGGGTGCTTGGGAATCTGCCACCTGCGTATCGCTCGCCGGAGCCAGATTGGCTGCTGCCGCCGGATCCTGTTGCGCGGACTGCGATTGATCGGGCTGCGCGGGCTGGGTTTGGGCGGTGTTCGGATTTTGGTTATTGCACGCAACCCCAAACATCAGTGAAACGGATGCGGCCAAGAGAACAAGAAAAGATGATTTGCCGGATTTGTTCATAATGTTCTCTCCAGGGAAATTGAACGCAACGTTACAGCACGAGGTTATAGAAGATAATGGCTTCAGCGGCACGTTTGATGACCCGTCATCAGAAGTTGCCAACAATCAAGAACACATCGCGCAGGAACAGGGTTTTGAAAGATTGTTGCTGCAACTCTGCCACTACGACAGACACTCTGTCAAATGTAATTATAAGATTGCGATTAATCTCCTGCGCTCGTCTCCGGCGCGGCCTCGGGTCTAAATCGAGAATCCCACCAGGCTGCGAATCCTTGCTTAGCAAGTTTAAAGATCGTTCCACGATTTTCCGAGACGACTTTCCACCAGGTGAAGCGGCCCATCATGGGAAAATAAATTCCGCGGAAGCAGAGGCGGGCGATCAAAATGTTGACGCGACATCCCAGCGGTTGGTCGTCGAGCGAGTTGACGGCTTGGGCGATGGCTTCCGGGCCGTAGGCATGGGACCAGCCGTAGTTCACTTCGGCGTGGGCCTCGTCGATGGTCATCTTGAGCGGAGTGTGCGCCATGGTGAAGGGGATGAACTCCTGCCAATGCTTGGGCCGGGTTAAGCGGCCGGCCACATCGAGACGTTTATAAAGTGGAGTGCCCGGCAAGGGAGTGAGCAAGCCAAAAATCGGCAGGCCGGGCGGCCAGGTACGCACCTGCGCGAGGGTGCGCTCGGCTGCGCCAACGGTGTCGTTATCCATGCCGAGGATAAACGAAGTGATGGCATAGACGTTGCGCTGTGCCAGGCGCTCGAGCACGGCGGCATATTCTTCCGGCTTGTTGAAGCCTTTGTTGACGTCCTTCAAGTTGGTGGGATCGATCGACTCCATGCCGATGAAGATCCACTTGCCGCCGGAGGCAGAGATGAGATCGACGAGTTCCTGATCGCGCAGGAGATTGGCGCTGATCTGGGCGATCCAGTTCAGTTGTGCGCCAGCGGCAATGATGTCGCGCAGCAGGGATTTGGTGCGCTTGAGGTTGATGGCGAAATTGTCGTCGATGAAAAAGACGGCAATCTGGCCGCGTTCTTTCCTGGATCGCGCCTTGAGGAGGAGGAGTTCGTTGACGACGCTCTCGTTGGTGCGAAAGCGAATGGAGTCGCCGAAGAAGCCGGTTACGGTGCAGAACTCGCAACCGTAGGGACAACCGCGTCCGGACTCGACGGGAACAATGCGGAACGTTCCCCATCCGGTGCCGTGCTTTTGCAGCAATTTCTTCGCCCACAGGGGCACAAGGTTGAATTGGTTGAGATCGATGGTGTCCCAGGGAATTACGGGATACGGTTTGAGCGACGGCTTGAGCTCTTTGCCAGCGGCGTCGACCGGTGCGTAAATATCCTTCAACTCGCCGCGCGCGGCATCTTCCACGATTCTCGGCCAGGTGTTATCGGCTTCCCCGAGAGCGACCGCATCGGCGTGGCGAGATCCGCCGTCCCGACCCAGCGCTTCATCCGCCATTTCCGTGACGTGAGGTCCGCCCATCACAACCGGCACGCCCGCAGCGCGCACGGCATCGGCCATGCGATACGCTTTGGCGATCATACGAGTCATGGCGCCAATGCCGACCAGGTCAATTTTCTCTTCACGCACGTAACGGGCAATTCCGGCCTCATCCATCGGCTGTGCGTTGCCATCGATCAGCACAACTTTATGCTCCGCAGGGGTTAGAGATTGGAGAAGGAACATCCAGAGATGAGGCATGAAATTACGCGTAACCCCGTTGTCGGGGCTGTAGAGTAGGATTTTCAATATGTTCCTGATTTCTGTGGCGCCCGAAGAGGTGAGAGCGCCTGGGTGCGGTAGCGTACCAATTCACTATACGCCACTTCAGGTCGCCGGAGAGGTAGTTCTCCGCACCGAGAGACACACAGAGTCCCAAATTGGTTACGGACTAGCACTTTGGATTTGGCGTTAGACAATGCCGCTGGCTTAGAATGAGAGCACCGCAGTTGACGGGAAACGCTTGCAACGCATCTAACGTGCAAGGTGCCGATTATTTTCCGTTCAGTTGTCTAGGAATCCGGTGTCTGGGAGTCCGGTTTGAATTTCGTTCGGAATCAGTTCAGGAAAATATTATAAGGACCGAGGTTGTTATGAAAACTGTGAAGGCTTGTCTGACTGCTGGAATGCTGGCTGTTGGTTCCATGGGCATCGCGAATGCCATGCCGCTGAACTCGTCAGCGCGCGCCGTAGTTCCTGCGGAAGTGCAGCAATTGATTTCGGTGGATTACCGCGCCCTGAAGGATTCGCCGACTGCGATGCAATTAAAACAGCAGGTGCTGCCGGACAATCTGAAGCAGTTTGAGGAGGCGTTGAAGGGGGTGGGGATTGATCCCTATAAGGATGTCGATTCGCTCGCCTTTGCCGCGTTCCGCACTGAAAAGAGCGGGACAAAGACAATTGGCGTGGCCGCGGGACCCTTCGCCATGAAGGCCGTCATAAAGAAGCTGACCGTGCAAAAGATTAAGCCGACAAAGTATCACCTGGCGAGTATTTATCCCATGGACGGCGGCATGGTAATGACTTTTCTGGACGACAGCACGCTGCTGTTCGGCGAAATGTCGGCGGTAAAGCTGGCGCTGGATACTCGCGACGGGCAAATTCTAAACATGGATACCAACTCCGTTATGTCCGACATGATGTCAGACGTTGATTCCGGGCCGGTGTGGAGCATTCTGGATCAGCAGGGAACGCAGAATGTGATGCGGTCCGCGCTGGGCGACGCCGCGAAGGTGGCTGACTACGACACAATCAAAAAGCGGTTGCTCGGTTCGCGCTACACCCTCAGCTTTGCGAGCGGCGTGAACTTCGATCTCACTGTGGTGACTTCCGATTCGATCAGCGCGGCCACGCTGTCATCCCTGGTGAAGGCTGGACTGCTTTACAAGAAGATGAGTGCCAGTGCCTCGGAAAAAATCGCTCTCGATAACAGCAGTGTCGAGTCTGACGGGTCGAATGTGCAGTATCACTTCAAAGCCAGCGATCAGCAGTTCCAGTCACTGATGCACTCGGAACTCTTCGCGGCAGTAGCGCACTAACAAATCAATTCACCACGGAGGCACTGAGGTACGGAGAAAACCGGGCTTTGGTGCTTTTGTTTTTTTGAGGCAGATTGTCTCCGTGTTTCAGTGATGAAAGCGCCTGTGAATTTATTTTGGATTTCGCGCGGCGCGCTTTTCCTTCGCCCACCCTTCTTTTACGATCTGCTGTGCGCGGCCGATAGCGAGCGAGTCTTCGGGAACGTTCCTTGTGATGCAGGATGCCGCGCCGACGTATGCGCCCTTGCCTACGCGCACCGGAGCGACCAGAGTGCTGTCGCTGCCGATGAAAGCTCCATCTTCGATGACGGTGGTGTTTTTCTGAACTCCGTCGTAGTTGCAGGTGATGGTTCCGGCGCCGATGTTAACTCCGGCGCCGATTTCGGCGTCGCCTAAATAGGTGAGATGGTTGGCCTTTGATCCCTTGCCCAGCTTGATCTTCTTGGTCTCGACAAAATTGCCCACGTGCGCGCCTTCTCCGATTTCGCTGCCCGGCCGCAGATTGGAATAGGGACCTATCACGGCGTTCGCGCCGACGCGGGCTTCTTCAAGAATGCTGCCGTTGCGAATAAGCACTCCGTTGGCAATTTCAGAATCGCGGATTACAGAATAGGAGCGAATACGGCAGTCGGAGCCAATTCGCGTTTTACCAAGAATCTGAGCGAACGGCTCGATCACGGTGTCCGGGGAGATTTCGACATCGTCATCGATCACGCAGGTGGCCGGAAAGAAAACGGTGACGCCCTCAGTCATCAGCGCATGGCACTTTCGCATGCGCATCTGATAGTCGATGAAAGAGAGTTCGATGCGGGTATTGGCGCCGAGAACCTCAGTGGAGTTTTCCGTTTTCCAGGCGACAACGAGTTGTCTGGACTGGCGCAGAACCTCGGCCATGTCGGTAAGGTAGTACTCTCCGTGGGGGTTTGCAGTGGAAAGTTTCTCGATGTTCGAGAACAGTTGCATCGCGTCGAAGACGTAGAAGCCGGCATTGATCTCGCGAATCTTTTTCTGTGCGGTACTGGCGGATTTTTCTTCGACGATGGCCCGAACTTCCGCGCTGCCAGCACTCTTTCTGAGGACGCGACCGTAGCCGGTTGGGTCACTGAGATCGGCGCTAAGCAAGGTCATCGCGGCTTGCTCGTCCAGGTGGAAGTTGAGCAGGGACGCGACAGTTTGTGGTGTGATCTGTGGCGCGTCTCCAGACAGAACGATGACGTGGTCATACGCGTCGAGCGGCTGCCGAGCGACCATGAGAGCGTGGCCAGTCCCGCGCTGCTCCGATTGCACAATAAAATTCACGCCAGTGTTCTCGACTGCGGCGCGGACGCGGTCAGCTTCATGACCGATGATCGCGAAGACGTCGTTGGGCGGAACCACGTGCGTTGCGGCAGCGATGACATGCGCAAGCAGCGTTTTACCGCCAACCTCATGCAAAACTTTTGGAAGTTTCGACTTCAGCCGCGTCCCTTTACCGGCGGCCATGATGGCAATGGCAACGCGAGGAGAAACAATTGAAGGGCCGCCCGCACCATGGGAAGCGGCGGCGCGCGCATTTGGAGAGGGAGTTGAGTTCCTGAATTTACTCATTCGCCACACTATACCTTGAGCCGGAACGTGACAGAAAGAGAGGTGCCGGGATCAACTGGATATTTCCTGACTCTCGTAATAAAAACCATGGGTCTTGAGTTGGTTACAGGCCGAGCCCCCCATCCACTGCGAGTATCTGACCGGTGATGAACTGCGGCGCGGTGGCGAAGAAGAGAACGGCCGCAGCAATTTCGTCTGCTCTGCCATTTCGCAGCATGGGTGTCCGCTTGGCCATACGCTTCATGAATCCAGCCCCATACTTTTCGTCGCCGAGATCGATCACCCCGGGAGCGACTGCGTTAACGGCAATTTCCGGGGCCAGAGCCATTGCCATGACTTTGGTCAGCATATGGAGGGCGGCTTTAGAGGAACAGTAATGTGCATGCGTGGGCCACGGACGGAGGCCGCCGAGCGAACCCATGTGTATGATTTTGCCTTCGATCTTCTCGGACGGCTTTGATCGGGGGCGCTTTCGTCGCATCCACTTTAAGGCTTCGCGTGAAACCAGAAATGGTCCACGAGTGTTGGACGCGAACATCGCATCCCACTGGCGTGTGGTCAGGCGCTCGAAGTCAACGTCGGCATAGATCGCGGCGTTGTTGACCAGAACGTCGATGCAGCCCAGTTCGCGTCCGGCATCTTTCATCATGGATTTAACGCTGGCTTCGTCGGTGATGTCGCAATGCAGGGCGAAGGCGCGCCCACCCAAGCTTGCGAGATCGACCACGGTGTGCTGCGCCTCGCGGGCGGAATTGCGAAAGGTGATGGCTACATCGGCGCCAGCCCGGGCGAGAGCTAGCGCGGAAGCGCGTCCAAGGCGCTTGGCGCCGCCGGTGATGAGGCAGGCTTTGCCGCGCAGAGGCTTGTATTCGGGATCGAGCATTTCCGGATTTTACTCCCGCGACCAACTGGGACCTAGGTGCGGACTCTCGCGCTTCTTTTTTTCTTGCCAGAGGGAGTAGCGATGGCGCTACAATCCCCCCGTGACAGAATCCCGCAATGTGGTGGTTTATTCGCGAAAGGGATGCCATCTTTGCGAGCTCGTGAAGGAGAGCCTCACCAAGCTTTCCCGCCGCGGCGGATTCACGTGGCAGGAGGTCGACGTCGATAGCGATAATGAACTGCGGCGGCAGTTTAATGATGAAGTCCCGGTTGTGTTCATCGACGGGAGAAAAGCCTTCAAGTACCGCATGGACGAGCAGGACTTTCTGCGCAAGTTGGCCAGCTAGCCGCAGCACAACCGATGATGAATCTTCATTGCTAAAGAGTCGCGCTCCGCGCGATCTGACAGCCGGGCGGGCCGCTGTCCCCACGGAAGTATCTCCGCTACAATCGTTCCCGCCATGTTGCGTACCGAACTCTATGCGGATCCCACCAATGTGTTTGTGCATGATGCGATTCTCGCCTCGTGCCGGAGGCACGCGAAAAAAACTGCCCTGGTGGACACCTCGTGCGGGCGCCGGTTCACCTACGCCGAATACGGAGAGACGGTTGAAGCGCTGGCGCGCGGATTGGTTGCGGCGCGGGTCAAGCCGGGAGAAGTGGTGGGTATTTTTCTGGCTAATTCATGGGAGTTCTGTGCGGCCTATCATGCGGCAACTTTGGCGGGCGCGATTCCGACGCTGCTAAATCCGACTTACGGCGAGCGGGAGGTGCGGTATCAGTTGGGAAATTCGGGCGCGGTGCTACTTATTGGCAATAGAACGAATATTGAGGGCATCAATCTAGCGGGGCTACCGAATCTGCGACGAGTGTTTTGCACGCGACAGCAGGGAAGCGGAAGCGAGCCGTTCTCCCACTTGTTGAAGCCGGTGGGCGTTGGGCTGCCGAGGCCTGAAGGCGGATCGCAGGATACTCTAGCGGCGCTACCTTATTCGAGCGGCACCACCGGGCTTCCGAAGGGCGTGATGCTCTCGCATTACAACCTGGTGGCGAATGTTTTCCAGTTTCTGGGGCCGCACGCGACTCCCCTCAGCTCTAACGACAATGTTCTGTGTTTCTTGCCGCTGTATCACATTTACGGTTTGAATGTGATATTGAACCCCGCGTTGATTTTGGGCGCGACATTGGTGTTGATGCCCCGCTTCAAAGTTGAGTGCGTAACGTCGTTTCTCATGGAAGAGTCGATCTCCATGATGCCTTTGGTCCCTCCCGCGCTGAACGCCTTGTGCCAGTCGGCGGAGGCGGGCCAGTTTCCAAGAGATCACAAGCTGCGATGGGTGAAATCCGGGGCAGCGCCTTTGGCGCCGGAGTTGCCGCGAAGATTCACGGCGCTGACTGCCATTCCGGTGTGTCAGGGTTACGGCATGACGGAGGCTTCGCCGGTGACGCACGTGGGTTATCTGGAGCCGGAACTATATCGGCCGGAGTCGATCGGGCATCCTTTGGCGCAAACGGAGTGCCGCGTGATTGCGGCGCAGAATCAAGCTGCGGAGGCCGGGAGTGCGGAGGAGGTTGCCACCGGCGATGCGGGAGAGTTGGTGATGCGCGGTCCGCAGTTCATGCGAGGTTATTGGAATGACGCGGCGGCGACCGCGGCCGTGTTGCGCGATGGATGGTATTGGTCGGGCGACATCGTGACTCGCGACAACCAGGGCTTCTATCGAGTGGTGGACCGGCGCAAGGAGATGATCAAATACAAAGGTTTCTCCGTTGCGCCGGCTGAGGTGGAGGCCGTGTTGCTCGAACATCCGGCGGTGCGGGAGTGCGGCGTGGTGGGACGGCCTGACGCTGCCGCGGGTGAGATTCCGGTCGCATTCATCGCGCTGCGCGAGGGATTCGTGAATTGCCGCAAAATGGAAGATGAGCTGTGCTCCTTCGTCGCAGATCGGCTGACGCACTACAAGCAGCCGCGGGAAATACATTTTGTTGACGTTGTCCCTAAGACGGCCTCGGGCAAGATCCTCCGGCGCGAGTTGCGAGGGTTGATTCGCTGAGCGGGAAGCAAAGGTTAAAACAAGGCAGTGCGCTGGTCAGAGCTCCTTCTGATGCGACCTCACGCACGGGAACTGACATGAAATTGACAACTCGCTGACAATTCTCTGACACTTTCTTTTCCACTCCATTCCACAATGCGTCTTCGCGAGAGTGTTCGTTCTCGCGGTTCTGTTCTGCCCTAAGACTTGATTACCCCAGGAGGATCCACGTGAAATCACCGCTTACAGTGAAAACATGCGTCACGGTCGGGGTGCTGCTGGTTGTTTGCAGCCTCTCAGCTTACTCTCAAGGAAATCATTCCAAAACGCTCAGCGGCGTGAGCGTAGTGGGCTCTACGATTCCGACGAACGGCGATGTCAATCCCTATGGCATTGTGCGCGTGCTTCAGAGTCATGGGTCCCTGGTTGAAGGGAACATTCTGGTCAGCAATTTCAACAACAGCATGAACCTACAAGGCACGGGGACGACCATTGTGCAAATTACGCCGGATGGCACGCTAACCGTGTTTGCGCAGATCGATCCCAGCACTTTACCGGGTCCATGCCCGGGCGGGGTTGGTTTGACTACGGCCTTGTCTGTATTGCGCAGTGGATGGGTAATCGTAGGCAGCTTGCCCACGACCGACGGGACGTTTAAGACGGCGCAGGCTGGGTGCCTGCTGGTGCTAAACAGCAACGGAAAGGTAGTTGAGACATTCTATGGTTCGCTGATCAACGGCCCATGGGATATGACGTGGCTGGATCAAGGAGGCACTGCGAACTTGTTCGTCAGCAACGTTCTGAACGGAACCAAAGCCGGCGGAGGGAAGGTAGTGCATGGCGGAACCGTGGTGCGGTTGACGATCAATAATCTGTTCGGGAAGATTCCGAGGTTGCAATCGATGACGGTGATCGGCTCGAATTTTCCTGAACGTACTGACCCGGCCGCGGTGGTGATCGGGCCGACCGGGCTGGGCCTGAGCCCTGATGCATCCCTGCTTTACGTGGCCGACAGCCTCGGCAATCGCATCGCGGCGATTCCCGACCCGGTGTTTCGCGAGACCTCCGCTGGTATCAGCGCCACAGTCTCGCAGGGTGGCTTCCTCAGCGATCCTCTGGGCCTGGCAGTTTCGTCAGATGGCACGATCTTGACGGTGAACGGAAACAATGGACTGCTGGTTGAAACGACAGCGGACGGCGATCAGATCCTCACGACGCTGCTGGATAACAGTGGAACTCCGCCTGGGGCGGGCGCTTTGTTTGGATTGGTGCCCGTGCCGGGGCAAGGTCTCTACTACGTAGACGATGCTTCGAATACTCTGAATCTGTTCAAGTGACACTGGTGCATTAACCCAAGGCTTGCTCCCGAGCCGCCCACCTTTCGCACGATCCTCGCGGAGGGTGGGCTTCTTATTTCCGGAAAAAAATTCTTGTTGCAAAAAAATTTTGCTTCAAAGAATCAAGAAAACGATTGAAGCTATCGACTTTTCGGCGGCGCTTTTCACAGACGAAGACCCGCATTCTCGTTGTTCTCTTGCCTGTATTTGCGATAGTATCTCTGCCTCATGTTTCGAATCCTGCTGTTATTCTTGCGGCGGCTGTGGCTGCCGCTGGTCGTTTTTGCCGCGTTTAGCTTAATGTGCGTGCTGGTGTACCGGCGATTAGAGGGGGTGAGTTGGCAGGATGCGCTGTTCTGGATGATCCATCCTCATGCGATCGAGGCGAAGCGGGTCCACAACTCGACCAAACTTTTCGCGATCTTTGTGTATGCGGGGGTATTTGCATTTCAGATCTGGGTCGCTGAGCGCGTAGCGGTCACGATCTTCAAGCGTCACGGGGTGGAGGCCTGGAGAACCATGGTCAACGACGTCACTATTGAAAAAATTCGCGATCATTTCATCATCTGCGGCTACGGACAGGTAGGCCGAACCGTGGTGGATCAACTCAGCCGCCTGAATATTCCTTTTGTGCTGATCGAGACAAATGAAGGTTTGTGCCGCGAGCTGTTGAAAGAAAAAGTCCTCATCATTCAGGGTGACGCGAAACGGCACGACGTCTTGCAGACTGCGGGGATCGAGCGGGCGCGCGGTGTGTGTATTGTGATCGATAATGACGCCGATAATCTTTACATCACCGTGACCGCGAAGGCTCTAAATCCGAAGGCGCGCATTATCACGCGCGCTGGGCAATCGCGCTACGCGCAGGCTATGCGCAACTCCGGCGCGGACGAAGTGATTATTCCAGAGTACGAAGGTGGATTGATGACCGGACGGATGATCGCCAAGTTCTATCCCGGCTCGCACCCGAATCTGGTGTAAGACCAAGGGCTATTTTTGTACACCGCTGTCGCCGGCGATTTTCTTCGTCATCAGAAAGGCCCAAATGCTTTCGTTGGCGTTAAGGGCATAGCTGGTTTTTCCAACTTCTTTATCGGACATATACTGCTCGCCCCCGGGCCAGGTATTGCCACCGTTCTTTATGCTGTAGAGCACGACTTGAGCGCTGTCCTGGCACGCACTGTAGGTGAAGGTCTTTGTATCTTTAGCGCCTTTATCTTTATCTTTGTCCACAGGTGGGATTTTATCCTGGGCTGGCTTCTCTCCGCAGCGGTCGAACTTCGCCCAGGTCTTGGCGCTATCTTCAGCGGACAACACGTGGAAGCGGCCCGGTTTGTACGTGCCACCATTGTCGGGAACGATCGGATCATCCGTACCCTCCACGAACAACGCGGATATGGGATGCGACGGCAGGCAGATCATGGTTTTTGGAAATGTTGCTCCTACAGCCGCGATCGCGGCGACACGGTCGGCCATATTGCAGCCCACGCGCAACGCCATGAAGCCTCCATCGCCTAAACCAGTAGCGTAAATGCGGTGGGCGTCGACCGAAAACTTGAGGGCGAGCTGATCCAACATTTGGTTGAGAAAATTGACATCATCTGCAGGCTCGGTTTTATTTCTGGACTCGTCGGGATTCCCTCCTCCAGTCTGACGGCCGCCTCCGCCACCTCCAGGGTATCCACCCCCACCTCCGGGATACCCGCCTCCTCCGCCGGGATATCCTCCCTGGCGTCCATAGGCGCGGCGTGGACGCATGGCCGTCGGGGCCTCCTCCGGACGTACGCCGATATTCCACCGGCCGCGCAAGGCGTTGGGATAGACCGCAATGATCCCCTTGGTCTCGGCGAACTGGCTGAAGTGCGTGAGCCGCCCCATATCGTCGGCATCCTGATTCTGAGCGTGCAGAAGAATTACCACCGGATAGTGCTGTTGCTTGTCGTAGCCCTGAGGAAGATGGACCACGAACTCACGGTTGACGTCGTCAATGTCGATCTTTTCGTGGGTTTCCTGCGCGTGCAGATGAGCCACGAAAAGCCACGAGACACTTGCGACCAGAACGGCCGCCCCGCATAAACGAGAGGCCAGTTTGGTTATGGCTGACTTAACCGTCATTATCTGGCAATCGTTGCTGGTGACTTGCCTGAGCTTTTGCATATGCACCTTAAGTGTAGGCGCAAGGTTGCTAGTGGAAGCCGGGAGTTTTGCAAAGTTTTGTAAGTGGATGCTAAACCGCCCGTCGGGAAGCAGGAACTTTATTGTGCGAGCCTTCGTAACATCGACCAGACGGGGCGAGATTGAGCCCGAATCGAGGAGGCATTATGGACGGAAGCGTTGTTGGACTCGCGGCGGTGGTGATGATCTTTGGCATCCCGATGGCAGGGATGTATACGTTTTACCGGGTGCGCAAGCTCCGCAGCGAGGAGCGGTTGGCGGCGATTGCGCGTGGCGTAGATGTACCGATGCAGCCGGAGCTATCCGAAGCTGCGCGTTCCCGGCGATCGGGAATTCTGCTGGTCTCGGGGGCGCTCGGCTACATCGCGACCTTCGTTCTGATCGGGCGCGTGGAGCCTGACGCGATGATCGCGGCCACGTTCGGAGTGATTCCTCTGGCGATTGGAGTCGGATTCTTTGTAGACCACGCGTTGATCCGGCGGGATGCAAAAGCGCACTAAATAGAAACGGTGCTCGCGAAGTGCGAACTCCAGCGTGCGATATATTTTTCTTGCCTTCGCCTTAGTTTACTGCGGGGGGAAGTTGATTCTGTCGATGCTTCGTTGTCAGGTCATGACGGTATAGCGATTTTTCCGTTCCGTGTGAAATTTGCATCCCCTAGAGAGGCTTCAGGTTTTCTCCTTAGGGCCGCCGCAAGCGTCTTACTTCGCAGGAGATAGGACGCTCCCGCGAGCATTGGCCCCCTCATTGCACCTCTGATCGGGTGGCTTGATGGAAAGCCACAAACACTCGTTCGTCATTTCAAACTCTACAGACTGGTTATCTTGGGGAGGTGCATAACAATTATGAAACACGAAAACTATATTGCCCATTACGGCTTCATCTTGCTGATGTGTGGCGCTCTTGTCTTCGGGCTGACACCGACGCGCGCGCAGTCGCAGAATATGGCGCAGAGTACGGCGCCGCAAACACAAGACCGTGACGATGCGACTCGAAGACAACTGGCCAGCTTTGACAATTTTCTGGACAGTCACCGAGAGGTTGCCGAACAGGTGCGGAAGGATCCGTCACTGGTGAATAAGCAGGAGTTTGTCTCGGCCCACCCCGCACTTCAGGAATATCTGCAGCAGCATCCTGAAATCCAGAAGGAGATCAGTGAGCATCCGAATGCGTTCATGCACCAGGAGGAGCGCTTTGACCGGCGCGAAGACCAGGCGCGTGATCGGGACGTGACCCATGGCGAATTGGCGAACATGGACCGCTTCATGGACAGCCATCCGGAGATCGCCGAACGACTGCGCAAAGATCCGTCGCTGGTAAATGACAAGAAATTCGAGCAGGACCACCCAGCGCTGCAACAGTTCCTCGCCGACCATCCGGGAGTGCGCGAGGAGTACAAGGAAAATCCGAATGCGTTCATGCACCAGGAGGAGCGCTTTGACCGGCGCGAAGACCAGGCGCGTGATCGGGACGTGACCCATGGCGAATTGGCGAACATGGACCGCTTCATGGACAGCCATCCGGAGATCGCCGAACGACTGCGCAAAGATCCGTCGCTGGTAAATGACAAGAAATTCGAGCAGGACCACCCAGCGCTGCAACAGTTCCTCGCCGACCATCCGGGAGTGCGCGAGGAGTACAAGGAAAATCCGAATGCGTTCATGCACCAGGAGGAGCGCTTTGACCGGCGCGAAGACCAGGCGCGTGATCGGGACGTGACCCATGGCGAATTGGCGAACATGGACCGCTTCATGGACAGCCATCCAGAGATCGCCGAACGACTGCGCAAAGATCCGTCGCTGGTAAATGACAAGAAATTCGAGCAGGACCACCCAGCGCTGCAACAGTTCCTCGCCGACCATCCGGGAGTACGTGAGGAGTACAAGGAAAATCCGAATGCCTTCATGCACCAGGAGGAGCGCTTTGACCAACGCCAGGACTCCGCCATGCGCGGGGACCACGATTTCAACCGTGGAGGACTCTCCAGCTTCAACGAGTTTCTGGAGAACCACAACGATATCGCGGTTGAACTTTCCAAGAATCCATCTCTAGCTAACAACGAGGAATACGTGGAGAACCATCCTGCGCTGCAAGACTATTTAAAGGCGCATCCACAGGTGCATCAAGAACTGAGCGAGAACCCGCAGACATTTCTGCAGTCAACGCAACAGTTCAACACGCATAGCACGGCTAAGGTGAGCAGTGAGTCGAAGCCCAAGTAGGCTTTGGCAGATTCGTGAGAGAAAGGCTGCTTACCGCCTTTCTCTCACGGCTTTTATAGCCGATGGTATCCAACTGAAATGTCGACAGCTTTTATAACGGAGGTTGTATGGACCGCAATGTGCCGCTGATCATTACGCTTACTCTACTTGTTGCACTCCCTGGATTTGCTGGCGACAGGAAGAAACATGCCAACCGTGCCATGATCGAGAAAATGGATGCTGTCCCCTGTGGTGCCCACGAGCGTGGCCTAAGCGGCTTGGGCAGCCTCTGGGCGTCAGTAGGCGTGACGCACGTGAATTCGGACGAAAAACTGTGCCCGCAGTATCTGCTTCGCACCGACGATATGGAGTATCAGGTGCGACCGGTTGGTCAAAAGCATCCTGTCCTGCTTCCAGTCGGTCAGGAGGGCGAATTCAAGGTCAAAAAGGATGAGATGGACATGCGTATCCCGGACGGTGACCGCAAGATGCGGCACTACCAGGTGGTGGCGATGAAACCGATTGACCACTCAGAAACGCCGTCATCTGCAAATTCAAGATACGATGCGCCGCGCAAGGACTATGGAGACAAGTCACTCGCTGGGAAGAGCTACGCAGACCGGAGCGTCCCGAAACCGCCAGATAATCATCCTCAATAGGAATTGCCGTCGAGAGGTGGTCGGGTGACAGGGCGACAGAAGGACCAGGAAAGAAAATAGCAAAGCTGAACCCGGCGGCTAAGCCCGGCGGGAACTGCAATACCTGTTTAAGAAAGCGATTACTTTGCCAAGAACCTGTACTGCTCCACCGTCAACGGCACAACGCTGAGACGTCCTTGCCGTGCCAGTGGAGAATCGGCAAACAGTTTGTCGGCTTTGATTTCGGCCAGCGTAACCGGCTGGGGCAGCGGCTTGCCGGCCTTGATTTTAACTTGCGGATTCCTGGGATCAGTGGCGTCTACCGAGACAACGGTCGCACTTCCTACGGCGCTCTTCTCATCTCCCGTGTGATAGACGATCAACCGGTCTCCGGCCTTCATGCCGCGCAAGTTTTTCAGCGCTACGGGATTGGTCACACCATCCCAGATCGTAGTGCTTTCGCGCTGAAGATCGGCGAATGAATAAACGGTAGGCTCGGTTTTGAGAAGGTAGGGCATGGGCAAGATTCTACTCGACCACTGCTACTCCTGCCCATCGTCTCCGATGGGTTGACCTGGAGGGATGGCAACATCGCTGGCCGGAATAAACTTCTCCGGATCTTTTTCGAACGCGCTAATGCGGGCGATGGCCGTGGCCCGCACTGCTTTTTCTTCGGGAGTCTGGGTGATGGCCGACGACATCCAGGATCGCAGGCTCAACGCCTCGGCTCGGGCCAGAGCACGAGCTTCCGGGGAAGCTTTCTGGTTTGCGGCAAGCGCGAGCAGATGTTCCAGCGCAGACGCTTCAGCGATACGCTGCATCTCTCCCTGCAATCCTCTTGCTCTCGGTGCTTTCCATGTGGCTTGGAAAACTGCTTCGATCACTTGGGTAAGGCTGGGACCGGCATTATTCCGTGCGTGGTATTCCACCAGCCGCGAGGCCCGTTCCGGGTCCAGGAGCAGTTTAAATGTGAGAGCCGCTGCAGCCTCCGCTGCGCCATCAGGATCGAAGGTGAGGCCGGTGTGTCCGGCGAACGATTCGATCGTCCGCGGGTAGCCCGGGGGACGTGGAGGCAGCAGAGAAAGCAGCGACTCGGGCAGGGTCAGGTTCTCCGGTGCAATTGTCTGAAGCACAGCACGAAGGGCTTTTTGCTGGTCCGCCGGATCGACGATCCTGGTTACAAGCTGACCGTCGTCACGAAGAGCGTAACGGTAGTCGAGGCCCCCAATCTCCTTTGCTGCGGCTTCGGTCTGGTAGCGATGCAGCAAGTACAGAGGAACGAGTGTGTCTTCCAACTCTGCCATCGGCGTGTGAGAGGGAATTGCATTCTCGCCGAAGCGCGCCAACGCTGCGGACCGAATCTTCAGGATGCGTTCAAGTTCCACAGCCGGGTCTGGGCCGTTGTCCCAGAGATGCGCATGCGGATGGGCGCCGCCCAGCGGTCTTGCGTCGTCGTCAGTGACAAAGTAGAAACCGTTTTCCTGAGCCTTGCTCAAAATATTGTCGAGCGCCGTGCGCTCGTCCGCGCCAGACTGGAATTGCGAATAGCCGTACTGGATCGACACTTTATCCCAGGCGCCGATCCCGGTGGCGTAGGCACGCGAGAGATCAGGACGGCCACTGGCATCCAGGGTGATCCAGGGATGCGGATAATCCATCACCGAGCTGCCCGGCGCAATGGCGCTGGCGGCGAAGTTGTGGGCCAGACCCAGGGTGTGACCGACTTCATGCGCGGCGAGCTGCCGAAGCCGGGCGAGCACCATCTGCTGAATCTCCGGTGACGCGGACTTGCCTTTTTCGTAAGGCGATAGCAGCGCTTCGGCAATCATGTAATCCTGGCGGGCGCGCAGCGAGCCGAGAGTGACTCGGCCTTGAATAATCTCTCCCGTGCGCGGATCGGAAACGGTAAGCCCGAACGACCAGCCGCGGGTCGAGCGATGCACCCACTGGATGACGTTGTAGCGAACATCCATGGGATCGGCGCCCTCAGGCAGCACTTCAACGCGAAAAGCATTCTTGAAGCCGGCGGCCTCAAAGGCCTGGTTCCACCATCTCGCGCCTTCGACCAGCGCACTTCGAATTGGCTCCGGCGCTCCTGAGTCCACGTAATAGACGATGGGTTTTACGGGCTCGCTGACGGCCGCGCTGGGATCTCTCTTAATCAAGCGATGCCTTTGAATAAGGCGAACATCGAGGGGCGTGCCCAGCGGCGCGGCGTAATCCCTGAAACGTGCGTCGAAGAACCCGGAGCGAGGATCGAAAGCGCGCGGTTGAAAACCCTCGTCTGGCAGTTGGACGAAAGAGTAATGTTCACGCAGCGTAACGAAATGGGCATTGGGAGTTACGGTCGCGACCAGCGAGTTCTCCACGGGGTGGTCGGTCGAGAAAGTCAGAATCGACTCGAACTCGGTGTTGAGCGGGAAATTCTTTGTGTTTTCGAGCGCGAGCGCGCTACGGTCTTTGTCGAGCTTGTATGTGCCCTGCTTGCTCGCCGAAAGTTGTTCAACTACGCCAAAGGCATCGCCTTGAAGAAAATCAGTTACGTCGATTAGCGCCGCCCCGTCCTCCTCGGCTTCGACTTTGAAGCCAGCGAGAACAGATTCCGCAAATGATTGCCGGATGGCGAGGCTCTCCATCGGATTCGTAGAGGAAGATCGGTATTGCAGATTCGGCGCAACCAGCAAAACACGCGGACCGATGCGTGTGAAGTGCACGATTTGTTCGCTGCCCATCCGACCGCGATCTAATCCGATGTCATTCGAGCCGAGACCGTAAGGCAACGAAACCACAAGCAGAAAATCCTTATTGAAATTGCGGATCGTGAGGAAGAGGTGTCCGCTCTTTGCGTCCCAAGCCGTTGGGAAGAGGCCGTCGGTGGCCTTCATCCCGCCGATGCGATCATGAATCGTTTTTACAGATTCCGGAGTTTCTGCGGAGAGGAGAAAACTGAAAAGAAAAGTCGTCAGCAGCATTCCTGGCAAAACGAGGAACAGCTTGCGCCGGATTGGCATTCTTGTCATCTCCAGGCTGGGTACGTTTTAATTTCAGGTTATCCTGCGCTATTGCGGTTTGGCATTTGGATCAGGAGGCGGTTGTGCCTTATCGTTCTTCTTTTCGTCCGGATGATCCTGGTAAATCGAGTACTGGGTTTGCGGACGCTTCAACTTCACGGTGAACTCCATCTTGGCCTTGTCGATGTCATAGTCTTCGCCGAACGTCTGGAAACCGGCAGCCAGCACTTGGATCCGCAGTTTGCCATACGGAACGCCATCAAAGCTGGTCCTTCCGTCGACGTCAGTTTTGAGTTCGAGGTCGCCTCTGCCCTGTTTGCCGTGTGAGTTTACCGGGTGCATGATTACGGCGGCGTTGCGAACGGGCTTGCCGTTGTCGTCCTTTATGATCAGAAAATTCAGGATCGCGGTAGGTTCTTCCTCCGGTTCGCGCTGCGCGGCGGCTTCGCCGAGAAATGCAAAAGCCATCACTGACGCAAGCATGAACGTGGCTATGGTCGTCATTCCCGCCTGTTTCATATTCGGACATTCTAACGATTCGCGAACTCGCGGGAAAGCGGAAAGCCGAAAGAAGAAGTGAAGGATGGCGGTCAAGGTCTCCCAACGGAGCGGCTCTTGTGCTCTGCTCCAGCGGCCGAGGCAAGTTGCACAAGGTCGCTGGCAACTCGGGCAGTATTGTGGCGAGCAACGTCGCCCTCATCGAGATAATCCCCAAGAACAGGAATCACGCCGAGAGCTTCGATTGCGTCGAGATCGGCAACGATCTGGCACGCGCCCTCGAGCGCGTACTTAGCTTTGAGTCCGTCGGAAACCGGAGTGCGATTGATCAGCGCGTAGTCGAAGATCTGTTGTCGCGCGTGGCGGTTGAGAGCGCGGATGTGATCGGCCGCCGTCAGGCCAAGACTCTCGTTGGCTTGCGTCATCAGATTGCAGATGTAAACCTTGGTGGCCGGTGAGCTGACGATTGCATCTGAGATTCCATGCACCAGCAAGTTGGGGATGAGGCTGGTAAACAGAGAGCCGGGTCCGATGCTGATGATATCGGCGCGGGCGATGGCGTCGAGTGTCTGCGGCAGAGGCTCGACATTAGGCGGAACGAGAAAAAGTTCCTGAATGCGGACTTTGCTGGCCGTGACTTTAGTTTCTCCGCGAACGCGAGTGCCATCTTCCATCAGAGCTTCGAGTTCAATATTGGAAGTTGTGGCGGGATGGATATGGCCGCGAGTGACGAGAATTTCCGACGACAGGCGCACAGCTTCCGAGAAGTCATTGGTGATGTCGGTTAGCGCGGCCAGAAAAAGATTGCCAAAACTGTGACCCTCCAGGCCGGAGCCTTTCGCGAAGCGGTGACGGAAAAGCTGGGAGAGCAGAGCTTCATCCTCACTGAGTGCGACGATGCAGTTGCGAATGTCGCCGGGAGGAAGCATATTGAGTTCTTTTCGGAGGCGGCCGCTGGAACCGCCGTCGTCACTCACGGTGACTACAGCACAGAGATCTCGAATGATTGGAGAACCAGGGGGCGCCGCAGCTAACTCCGCAGGGGTGAGAACGAAGCCCTTGAGTCCTTTGAGCAGAGTGGAAAGGCCAGTGCCGCCGCCGATTGCGACGACACGCAAGCCACGCTCGCGCGTGGTCTTCTCCAGGGACAACAGATCGGCGATTCTGGTTTCCATCCGAGAATCTCGCGAACCGGTCTAATACGATTCGTCTTCCCGGAATGAGCTCTCCGTCGAAGCAAGGTCGGCAGCGGGATCCGGGTACAACAATTCGGTGAAGCGAGGGTCTTCGGCTAAATTGTGAAAATCAGAGTCATTGCGCGCCTGGTAGCGCAGGCTGGCGTTCAGACGCAGCGCTTCGTCCAGATGCTTGAGCGAGTCTTCCACGTGACCGGTAAGGCAATCGAGCGCGGCTAAACCATAGATTACGAAATCCGTCTTGGGCGCCTGCTTGAGCAGCTTTTCAATGTGCTCCCGTGCCGTAACGTAGTCACCAACGTTCATCAGAGAGACGGCGTAGTCGTAGTGCTCTTCAACGCTTTTGAACTGCGTCGTGGTGGAGCGCTCGAGGTGCTGGTTACAGATGCTGAGATGGATCGCAGCCCGGTCCGTCAACTCTTTGCTGGGTCCGGCGAGCACCTTTTGAAACAATGGCTTCGCCTTCTCGAACTTATGTTCCTGTAAAGCGCGCAGACCGGCTTCGTAATTCTGCAGAGCCTGGGTTACGCGTGGGTCTTCCGGGATCGCTGCTTTCTTAGGGGTAGCCTTCTGAGCCATGTGAAGAATTTTTCCTGTGCTCGTCGTAATGGGGACTCCTTAGCTCTTAAAACCTGAAGAGCCAACACACAAGTATCACTCAAGTCGCGGGTTTTGGGCAATTCGTGGGAAGCACCGAGTTACCTGGTTGCGGGTACCAAGCAAATCGCAATGCCCACGGCGATTCGACGATCTAGTCCCACCGAACTACCTTGCGTTCGCAAATCCCGCTTCAAGAATTGAAATCGCGCGTCGCAGAAGAGCTCCATCAATTTTCCAAATCGGGAAGGCACAGTCACAACATGTCCATTCGATGTGAGCAAAATCCTTGTATTCACCGCTGGCGAAAGTTAGGTTGCGAAATAGAGGCAAGTATTCCCGGCCGCAGCCGAGAGGAAAAAAAGATGAGCGTCATGCATAAATACGGCAATCTCAAGATCTGGTTCACGGCATTCTTATTGCTCATTTTCAGCGCCGGATGCAGCGACTATGACAAGACGGGCAGCAATCCCAGCGTAACTCCGCCGACCGTGGCTTCAGTCGCGCCCCCTAGCGGGTCGGGCGCTGCGTGTCCCAACTCTATCGTCACCGCCACCTTCAGCAAGGCGATGAATCCGGCCTCGATCGATGGCTCGACTTTTACGGTTATGGGGCCAACCGCTGCCGTGACGGGGGTAGTTACCTACGATGCCACAAGCGATACCGCAATCTTTACGCCGGCGAGCGCCCTCGCCCTGAGCACCTCGTACACGGCGACAATCACTACCGGCGCCCATGACATGTTCGGCAATTCGCTAGCCAGTAATTTTGTCTGGACTTTCACCACTGGTGCTGCGGCGTGCTTGCCGGCAGCCCCACCCGTTTCTGTAAGTCCTCCCAACGGCTCCTCTGGAATATGCCCTAACACGGTTATCGCTGCTACTTTCCCGCGAGCGATGGACCCTGCGACCATCAGCACTACGACCTTTACCGTGGCGCCGGGCGTGTCCGGGACCGTGACGCATAATGTCACCAACAAGATTTTTACCTTTACACCATCCGTCGATCTCGCCCTGAACACCTTGTACACGGCGACAATTACTACCGGTGCCAAGGATCCGTCCGGTAATGCGCTGGCAAGTAATTATGTTTGGACATTCAAAACTGCGGCGGCAGCGTGTACTGCCCCTCCGCCGCCCACGGTGATTTCTGTCACTCCTCCGAACGGTGCAATCGGAGCATGCCCGAACATAGTAATCACCGCCACGTTCAGTGAAGCGATGAATCCTGTGACCGTCAATACCACGACCTTTACCGTGGCGCCTGGCGTCACCGGGGTAGTCACCCTGGATGGCACCGGTAAAATTGGGACCTTCACTCCATCCAGCAATCTCGCGCTCAATACAACCTATACGGCAACCGTTACTACCGGCGTCCAGGACACGACTGGCAACGCGCTGGCCGCTAACTATGTTTGGAGCTTCACTACAGCTAAGTTGGCATGTCAACCGGCTGTGCCCTTGGGAACGGCTGCGAATTTCGAAGTTCTGGCGGGCTCCACCGTCACCAACACCGGCCCGACCATCATTACTGGTGGCGATCTGGGGCTGAGCCCTGGAAGCGCGGTTACGGGCTTCCCGCCGGGAACACTTACGTCCCCGGCGGTGATGCATGTAACCGATCCAACCGCGGCACAGGCCGAACTCGATTTGACCACTGCGTATCTCTACGCGGCTGGATTGCCCGGGGGCGCGGTTCTGCCCGGGGACATGAGCGGCCTGACTTTCACTCCGGGCCTGTACACGAACGCGAGCACGGTCATGTTGTCGGCAGGCAACGTGACTCTCGACGCCCAGGGCAACGCGAATGCCGTTTTCATCTTCCAGGTGGGATCCACACTTACCACCATAGGAAGCACGCAAGTTGTTCTGGCGGGCGGGGCCCAGGCCAAGAACGTCTTTTGGCAGGTCAGCAGTTCAGCGACTCTGGGAACGAACTCCATCTTCATGGGGACAATCATGGCGCTTCAATCCGTAACGCTGGATACAGGCGCCGCCCTTACCGGCAGAGCTCTGGCGCGAAACGCCGCAGTTACTTTGGACAGCAACACCGTTACGGCTCCCTGAGTTGCCGCTAATCGAAAGTGGGCCAGCTTGGGACTGGCCCACCACCGGCCCGGGGGGAAGCAGGAGTCAGGTCATCGAGTTCGGAGGAATATTTCGCATGTCATCTCAGTCAAAGCGTCACCTTGATCGTGCCTTGGCAATCGTGCTGGCAACAATTGCTGTACTCTGTGTGTCTGGCACGCTAACGGCGCAGGAACAGCCCGCCCCCAAGTGGGAGCTTTTCGGCGGATATTCCTTCCTCTATCCCAACACCGATCTGCATGGCATGCTGCCCGGAGGATTGCTACCGGTGAGCAGTCCACTAGAATCGAATCCACGGGGATTGGGCGGCAGTCTCACCTATGACTTCAATCGCTGGTTCGGCCTCACGCTCGATGCCAGCACTCATTGGGGCAGCGGCGAATCTTCACTTGAAAAGACGATTGACGACGCCGCTTTCACCAACATCTCCTTCGGTCCCAAAATTAGATTCCGTGGAACTCATGTCACGCCGTTTCTTGAGGCGCTGGTGGGCGACCATCGGCTTACTCCCGATGCTTTCCACGATATTAATAAATTAGGCTTCATGTTCGGAGGCGGCCTTGATTTCAAGGTGAGCAAGCACGTGGCTTTGCGTCTGCCCCGAGTGGATTATGTAATGTCCAGCTATCGCTATGGTCCCTCGGCCACGACTGGGAGCACGGATCTTCGCGGCGTAAGGGCGCAGGCTGGTCTTGTGTTCACGTGGGGCGGAGAACACACCGTGATGCCGCCCCGGGCTGCCTGTTCGGTACAGCCGGGCGAAGTATTTGCCAGCGAGCCCGTAAGCGCGACCGTGGAAGGTTCGAATTTCAACCCCAAACGTACCGTCACATATACCTGGAGTGGCTCCGGTGTGAGACCGGGGGAGACGGGCGCATCCACGCAGATTGATACGGGCGGTTTGCGATCCGGTGTGTACCAGATCACCGCCAGCCTGAGCGACGGCAGTCCAGACGGTATTGCCTCCTGCAGCGCCCAGTTCACTGTCAAAGAGGCGCGTCCCCCCGTCATTTCATGCTCATCTGACCCGGCGAGCGTAACGATGGGTGGGAGTTCCACTATCACGTCAGTGGCCAGCAGCCCCGATGGCCGCACACTGACTTACAGTTACAGCGCTAGCGCTGGAAGCATTGCTGGCAACAACTCGACCGCTGCTCTGGACACGACCGGCGCGCAGCCTGGGACAATTATCGTGACCTGCAATGTTTCGGACGACCGCAAGCAGCCGCTCACGGCTGCGGCCTCAACCACGGTGAACCTGCAAACCCCACCGCCACCGCCACCGCCACCCGACATCGTTGCGATCGAGAAGAGGCTTGCGCTTCATAGTGTTTATTTTGCGACGGCCAAGCCACGGCTCGAGAATCCCGACGCCGGCCTGCTCGCCAGTCAGGAGAAAACGCTGACTGCTCTTGCCAGTGATTTCCTGATCTATCTCCAAGCCAAACCGGATGCCCGCCTCACCCTGGAGGGTCATGCCGATCCGCGTGGTTCCGTGGAATACAATCAGGCGCTCTCCCAACGGCGCGTCGATCGAGTGAAGGGTTTCCTGGCCGCACTTGGCGTTCCCGCCGCTAACATCCAGACTGAGGCCTTCGGCAAACAAGAAAACCTCACCGACAAACAGGTGAAGAACGCGGTTGAACGGAACCCCGAGCTAAGCCCCGAGGATCGCCAGAGGGTACTCGACAATATGAGCATGATTATCCTGGCCAGCAATCGCCGCGTGGACATCACTCTGAGTAACGCCGGCCAGCCGTCGCAGGAATCCGTCCGCGAGTATCCCTTCAACGCTGCGGATTCTCTGACGCTGCTCCAGGAGGAAGGTACCGGGAAAGCGACCAGGCCAGCGGCAAGGAAAAAGGCCAAGCGGAAGGCTCAACCATAGGCCACGCCGAAGGGGTAACACAACGACAGGGCCGGCCAAGCCTCACTTGACCGGCCTTTTCGTGCTTCGGCAACCTGCCCCCGCGAGCTTAGGCCGGGCGAGTGGTGGCGAGCATTCGCAACACAATCCTCGATACCTGCGACTAAGTACTAGTTGATTGCTGCCGCCAACTGCAGATCGATCTGCTTCCAATCGCCCTTGATGATGCCGGCGCGAATCTGGGCTGCTGTCTTGCCTTTCTCGTGCTGCTGATAAGAATAGTAAAGCTCTTTCAGGCACGTGGCGCAGCGGGCGCCGTGCGTGTTTTCGAAGCAGCTATGCAGGCTGTTGTGGCCCATGCGATCGCAATAGCAATAGCAAGGTTGCTGGTGAAGTACGACGGGGATTTTCGCCGCCAGGTCATAGGCGTGAGTTTGATAAGGATATTGCGCGTCCGCTCCCCAGAGCTGGTCCTTAGTGAGGATGTCAGGCAGCTTCGTGCCCTTCGCCGGCGGGCCGGCGTTGTAGGCGGGAATACCTGCTTCGTCTTCCTGAGCGGTAAATTGGGCTGACAGGCTCATGATTATGGTTACGAGAAAAGCAAGGGTAAGAGCGCGGTAGGCGTACTTGCTGCGAAGCAGACGTCGTGTCATAGGTTCCCCTGAACACCTTCATTTTAACCTGCTTTTGCCTCGCCTGGTAGAGAGAGAAACGGAGTAAAAGGATCCGTACAAATCGCTGCCGAGTGAATGCGATCTGTATACAATAGAAAAGCGCATGCCTGAAACGCCAATTACGGAGCCAGCGAACAGTCAAGCGCCGTTGACTCCGCGGAACGCATCCGATTCCGGTGTTCGACTGCGTCCGGCTTTAGGGGTATGGCTGCGCGATCTGATTGTCTCGCTCGCGATCTCGGCCTTTATCATCGTCTTCATCTACCAGCCGGTGAAGGTCGAAGGCACCAGCATGATGCCATCGCTCGAAGATCAGGAGCGGATCTTCGTAAACAAATTTGTCTACCGGCTGGAACCGATTTCTCGCGGAGACATTGTGGTGTTTCGTTATCCGCGCGATCCCTCAAAAAGCTACATCAAGCGCGTAATTGGAGTGGCTGGCGACCGAATCCGTATCGACGGCGGCCAGGTTTATGTGAATGGCGAGCCGCTTGATGAGGACTACGTTCCGCCAGCTTATTCCGACTCGCGGTCGTATCCTGAAACTGTGGTCCCACCGAACTGCTACCTGGTGCTTGGAGATCACAGGTCGATGTCCAACGACAGCCGCGATTTTGGACCGGTGAATCAGAGGTATATTTACGGCAAGGCTGTATTCGGGTATTGGCCCATGGATAAACTCGGTCGAGTGCGGTAGGCCCGGAGTTGGGTCCGTAGTTGGAAATGTGCACAATCTAGTGCCGTGACTCCCCCGCGTAACTTCCCGTAGTGAGGAGCGGTATACTCGCAGCGCACCGCTGGACACGATTGCCCATACACCGGTCCGCGGATGCAGAATTCTTCCCATGAAGCCGCTGGCCTACACCTCGCCTTATTCCTGGTTGTTTTGGGCAGTGTTTCTCCTTACTTATGGCCCAGAGTTTGCACTGATCGCGCGTTCGCGGCCGGCACAGGGCGAGAAGACTGATCGGGGCTCGATGACGGTCATCATGCTGGCCGGCTGGATTGGGATGCTCGGAGCGTTCTCGGTCGCCGGAATTCGGGCCTTCGTCATCACGCATGGACAGAAAACCTGGTTTGTAACTGGCCTGGTGGTTCTATTATTCGGCAGTTTGCTGCGACGCCATTGCTGGCGAATGCTCGGGAAACATTTCACTGGCGATGTGAGGGCATCGGCGGAGCAGCCGGTGATTCAGCAAGGCGCATATCGCTGGGTGCGGCATCCTTCTTATACCGGGGGCATGCTGATGTATCTGGGAACAGGTGTCGCGCTCACCAATTGGCTGAGTGCTGCGATCATCGCCCTGACGGGCGGGGCAGCGTACCTGTACCGTGTGCGGGTGGAAGAGCAGGCGCTGCGGGCCAATCTAGGCGCCCGCTATGAGGAATACATGCGCCGGACGAAGCGGTTTATACCCTTCGTGTTCTGACGACCAGAGCGCTGCGAGCCAGTGGAAAATTTTCCCCGCCTTGTTTTCTCTGCGCACGGCTAACCTCGCAGTTTGCGAAGAGTCCCTTCTAGCGGAGAGATGTTCCTTTCGATGGAGGAATGAATCCAGATGAGCCGAGTCATGACTTTCTTATTTGTGCAAATCTGCGTCAGTGTGAGCGTTTCGTTTTCCGCGCAGGTTGTGCAATCTCTGGCACCGCAGTCCACTACGGACGGGTGGCCTATCGCGAGCGTGGAGTCGGCTGGAATTTCGTCTAAGCCGCTGCAGGATTTGGAAACCGCGGTGCGATCCGGAGAATTCAAGAAGATTGGAAGCGTTTTGATCGCACGGCATGGGAAGCTTGTCTATGAGGCTTACTTTGACGGTGACGCGAACGCGTTGCGCGATACGCGCTCGGCCACGAAAAGCATTGCGGACGCGCTGATTGGCATCGCCATCAGCGAGAAGAAGTTGAGTGGAGTGGATGCGCGAGTGCTGAAGTTGCTGCCGGAGCACGCAAGCAAACTGCAGAATCCAGATCCGCGAAAGGAAAAGATCACGATAGAAGACCTTCTTACCATGAGTTCGCCACTTGAATGCGACGACTGGAACGATGCCTCGCGAGGCAACGAAGAGCGCATGTATGTGCTCGAAGACTGGACGCAGTTCATCCTCGACCTGCCGATCCGCGGCCGGATGCGCGTGGGGGAAAAAATCGATCCTCCGCCCTACGGAAGATATTTCAGCTACTGCACCGGGGGAGTCTTCATCCTGAGCGAGGTGCTTCAGAAGACAACAGGCCTGCGCACCGATCGCTACGCTCAGGAGAAGCTGTTCGAGCCTCTCGGAATCAGCGACGCGCAGTGGGTGTACTCTCCGATGAATATTCCGCAGACGGGCGGAGGCCTGCGCCTGACAAGCCGAGATCTTTTGAGAATTGCTCAGCTTTATTTGAACGGCGGAAGTTGGCAGGGGAAACGAATTGTCGACGAAGCGTGGGTGAGAACCTCAATCCAGCCCCACGCGCGCATCGATGACGATACCGAGTACGGCTATCTTTGGTGGCTGAAGGCTTTCAAGTCCGGCGGAAAGGGCTATCCAGCGTTTTTCATGAGCGGCAACGGCGGAAACAAAGTTGCGGTCTTTCCTGCCCTGGATTTGGCGGTTGTCATCACCAGCACAAACTACAGCACACACGGCATGCACGAGCAAACCGAAAAACTGCTGACCGACTATATCCTGCGGGCAGTCGGGAATTGATTCTTCGCGATGATGCTGTTGATTGCAATCGAAACTTGAATCAAGGCAATCGCGTTCTGTGCTTGGCCTGAAGTCCGATCCCTGCTAAAATCCTTAAAATCCACTCCCCCGGAGCGAGAATGCAGGCTATCCTTGCGCTGGAAGACGGGCGAGTCTTCCGAGGCAAAGGCTACGGCGCCAAAGGCGAATGCTACGGCGAAGTCGTTTTTAATACTTCCATCACCGGCTACCAGGAAATCTTCACCGACCCATCTTATTCGGGACAGATCGTTGTCCTGACCAATCCTCAAATCGGCAACTACGGCACTAATCAGGAAGACAACGAAGCCACGCGTCCGTGGATCGAAGGGCTGATCGTGCGCGAGTTTTCGAAAGTGAGCTCGAACTGGCGCTCGCAGCAGGTGGCTGAGGAATATCTAGAACAATTCCAGGTGCCAGTGCTGTCGGATATCGATACGCGGGCGCTAGTGCGGCATCTGCGCGACCACGGAGTAATGCGCGGTGTAGTCTCGACCATCGAGAGCGACGCAGAGAAGTTGGTAGCGAAGGCGAACTCCATTCCGAAGATGGACGGCACCGACTTGGCCAAAGAGGTGAGCACGAAACGGCCTTATGTGTGGGAGGTGGGTGAGCGCTCGCACGAGCCGGTGGCCGTAGTTGGGGTAAAGGATGAACCTCCGCGATTTCATGTTGTTGCTTATGATTTTGGAATTAAGCACAACATTCTGCGAAAGTTACGCGGCGAAGGTTGCCGGGTCACGGTGGTACCCGCCCAAACGCCGGCAGAGGATGTGCTCGCCTTGAAGCCGGATGGAGTGTTTCTGTCGAATGGTCCCGGCGATCCGGAGCCGTGTACCTATGCGGTGGACAGCATTCGTCGGCTGATGGGAAGAATGCCGATCTTCGGAATTTGTCTGGGACATCAACTCACCGGCATTGCGCTCGGGGGCAAAACCTTCAAGCTGAAGTTCGGACACCATGGCGGGAATCATCCGGTGAAGCGGTTGCAGACAGGAAAAATCGAGATCACGGCGCACAATCACAACTTTGCCGTCGATCCAGATTCGCTGCCGGAGAGTGAAGTCGAACTGACACACATCGACCTGAACGACCAGACACTCGAAGGCCTGCGCCACCGCAACCTGCCGCTGTTCAGCGTGCAGTATCACCCGGAAGCCGCGCCGGGTCCGCACGACTCGCATTATCTGTTCAAGGAGTTCACAAAGATGATGGAGGAGTGGAAAGGGTGAATTCGCTCTCCATACAGGTCCGTTGGATGTGCTTAGAGTGTTGCCCGAACGAGGCGTATAAATTTCCCTCCCCTCGTAATGCCCACATCAGGAAATGGTATAGCCGGCCCGGGATTTACCGATGGGCTGTCTTCGATATGCAGGGCAGACTTTGCGAGGCTTACGTTGGAGAAACCGAAAGTATCTTCAGTAGGCTCGGTCAATATCTCCGCCCAGGAAAAACACAGCAGACGAACCTCAGGCTGAACGCCCACGTGCGTGATCTTTTAATCCAAGGCCTAAGGCTTGAATATCAGGTAATGGAGTTCGATCCATTTCAGATCAATGATGTGATTATCAATGATGAGTCACTTGGTGATCCATATGTTAGAAGATTGATCGAGGCACTAGCGATAAGCGAACTGCGTTTGAGCAAATGCAGAATTCTTAATCTAGGCCAAGACGCTTTAGACAAAGGAATACGCCGGGCCATCGCTCCTTTGAATTTGCCGGAGGCCGCTAACGGAATGGCTGTGAGCGCAGTGAGAGAACTTTTCCGGAAAAAGGCAGCGTACGACGCTATGGAGCCTAAAAAATTAAGACGGCAAACAAAGCGTGCGAGTTTCTGGGAAGGATGATCCATAGGGCGATTCGAACTGGCAACTGAATACTGGCAACTGACGACCGATTCATGCCCAAACGCACTGACATCTCGAAAATTCTGATTCTCGGCTCCGGGCCCATCGTCATTGGGCAGTCGGCGGAGTTTGATTACTCTGGCACGCAGGCTTGCAAAGCGCTCAAGTCTGAGGGCTACGAAGTGGTGCTGGCCAACTCCAATCCGGCGACCATCATGACCGATCCGGAGATTGCCGACCGCACCTATATCGAGCCGCTCACCCTCGAGTATTTGGAAGAGATCATTCGCATCGAGCGGGAACTGACCCCGGGCGCGGGTTTCGCCGTGCTGCCTACCGTCGGCGGACAGACTGCGCTCAACCTTGCTATTGAACTTTCCGATGGCGGCGTTCTTGAAAAATACAATGTGAGCCTGATCGGCGCGAACGTCGAAGCCATTAAGAAAGCAGAGGACCGGCTCTTCTTCAAGGACGCGATGCAGAAGATCGGGCTCGACGTTCCCAAGTCGGCGTTGGTGAACAGCACGAAAGATGGCCTGGAGTTCGCGGGCAAGATCGGTTTTCCGGTCATCATTCGACCGTCGTTCACGCTCGGCGGGACGGGGGGCGGCATCGCCTTCAACCGCGAAGAGTTGGTTGAAGTGCTGACCCGCGGTTTGGATATGTCTCCGGTGCACGAGGCGCTGATCGAAGAGTCGGTGCTGGGATGGAAAGAATTCGAGCTCGAGGTGATGCGCGACACCAAAGACAACGTCATCATCATCTGCTCGATCGAGAACTTCGATCCCATGGGCGTGCACACCGGCGACTCCATTACAGTGGCCCCGGCGCAAACGCTCACTGATCGCGAGTACCAGGCGATGCGCGACGCCTCGATTGCCGTGATCCGCGAAATTGGCGTGGACACGGGCGGATCGAACATCCAGTTCGGAGTGAATCCCGAAACCGGGCGCATGGTGGTCATCGAGATGAACCCGCGTGTTTCGCGCTCGTCGGCACTGGCGTCGAAGGCCACGGGATTTCCGATTGCGAAGATTGCCGCGAAACTTGCCGTGGGCTACACGCTGGACGAAATTCCCAACGACATCACACGAAAGACTCCGGCGTGCTTCGAGCCGACGCTCGACTACGTGGTGGTGAAGATTCCGAAGTGGCAGTTCGAAAAGTTTCCCGGAGCCGACGAGAGCCTTGGTGTGCAGATGAAGTCGGTCGGCGAAGTGATGGCGATCGGCCGTACTTTCAAAGAGGCGTTGATGAAGGGCGTTCGCTCCCTCGACACGGGAAAGCGTGTTGGCGGCGGAAAGATCGAGCCCAAGATTCTGACGCAGCGACTGGTAACGCCGCACCCCGAGCGGTTGGCCTATGTGCAATACGCTTTGCGACAGGGGCACACGGTAAAGCAAATCGCGAAGATGACCTCGATGGATCCGTGGTTCCTGTATCAGCTCAAAGAGATTAACGACATGCAGCTTGAATTGGAGAAGCACCCGATTGAGTCGATTCCAACCGAGGTGCTGCGCGAAGCCAAGCGCATGGGCTTCTCCGACGGGCGCCTGGCGAATGTGTGGCGGCTGGAAGGCCAGGAGAAAGTTCGGCATCTCCGCAAGAAACACGGCGTGCTGCCCGTCTACAAACGCGTGGACACGTGTGCGGCGGAATTCGAAAGCTTTACGCCGTATCTTTATTCAACCTACGAGGACGAAGACGAGGCCACCCCGACCGACAAGAAGAAAATAATTATTCTTGGCAGCGGACCCAACCGCATCGGGCAGGGAATTGAGTTTGACTATTGCTGCTGTCACGCTTCGTTTGCGCTGCATGAGGACGGATTCGAGACGATCATGATCAATTGCAATCCTGAAACTGTCTCGACCGATTACGACACCAGCGACCGTCTCTACTTTGAGCCGTTGACGTTTGAAGATGTTTGGGCGATTTATCAGCACGAGACGTCGAAGGGCGCGCCATGCGGTGTGATCGTGCAGTTTGGCGGGCAGACGCCTCTCAACCTGGCTCTGCCTCTTAAGGCCGCGGGCCTCAACATTATCGGCACATCGCCGGAATCGATTGACCTGGCTGAAGATCGCAAACACTTCAACAAACTGCTGGAGGAACTGCAAGTTCCGCAGGCGGCGGGAATGATGGCAACCTCGCTGGAGGAGGCGATCGACGGAGCAAAGCGCGTGGGATATCCGGTGGTGGTGCGGCCCTCCTACGTGCTCGGCGGGCGCGCCATGGTGATCGCCTACGATGAAGAGTCGGTTGTCCGGTACATGAAAGAGGCGGTCGAGTACTCGCACGATCGACCGGTGCTGATCGATCACTTTCTCGAAGACGCGATTGAAGTGGACGTCGATGCACTCTCTGACGGCGAGGACGTGGTGATTGGCGGAATCATGCAGCACATCGAGGAAGCAGGCATTCACTCGGGCGACTCATCCTGCGTGCTGCCAGCCGTCGATATTCCACAGCACCTTATGGAGCGCATGCGCGAGTACACCTTCAAGCTGGCGCGCGCGCTGAAGGTCGTTGGGCTGATGAATATCCAGTTCGCCATTCCGCGCGGCGATGGTAGCGGATCAGGCAACGGTGCCGACGGCGGAAAGGTCTATGTGCTTGAGGTCAACCCGAGGGCTTCGCGCACGGTTCCGTATGTTTCAAAAGCCACAGGCGTGCCGCTGGCGAAGATTGCTGCCCGGCTGATGACGGGGCGCAAGCTGCGGGAATTCCTTCCGGAGAATATCGACCGCCGCACCGACCTCGATACGGGAAGCTGCTACTACGTGAAGTCGCCGGTGTTTCCGTGGAACAAGTTTCCCGGCGTCGATACCGTGCTGGGGCCGGAGATGAAATCAACCGGCGAAGTAATGGGCGTCGGCGACAGCTTCGGCGAAGCCTTCGCCAAGGCGCAGTTGGCTGCAGGCCAGAAGTTGCCGACCCAGGGCACGGTCTTCATCAGCGTGACCGACCACGACAAGCGGTACGTTGCCGAACTCGCGCGCAAGTTTGTACATATGGGGTTCAAGCTGGTAGCGACTTCCGGCACTGCTGACGTCATCGAATCGGCGGGCATGAAAGTCGAACGAGTCTACAAGGTGAAAGAGGGTCGTCCGAACGTGGTGGATTTCATAAAGGGCCAGCGCATTCATCTGATCGTCAACACGCCCACCGGTCTGGAGCCATGGTTCGACGAGAAGGCGATCCGCCGCGCCGCGGTCATGGCGCGCATTCCGACCATCACCACGCTTTCGGCGGCGCGGGCAGCTGCGGAAGGGATCGAAGCGTTGCAGCGCGGCGAAGTGAAAATCAGAGCCCTCCAGCAGTTGCATGCGGAACGCGGAGCGTTGCGGCGTTAGCGGTTTTTTGTGCGAGGTGCTTTTTGTGGCGAAGAACGCAGATCTAATCTGCCGTTGGTTCGAAGAGGTCTGGAATCAAGGCCGCGGCGAGACCATTCATAAGATGTGCGCCAAAGACGCGATCGGATATGGCCAGGCGCAACATGGAGCCGATATTCACGGCCCGGAACATTTCGAGCAATTTTGGCGAACCTTTCGCGGAGCGTTCTCAGGAATCAAAATCGAGATTCACGACACCATTGAAGAAGATGACAAAGTGGTTGCCCGGTGGACCATGACGATGACTCACACCGGACCCTTTCTCGGACTACAGCCTACTAACAAAAGGGTCAGCGTAAACGGCATGAGTATACAGCGGTTCAAGAATGGACAAATTGTCGCTGGATGGGACAACTGGGATCAGTTGGGTTTAATGGTGCAACTGGGCGCCGTGCCCGAGCCGAAATTCCTGTGAAAAGGCAGCCCGATTGAAGCGAAAGTAGCCCTTTTTGATGTGTTACAATGCTGGCATATGAGTAATACACTCACAGTCCGCCTTCCCGAAGAGCTTTTGGAGCGTCTGCGCGAGAAATCGCGTCGCACAGGGCTCCCAATGGGAAAGGTGGTCCGTCAATCGCTGGAGGCAGCGCTTCAGCCTGATGCAAATCAGGCGTGGAGGAAGTTTGCCGGTGTGATCAAGGGCGGCCCAAGAAATGTCTCCTCGCGGAAAGGGTTTTCGCGGGGATGAATGCCATCGTCGATACTGGCCTGCTTGTGGCGCTTGGAAGAGAGGCAGACCAATATCACGAGTGGGCGGCGCAAATAGCTGAGCAAATCACATGGCCTGTCCTGACTTGCGAAGCAGTACTCGCCGAAACTGCTTTTCATTTACAGTCCAGCGAACGCGTTTTGGAGCTGTTGAAAGACAATCTAGTTCGTGTTGCATTCGATTGCACGAAACATCTGGAACATCTCCACGTTCTCGCGATTCGCTATGCCGACCGGCATCCCGACCTTGCCGATCTCTGCCTGATCCGCATGAGCGAACTCTACCCACGGCACACCCTCATCACTGTCGACCAGGATTTTCGTGTTTATCGCCGAAACAAACGAGAAGCCATTCCCGTGCTAAGCCCGCCAAAGAAGTGATACGCTAAACTCGGTATGTTACTTCACGGAATTTTCCCTCCCATTACCACGCCGTTCTATCCCGACGGCAACGTCTACTTCAAGAAGCTCGAGAGCAACGTTGAGCGATACTCGCGTACGCCTTGTGCCGGCATAGTCGTACTTGGATCGACGGGCGAAGCCATTCTACTTTCCGATCAAGAGCGGCGAGACGTACTGAAATCGGCACGCGAGGCCACTGCGCCGAACAAAGTGCTGATCGCGGGTACAGGGATTGAATCGGCGATCGAGACTTTGCGGCTTACCGAGTACGCCGCGGAACTCGGCTACGATGTCGCCATGGTGCGCACTCCGCATTACTACAAGAAGCAGATGCAGCCGGCAAACATTCTGGCGTTTTATCGCACCGTGGCCGATCGTTCGCCGCTGCCTGTGATTATTTACAACTTTCCTCAGGCGACCGGCTACGACATTCCGGCAGAACTCGTGATTGAACTGGCGGAGCATCCGAACCTGATCGGAATTAAGGAATCGAGTGGAGACGTGGACAAAGTGCGCACGATGGTGGAGGGCACACGACACATAACGCGCAGCGCAACCGTCACTGAAACGTTTGAGGCAGTGACGCCACGCATGCTGGCTAGTGCGACTGCAGGGTCGAGCGGAGATGGTGGAGAGCTGGTTTCGCTTGCCGTGCTTGCTGGTTCTGCCTCCTTGCCGAAGCCTTCTTCGGCGGCCGTCACGGTCTTCGGCAACATTAAAACCAGGCAGAAAGAAACTGGATTTCAGGTGCTGGTAGGCGCCGCCAACAAGTTGCATCCTTCACTTGATGCTGGAGCAGTGGGTGCGATTCTTGCGTTTGCCTGTCTGGCCCCAACCTCGTGCTATGAAATCTATGCCGCGTGGAAAGAAGGCGACGCTGGGTTAGCGCGACTGAAACAGCAACGTATTGCTCACGCGGCGGAACGCGTTGTGGGCGAGTTAGGGATTCCTGGAGTAAAGCATGGCATGGACTTCAACGGCTACTTTGGAGGTCCGGTGCGTCTGCCGCTTCTGCCACTTACCGGCGAGCTGAAGAGTGAAGTAGAGCGAATGTTGGCGGATATAAGAAATTAGGCGGAGTCCAGAACGTATAGATCGTCTGTTCCCGATGTTCTTAGATCCTACTAAGGGGCAAACCCAGGTCTTGTGATCCCAATCACATTTCCGTATACTATATTCGAACGAACGTTCGAATTGTCCTCAGCTCTCCGCAATGGTATGGCAGGTGTAACAACAGCGGCGCGTGTTTCTCTGCGAAGGCATCGTGGCGCCTCGGCGCCTGCAACTCGCTTTGACCGTCGGCTCGCGGAGATCCTTACTCACGCCACTGAAGTCTTCTGCAAGAGGGGATATGAAGGCGCCTCGATGCGCGACCTTTCGCGCGCCAGCGGGATGTCGCTGGCAGGGCTTTATTACTACTTCGAATCCAAAGAGCGGCTTCTCTTTCTGATCCAGAAGCACACGTTCTCGACGATCGTGCAGCGGCTTAAGGCGCGTCTGGAGGGAGTCAGTGATCCGGAGAAGCAAATCCGCATCTTTATTCTGAATCACCTTGAATATTTTCTAGCCAATCCGGCGAGCATGAAGGTTTTGTCGCACGAGGCCGATGTGCTGAAAAACGGGTTCGCGTCGGAAGTGGCCGCGATCAAGCGGGAATACTACCGGATCTGCGTCGGCCTGCTTGATGATTTGAAACGCGACCGGGGATTGGAATTCTCCACGCGCATCGCGGTTCTCAGCCTCTTCGGTATGATGAATTGGATCTACACCTGGCATAATCCGCGGGTCGATGCCGACGCAGAACAAATTGCACGCGAGATGGGCGACATTTTTCTGCGTGGCGTGATGGACGGTGCCGACGGCCGCAAATGAAGGCGGCGACTTCAAAGAGCGATACAGGGCCAAGATCGAGAAAGATTTAGATAGGGAAAGATTAGGTCGGGAAAGATTAGAAGGATAAGGAGTGATAAACATGGCGACGACAATGCAAGCGACTACCGGCGAAACGACCAATCAGCTTGTTAACTACCGGCGCGACGGCGGCGTCGCGGTGATCGAGATGTGCGATCCGCCGGCGAACACTTACACCTACGAGATGAACCGGCAGCTCGACGATGCAATCCTGCGCGCGCGCATGGAGAACGACGTCTACGTAATTTTGCTGACCGGCGCGGGCGACAAATTCTTTTCGGCCGGAGCCAACATCAAGATGCTGTCGAGTGTCGATCCAACCTTTAAGTATTACTTCTGCCTGCACGCCAACGAGATGCTGCTGCGGTTGGAGCACACGCCAAAGCTGGTGATTGCGGCGATCAATGGCCACTGTGTGGGCGGAGGACTGGAGATCGCGATGGCCGCCGACATACGCATCGCGCGAAAAGACGCGGGCAAGATCGGTCTGCCTGAGGTGAACCTGGGTGTGCTGCCGGGAACCGGCGGCACGCAGCGGCTCTCGCGGCTGGTCGGAAAGAGTAAAGCCATTGAACTGATGGTTACGGGCAATACCTTTTCGTTTGAGGAAGCGCAGGAGCTTGGCATCATCAACGACATTTACCAGCGCGATGGCTTCATGGAAAACATGATGGAGTATGCCAAACAGTTCTGTCCTCCGAACAAGGCTGCCAAGGCCGTAGGACGGATCAAGCGCGCAGTGCAGACAGGATGGGAGATTCCCATGGAGTCGGCGCTGGCAGTGGAACGCGAGAATCAGCAGATACTCTTCCAGAGCGACGATGCGAAGGAAGGCCTGGCTGCTTACGTGGAGAAACGGCCGGCGGTTTTCAAGGCGAAGTGAAAAGAAGCATAGAAGCATTCAGCACTCGGCATTCAGCCCTTGGAGTTTGCGGGAACTATCCATGAAGACGTGAAACTCAATGTTAATTGCTGAATGCTGAGTGCTCACGCCACCAAGCAAAGCGAAAAAGGAATAACACCATGCCAGGCAAAGTAGCAAAAATCGGAACCTTCAGTGATTGGGAAGGGATGTTCAACGATTGGCGCAAAGATATCGGCGTCAACACCAAGGACATCGAGGCTTTTCATTTCGACACGCTTTACGGCGCGATCGATACGGAGGAAATTGAATTCGGCTCCTACAAGGGCCGGCGCAAGTGGGAAAACCTTCGCCAGATTCCGACGCAGCAAATGCGCGATGCGCTGATGAACATGATCGTCTATCAGGGTGACACCGAGTTTGCCAGCGTCGAGCAGCAGCGCAATCTTCTGGAAAATGCACCCACCGATTGGGATCGTCGGGCCATCACACGCGTCATGATCGAGGAAATGCGTCACGGCTGGCAGATGTGTGCGTTGCTCGTCGATCATTTCGGGTACTCGGGCAAGGTTGAGGCGCAGAAAATGTTGGAGCGCAGAGCCTTCGAGAACAAGCGCCTGCTTGGCGCCTTCAACGTTGACGTCGACAACTGGATGGATTTTTTCACCTACACCGATTTCGTCGACCGCGACGGTAAGTTTCAGCTGCAGATGCTGAAGTATTCCGCCTTTGCGCCGCTGGGGCGCTCGATGTCGTACATGCTGCGGGAAGAGGCGTTTCACATGGGCACGGGGAATGACGGCCTGCGGCGCATTGTGGAAGCCCGAGTGATTCCAGGCTGGCTGATTCAGAAGTACCTCAACAAGTGGATTTCCAGCTCTTATGATCTGTTCGGCACCGACCATTCTTCATCGGCGCACTGGGCCTACGTTTGGGGCGTGAAGGGGCGTTACGACGAAGCTAAGAACGAGCACGCGCCCGATCTCGATGATTTGAACGACTACAACCGAAATCTTTATCGCGACGAAGTGGCCGGATTGATTGAGCGCTTCAATAGTGCGTTGAAACCGGGCCAGCCGAAGCTCTACGCCCCGCACATCAAGTTCAATCGCGAGATCGGACGCTGGGCGGGACAGAAATTCCATGCGCAAACGGGCGAAGCGCTCGACGACCGCGCCTACGAGGAACATCTCGGGGAATACATGCCCGGCCCAGCCGATAGGAAGCTGCTGCTCGACATCATCGAGACCGAAAAGAAATGGATTGCGGAGAAAACCGGCGCCCGCGATCCGCTGGCCAGCATTGGCGAAGTGCGCAAGTCGGCGATCAATCTGTAAGTCATCAATCTGTAACTTAACGATCTTTTCACACAGAGCCACCGAGACACAGGGAAGAGCATGGCTACTTTCGTAGAATCCGAACTCGCCCGTCTTTCAGTCGACATTAGCGCCCCCGTGGCGCGCATTGTTTTGCGTCATGCTCCGCTGAATATTATCGACATTCCGATGATGGACCAGTTGGCGCATGCGTTAGCGGAAGTGGAAGCACGGTCGGACATTTCCGTCGTTGTACTGAGGGGCGACGGCAAGGCTTTTTCGGCTGGGGTCGAGGTTGCGGCGCATACTCCCGACAAAGTCGAAGAGATGTTGAACAACTTCCACGCGGTGGTTCGAGGCCTGATTGCGACGAAGAAAGTAACGATTGCCGCGGTTCACGGAAATTGCCTCGGCGGCGGCGCGGAGTTGGCGATGGTTTGTGACATCGTATATACCTCCGCGACAGCAAAGTGGGGATTTCCAGAGATTAAGCTCGGTTGCTTTCCGCCGGTTGCGTGTACGGCATTGGCCGCATTGGTGGGGCAGAAACGAGGCTCAGAGTTGATTCTGAGCGGGCGGACGATTACTGGCATCGAGGCGGAAGAAATGGGGTTAGCCAATCACGCCGTACAGGATGAAAAGCTGGTTGAGAGCGTGGAAAATGCCGTGCGGGAATTGCGCACGCTAAGTCCCGCAGCGTTGGCCGTGACAAAGAAAGCGATCTACGCCTGGGACGCGATGCACTTCGATAAGGGTCTTGCGCGCGCGGAGAAGATTTACTTGGAAGAGTTGATGAAGATAACGGACACGCAGGAAGGAATTCGTGCCTTCATGGAGAAGCGCGAGCCGAGATGGGCGGGGAAGTAGCCGGCGGGCAAACCGACTTATGGATTACGAGATCACACCCGAAGAAGTGAAAACGAAGCTGGATCAGGACGATAAATTCACTCTGCTTGATGTTCGCGAGTTGTGGGAGTTTGAAACTACGCACCTGGCGGGCGCGAAGCTGATGCCGATGGGGGATGTGCCATCACGCGCCCATCAGGAACTGGACCCGGAAGATCACATTGTGGTGGTTTGCCATCACGGTGTGCGGTCATTGAATGTGACGGCGTGGCTGCGCCAGCAGGGATTCGAGAAAGCGCAATCCATGCGGGGCGGCATCGACGCGTGGTCGCGCCAGGTGGATGCGAATATACCGACGTACTGAATGCAAACGCTAGCGTCCGTCGGCTGGCGATTGAGCCCCTCGAATGATCACCGACTGCCACATCCATATCTCGCCGGTGGAGATGTTCAAGCCGCACGCGCTCGAACTCATGAAGAAGAAGCGTACGAACTTCGAGCAGATTGCCGAGTTCTGCCGCTCCCCAAAGGAGTTTCTGAAATATCTCGATGCGTGTGGCATCGACCGTGGAGTGCTCATCAATTATGTAGCGCCGGAGGTAATTGGCTTTACCAGTGGTGTAAATCAATTCATTGCGGATTACGTTAAGGAAGACCCGAAGCGTCTGCTCTCATGCGGCAGCCTGCATCCGCGACATACGACGAACGTTCTGGCCGATATGGAGCAGATTCTGCGGCTTGGAATTCGCCTAATCAAGATCCATCCTTCGCACCAGCTTTTATTTCCTAACGATTATTTGAATGGCGTCAAGGAACTGGAAATCATTTACCGCGCTGCCGAGGCCAACGGCGTTCCAGTGATGTTTCACACCGGGACGTCCATCTTTCCCGGAGCGCGCAACAAGTACGGCGATCCTATGTATGTGGACGACGTAGCCATCGATTTTCCCAAACTAAAAATTCTGCTGGCGCATGGCGGCCGTCCGCTCTGGATGCAGACGGCGTTTTTTCTGATCCGCAGGCATGCCAATGTGTATCTCGATATCAGCGGCATCCCGCCCAAGACTTTGCTAGAGTATTTTCCGCGAATCCGGGAGATTGCCCACAAGACGCTTTTCGGCACGGATTGGCCCGGCCCTGGGGTGCCAGACATCAAGCAGAATCTTGACGAATTCCTTGCGCTGCCGCTGGAGCCCAAACTTCAACAACAGATTCTGAGCAAGACTGCTCTCAGCCTCTGGCCTGCTTGATTGCCTATTTAGGTTTCCACAATCCAATCGTGTTTCCATCGGGGTCGGCGAACCACGCAAACGTGCCCGTCGGAATCTCCACTGGAGGTACGAGCGTCTTGCCGCCGAGCGTGCCTGCCTTGTCCAAATAGCCCTGCACGTCATCAACCTGAATGTAGAAGATCGTGTAGTGATGGGGTTCGTGGCCCAGGGTCGAAATATGGCCGTGAATGCCGTTGTCGGCGCCGGTGCTGATCATGGTTGCGGGGCCCATCGGCTGCATGTTCCAGCCGAAAAGCTTGGAGAAGAAGTTAGCCGTCTTGCCGCTGTCGCGGCAGCCGATTTCAAAGTGAACCACGGGTTGCCCCATAACGCCTCCCTCAGGAAGTGGCGCAAATCATAGCACGGCGTCCGGCGTGCTCGTAACTCCAGAAATCGAACACATGCAGTAACGGATCACTCAGGCCATGGAACCCGCGCGCTTTTTGGGGTATAAAAGAAAGTTGCATTCCCCGCGGTTCTCCCTCCCGCGGCTTCGGCAACAGCAATCAATCTGATCGAGCGAGATGCTTATGTCCAGCGTTACGACTACGCTTGGCCCCAAAGGTCTGGAAGGTATCGTTGCCACCAATTCCAGCATTTGTTATATCGATGGCGACCGCGGGGTTCTTGCTTATCGCGGGATTGACATTCACGAACTGGCAGAGCACTCCACGTTTGAAGAAACCTGCTACCTGTTGTGGTTTGGGCACTTGCCGAATCGCAACGAGTTGAAGGATCTGCAGCAGCGTTTGGCGCAAGAGCGTCACCTCGATCCGGCGATCCTCCAATTCTTGCGCGATGTCCCCAAGAGCGCGCTGCCTATGGATGTGCTGCGTACCGCTGTTTCGGCACTAGCCTTCTACGATGCGGATGAGAAGAGCAACGATCACGATGCGAATGTGCGCAAAGCCATCCGGCTCACTTCGCAGATCGCGATGATCGTTGCTGCCTATGATCGAATACGCAAAGGCAAGCCGGTTGTCGAAGCCGACCGTTCCTTATCGCATGCCGCCAACTTTCTACTACAGTTGAATGGAAGCAAGCCCTCATCAACGGCGGAGCGGGCGCTCGATATTGCCTTGATTCTGCATGCGGACCACGAGTTGAATGCATCTACATTTGCGGCTCGCGTGACGGCCGCGACCTTATCGGATATGCACTCCGCGATCACATCGGCGATCGGTGCGCTCAAGGGACCGCTGCATGGCGGCGCAAATGAGGCTGTCTTCCGAATCCTGGAAGCGATTGACCGGAAGAAATCCGACCCGGTCGAGCATGTCCGCGAGATGATGGCACAAAAGAAAAAAGTTCCCGGCTTCGGCCATCGGGTTTATCACACCGAAGATCCGCGGGCCACCCACCTGCGCATTATGTCGCGAGATCTTGGCCGCTCGAGTGGGCAGCCGCAGTGGTATGAGATGTCGGAGAAAATCGAAAAATTCGTGAAGGCAGAAAAGAAGCTGAATGCCAACGTCGATTTTTATTCTGCCTCGACTTATCACGTGCTGGGTATCGACGAGGATCTGTTCACGCCTGTGTTTGCGGTCTCACGCATCAGCGGCTGGGCGGCACACGTTATCGAACAACTGGACGACAATCGCTTAATTCGCCCGAGGGCCGAATACCTCGGGCCGGACTATCCCAACCCCTACGTGGCGATGGAGAATCGTTGATCGTTCATTCGTTGATCGTTCATTCGTTGATCGTTCTTCCCCACCGTTTGTGGGCATGCACTTGATAACATAAGAGTCGCGGTCTGCCCGATAGCTCTTCCCACCATGCTGCGCGGTTCTTCCTGCAGAAAACGGTTAAAATGGTAAGAGTATGCGTCGCATTTACCTCGACAATAATGCAACCACACCGGTACTGCCGGAAGTGTTTCAGACCATGAGCCCTTATTTCGGCGAGCACTTTGGCAACGCGTCCTCGATCCATCATCATGGGCAGGAGACGCGGGCTGCGGTCGAGCGAGCCCGAGATTCCGTGGCGATGTTGCTGAACTGCCGAGCGGCTGAGATTGTGTTCACCAGCGGAGGGACCGAAGCAGATAATCTGGCTCTCTCTGGATTGACCGTCGGGGGCGACCATATGATTACCTCGACAGTTGAACACCATGCCGTGTTGAATGCCTGTAAGCACCTGGAGGAAACGGGCTGCGAAGTGACGCATGTTCCGGTGGATGGTCGCGGTCTTGTTGATCCCGATGATGTGCGGCGGGCATTGCGTCCCAATACCAGGTTGATTTCGATCATGATAGCGAACAACGAAACCGGAGTCCTGCAGCCAGTCGAAGAAATTGGAAGGATTGCCGCGGAGGCTGAAGTCTGTTTCCATACCGACGCAGTGCAGGCGGCGGGCAAGGTTCCGATTGATGTGAAGCGAATCGGCTGCCATGTGCTTTCGATTTCAGGCCACAAGATGCATGCGCCTCAGGGAGTAGGCGCTCTCTACCTGCGCAAGGGGACGCGCCTCCAGCCGCTGTTTTATGGCGGACGGCATGAACGTTCGCGTCGCGCCGGGACGGAAAACGTTCCCGGGATTGTGGCGCTCGGTAAGGCTGCAGAGCTGGCAATGCAGGGTTTCGACCGGGGTGACGACAGGAAAATGTCAGCGTTGCGTGACCGCTTGGAACAGGGAATTCTGACGCAAGTGGAGGACGCCGGCGTGAACGGCGAGGGCGCTCTGCGAGTGCCGAACACATCGAGCCTTTATTTCGGTGATATCGACGGTGAGGCAATGGTGATCTCGCTCGACCTAAAGGGACTTGCCGTTTCCACCGGCGCAGCGTGTTCATCCGGTGCAATCGAGCCGTCTCATGTGCTCATGGCGATGGGCCAGCGCGTTGACCGGGCGCGCGCCAGCGTCCGCTTCAGTATTGGTAAACAGAATACCGGGGATGAGATCGATATCGCGCTTGCGCTCGTGCCAGAGACGGTCGCGCGGCTGCGTGAGTTGTCGCCGGTACATAGAAAGACAGTGGTTAGCTGATAGCAGATCAAATCATCTCATGTCAGATCCTCGAACCATTGCCGTAGCCATGTCGGGCGGTGTGGATTCTTCCACCGTGGCGGCCATGCTGCGCGCCGAGGGAAACAACATTATCGGTCTTACCATGCAGCTCTGGAATCAGCGGCGGCTGGCTGGGTACGAGGGCATGCCCGAGAAGGTAACGGGCCGCTGTTGTTCGCTCGACGATGTTTACGACGCTCGCCGGGTGGCGCAGCACATCGGAATTCCATACTACGTGGTGAATCATGAGGAGCGCTTTGAGCGCGATGTGGTGCGTCCCTTTGTCGCGGAATATCTTTCAGGGCGCACGCCGATCCCCTGTAGTCTTTGCAACAATCACTTGAAGTTCGACCAACTGCTAGTCGTGGCTCGGCAGATCGGAGCAGACTGCGTCGCCACCGGCCATTACGCTCGCGTCGGGTACGACGACGCTCGAGGGCGCTGGCTATTGAAGCGTCCCGCCGACCACAGCAAGGATCAGACCTATTTCCTCTTTGGCCTCACGCAGGAGCAACTCGCCCACACGCTGTTTCCGCTCGGGGAGATGACCAAGCCTCAGGTTCGCGAACTCGCGCGCAAGCACGGCCTGGCTCTCGCGGAGAAGCCTGACTCGCAGGAGATCTGCTTTGTCCCCGGCGGCGACTACAAGCGCTTCATCGATGCCTACCTCGCCGAAGACGGCGAAGCCTTGCCCGATACTGCGGGAGAGCTGGTAACGGCCAACGGGGAAGTGATCGGCGAGCACAGCGGCATTCACAACTTTACCGTCGGCCAGCGCAAGGGTCTGGGCGTGGCTACAGGATCGCCGCTCTATGTGATCCAGATCAATGGAGCCGACAAGCAGGTGGTGGTCGGGGGCGACGAGCTTCTCTATTCGAGGACGCTGCGTGCGTGCCGAGTGAACCTAATATCTGTCGACGATCTGCGCGAACCCATGCCTGTGTCGGTGAAGATCCGCCACCGCCACGAAGCTGCTGCAGCCATGCTGGAGAAGATTGGTCCCGATCAGTTTCTGGTTACGTTCGATCAGCCGCAGCGCGCCATTACGCCGGGTCAGGCGGCCGTGTTCTACGACGACGAGATTGTGGTTGGCGGCGGCTGGATCGAGTAGAGACTCACGCCCGGCGGGGCCACAACTCGGATAAGCCGAGCGCCACCGCGATACCCAGCGACACTTCCGCAAAGCGATTCGAAGCCACAATCCACGCTGGACGCTGGTGCGCGACCAACAGAACGATGCTCAGCGTAATCGCCGCAAAGCGGTAAGCGGTGCGCAGCCGGAGAAGCGCGCAAAGCGCTCCGCACAAGAAAATTGTGACCGCGTACACCGCTATGCTGGAGGGTAAAAACGTGGCGACCAACGCTCCCAGCGCGGCGCCCAGGGCGGTTCCTGCAAAGCGCTGCCATGACACCGCTCTGGGATCGATGGTGGACTCAATAATCACGATGGCGGAAATCGCCGCCCAGTAAGACTCGGGAAGCTGCAGAAGCCGAGCCAGCACCAGAGAGGCCACAGCCGCTATCGTGGTTCGTGCTGCGTCCAGAAGAGTATCGATCTTCAGCTTGTGGGCATTCGCCATGGTCAAAGCGATTGAGGAAACTCTCCAAGATGTCGCGGAACTAGTGTAGTGCGTCACGCAGACTGACGTTTGCGATGCGATGGCCGCGCAGCCAAAAGTACTTTGCCCGAAAGACGGCTGCGCTCGGGATGACGCCGACAGAGGTCTAGCCGCGCGAGTCTTCTTGCTTTCGCCCTGCGAGCGATTGGAGAAACCCCGTACCCGCCGCCTTCAGCTTTTGTTCCAGTCGCTTCGTGCAATCGCAGTCGCCGCACGCCCAGGGTTGGCTTCCATTTTCGTCCCGGCATTTCCGCCGATCGTGAGCATCCTGCACGCGGGTGAGATCGAAGTATTTTTCCCAATAGGGACGCTCCTCTTGCAGAGGTGTAGGACAGTAGCAGACTTCTACCCAGCGCACGGTATCGTCCGCGCAGACGCGCGCTTCGCCCATATTTCGCAGGTATTCGCCTTCGGCAACGGAGCCCTGGCCCAGAGTTTCATTCTCGATGGCTTTCAGCAGATCGCATTTGCGACCAGGTTTAACACGAGCTCGAACCAGATAGCGCATTTTCGTTTTGCTACTGCAGTTTCGCCTGAGAGAGCATTTCGAGGAACTGGCTCCGAGTGCGCATGTCGATGGACTGCGCCACCAGTTTGCCAGCGCGGTCGAAAACGAAACTCTTCGGGAGACCGTCGATCTGGAACTGTTCACTTACCTTCCGGCCGGGATCAAGCAGGACGGGATATGTGAAGTTTCGCGCCGCCAGGAATTTATTCACTTTGGTAGCGCTCTCATCAGAAACGGCAAGCACGACAAATCCTTGATCTTTGAATTTGAGATAAAGCGATTCCAGGTCGGGCATTTCCTTTCGACACGGTGGACACCACGTTGCCCAGAAATTCACCAGCACCACCTTGCCTCGCAGAGTCTTGAGACTCCAGCTTTTACCCTGCAGATCGCTGAGCGTGAAGTCGGCTTGCTGGCGTTTGGCATCATCCGACTCAAGTTTGGCCATGGCGGCAGCAAACTGCGGAGTATTCAGCTTAACCTCCACATGCTCGTACCGCACTAGGGAGGCCAGTTCGAGGTACTGCAAGTCCGGTTCACCATTCTTGTCAGGTTGCGGTTGCTCGTGCAAAGCCGTCGCTAGAGTAGTGGCGACCTCTTGCACAGTGTCATGGCCGAAGTCACCTTCAGTCGAAAGAATCGCCAAGCCACCCGCCAGCTTCACTTTGTTAGGGGTCGCGGGCAGTTGACGAATCTGCAGCGCCAGTTCTTTGGTGGTGTGGGCACGATCATCATCCGGGAGGCTGCGAAGATGGTGCAGTTGCTCGACGATAGCTTTCTCCTTATCACTATACGGGACACGCTGCTCGTCGGCCGCAGGCGAGCGAGGTAAAAGGACAAATGCGCTCGCGATGAAAACTCCTAGCACAGTCAAGAGGAATGCAGGGAAGTGAAGTCGGGAGGAGCGAAACATGAAATCCAGATTACCATCACGCGCAAAAATCGTCCCAGAAGAGTTAGATAAACATCTCATCCTGGGGAACAGGCCTGCGCGCTTCGCGGCTGCCGCCATTCTTGCCGCGATTGCCGATCAGGAACTCCAGTCCAGCCGTGACGCCCTTGATCACACCGGAAACGTGACGGACGGGAGAGGTTACCGTCTTCTGCACGATTTCGGAGGTTTCTTCTACTCGGTCGAGCGTACGGGTAAGCATGTCGTCAGCGCGGATCACTTGCAGGCGCGCGCGATCCACCAAGTCATTCACTGCAGCATCGATGCGTTGAGCTTCGTCGCGCAGTACCGTGCTGGTTGCCATCAAATTGTCGGCGATCACTTCAACTTTGGGCCGAATTTCAGCGAGCATCGACTGCGTGGTTTCAAGAGTAGGCAGAGCCTTGGTTTTTACTTCGTCCGCCAGCGTCTCCATGCGAGTGCTGGTCTTGCGCATCGCCAGATACATTGCAGCAAGCAGGCCGGCCTGCAGCACTACTGCCGCTCCCGTCAGGGCAACGAATAGCGGAATAAGGTTTTCCATAAGAGCGCTCTCTTTAATTCCCGCTTGCGAAAGGCCTGAGTGACGGTGTCACCCAGAGGAGAACCAACACGCTACAGATTCTTGGGTGCTCCAGCTCCCGTCTCGCTCGTTGCCTCTTGATACGCCTGGCGTCCGGCTTCGTAGGCTGCCCGGAATTGATCTTTTTGCTGATTGACAGCCTCGCGACCGCGATCCACCCATCCGGATGCTTGCTCGCGGGCATCGCGCGCTCGCGTCTTCATGTAGTCACGTCCTTCTTCGGCCCGAGCGCGCAGCGCCTCCCGGGTTTCGCTGCCGGAACGCGGCGCGTACAAAACTCCAGCCAATGCACCTACCCCCAAACCCGCGAGGAACCACACAAAGCTGTTGCCATCTCGATCCGACATATCAGGTACCTCCTGCTATAAATGCCGACAAAAGCGATGTTAGCACTCGCATGATGGAAATACAATTACAGCAAAACCCGCAAAGAGTACGAGGGGAGACTGCACGGGAAGACCTGTTTGCTCGTAAAAAGGAAGCCGCTCCCAGGCGTTAGACTCCGATTGGAAGGCAGATTGTATCGCGAAAATTACAAGTTTCTTCTGCAGTTCTACTTCTGCGTTGGAGGAGTTGCGGGTGCGTTCGCTGGCGCCGCCGGCTGTGTCTTAACCGGCGCGGATTTCACGCCCTGCAAAACTGAGCTTGGTCCGCCGTGCTTGATGGCGTAAATGGAAAGTGTCACGGAGGTCAGCATAAACAGAACGGCGGATGCCGTCGTAGCTTTGGAGAGCGCTGTTGCCGCACCACGCGGACCAAATGCGGCCTGACTACCCTGGCCGCCAAAGGCAGCCGAAATGTCTCCCGCCTTACCGCTTTGCAGTAGGACAACGATGATCAGAAACAGACAGACGATTACGTGGATAATCGTTACCAGGATAATCATGGGAATCAGAGGTCCTAAACTGTTGAGAATAAATGCAAGCGTGCGGAAGGGGGGATCTAAACAAGTCTATGACATTGATAACACGCAACTTATTGACGCTGCGTCCGGCCTAAAGGCCCAAAATCCCCGCAATCCCGTTTCTATTGTACGACGAACTGGCATCGCCTGACGAACTCGTAGGAAAAGAAAACCAATACTCTTCCTCTATCAGCAGTGTGACACCCGCGCATTCTCTTGGTCAAGGCCTATCCTTGACGGTGCATGTCAGATGAAAGCTCCAGCGACCCGGACGATTATTTGCTACCATGACGAGGCGGTGAGGTGGCTATGCCTGAATATGTGATAGAGCGGGAGATTCCGGGTGCGGGAAATTTGACGGATGCGGAACTCCAGGAAATTGCCGGAAAGTCAGTCCGCGTTCTGAATGAGATGGGCCCGAAGATCAAGTGGCTGCACAGTTATGTGACTGGCGATAAGGTCTATTGCGTGTACTTGGCGGAAGACGAGGAGGCCGTTCGCGAACATGGACGAAGGGGAGGTTTCCCGGTGAATCGGATATCAGCAGTACGCCGTATGATTGACCCCACCACGGCAGGTTAATGCGAGCCGCGTTTGGTCAAGACTTGGCTGTGCCCTTGGAGCCAAGCGCCTCTTGAACCGCGTCCTCGAGCGACATCTGCCAACCTGACGACCACATCTGCAGGCTTCCGGTATTTGTAAGCATGTTGCGCGCTGGTTCCAGCTTGCGTTCCAGTCGGGTGTGCTCCGCAGGAATGAGGGGAGCGCTGATTCGCTGACGCAAGGCGGCGGCGGCTCCCGCCAGACGCAACGCCTGCTCGGGTCTGGATTGCGCTGCTGCGCTCACCGCTAAACACTCAAGCACCCTGGCGATGCCACGTTTGTGTCCTAAGTCCCGAAACATCCCCAGGCTTTCACCATAAAGACGCTCTGCGTCGAGATAGTTTCCTTGCGCTGCACTGAGCCTGGCCAGGTCGCTTATCGCGCTGGCAATGCCCCAGCCGTCGCCCAACTGTCTGAATGACGCGAGACTCTGTTCGTAGTAGGAGCGCGCACCGGCGAAATCAGCGGTTTCGCGCACAAGATCGCCCTGATAATTCAGTGTCCAAGCGACACCCGAGTTGTCGCCAGCGTCCCGGAAGAGTGCCAGACATTCGTCATACAGTGCGGAGGCGCGCGCATAGTCGCCCTGCAACCTCACCACATTTGCCAGATTGCTCAGTGTACGAGCAGTGTCAACGGAACTGCCCAGGTCTCTCCACGTCGCGACACACTGTTCGAAAAGTGAACATGCAGTCGCGAGATCCCCGCGATCTCGGGCGGTAACGCCCAAAGCATTGAGTGCCACGGCGACTCCACGGTAATCGTGCAGGTCGCGGCAGCTTTCGAGACTTTCCTGTTGCAACTTCTGGGCGGAGGCGAAATCCCCTTGCGCGCCTCCGAAGAACCCAGCGTAAAACAACAGGCGAGAGCGTAAAGTGGGCTGAGCTGATCCAGACAATTTGATGAGCCTCTCCAGGAATGCGCGACCTTCAGCAAAGTGTTCCCTGGTCTCCCAGAAGTGAAAAAGAGCGGAGCCGAGGCGCATGCCCCATTCCGCATCACCGGTTCTGATCAGGAATTCCAATGCCTCGCGGAAATTATGTTGCTCCAGATCGAAACGCTCAAGCCACTCTGGATGAGTGCTCAGTTCTCCGCCGCACTCTTCCGCGAGCACCACGTAATAGGCGGCATGGGCGCGGCGAGTAGCAAACTCTTCGCCACTCTCCGCCAGACGTTCCGAAGCGTACTCCCGGATTGTGGAGAGGCTGAAAAAGCGCGTCTCGGCTTCAGGTTGCTCGAGCTGCTGGGCCAGGCTCTTGTCCACCATGGAGGTCATGCCATCGAGCACATCCAGGCCAAGGTCGGCTTTGGTGTCACACACGGCTTCTACAGCTTCCAACGTGCAACCTCCCATAAACACAGAAAGCCGCCTAAAAAGGTTTTTCTCGGCCCCGTTGAGCAGGCTGTAACTCCAGTCCATTGCCCCGCGAAGAGTTTGCTGGCGCACTGGCAAGTCACGCGCCCCGCCGGTTAGCAGGATCAGCGAGGATTCGAGGCGCGTCAGCATAGCCGTCGGCGAAAGCAGCTTGATGCGCGATGCGGCAAGCTCGATCGCGAGCGGGAGTCCATCCAGCCGGGCGCAAATGCCAGCGATCGTGGGTCCGTTTTCTTTCGTGACCGCGAAGTCACGCTTTACAGCTTTCGCGCGTTCCAGGAACAGTGCGACCGCAGGGAAACGTGAAAGCAACTCAGGTGTGGGAATGGAGGTCAGTTCAGGCGTTGCGAGGGGCGGGACTGGAAATTCGTGTTCCCCGTAAACATGGAGCAACGCCTGGCTGGTCACAACCATCTTCAGATTAGGGTTTAGGGTGAGCAGTTCCGCAATGTCAGCACCTGCGGAAATAAGATGCTCAAAATTGTCGAGCAACAGGAGCATGGGGTGGGCCAGCCCGCGCACATGTTCTCTCAAGGTCTCGCGGGACGATCGACCGGGTACTTCCCTCAGCCCAATCGCTTGAGCGACCGCGGTGATCATCGCCTCGTTTCCGCGAACGTCGGAAAGGGAGACGAAACAAAGCTCACCGGCGAAGTTCTCCGACATTTCACCGACGACTTGTAGGGCGAGCCGGGTCTTGCCAATGCCACCTGGGCCCGTTAGTGTAACCAGCCGCACATCTTCCCGGTTCAGGAGCTGGCGAAGAGCAGCGGCTTCCCGTTCCCGCCCAATGAAGGCTGTGCGCTGCACTGGTATGTTGCTGGGACGAGGAACCGTATGGCGGCTACTGGGGGCTGTACGCAGGTCGCGCAATGTGACAAGATCGCGAGCCAAGTCTCTGGTGGATGCGTAACGCTGGTTCGGGTCCTTGGCCAGGCACCGCTCCAGGATCCAGAAAAGAGGCGCTGGCGCTTGGAACGTCGCGGAGGGCAGGGGCTCCGGCTGGTCGCGAAGAATGGCGGCCATGATTTCCGCTCTGCCTCTCCCTGGAAATGCAGGGTGCCCGTTGACCATTTCGTAGAGCACTGCGCCGAAAGAAAACTGATCGGACCGAAAATCCACAGTGCCGCCGTTCGCCTGTTCCGGGGACATGTAGCCGAAAGTTCCCATGACCGTTCCGGGGTCGGTGAGCGAATCGCTCTGGGTGGGAGCGTCGGGCGCTTGAGTATCGAGACCCGAGAGCTTCGCCAGACCAAAATCCAGGATTTTGGCGGTGCCGTCCTGAGCAACCATCAGATTCTCAGGCTTTAGATCACGATGAACGAGGCCAGTCTCATGTGCCTTAGCCAGACCGTCGGCAATCTGGGTTGCAATGGCGATAGCCCTGCGAAACGGGAGTGGACCAGCAGCCAGCAGCTTACGCAGCGTCTCACCGCAAATCAACTCCATAGCGATGTAGTGTGTGCCATTCACGCTACCCAGTTCGTAAATGGTTACAACACTCGGGTGGTTCAGCGCCGAAGCAGCCTCCGCTTCGCGCTGGAAACGGCTCAGAGCCTGCGCGTCATGCGCTACATCGTCGGCCAGGAACTTTAGCGCCACAAAGCGGCCAAGTTGGGTATCCCTCGCCTTGTAGACCACACCCATGCCTCCCCCGCCCAGTTTTTCAATGACGCTATAATGCGAAACTGTGGTGCCGATCAGGCTCGTCCCATTATCCGGTTCTGTGGCGGCTAGTTTGCCTGCAACCTCCAGCGCGCGAGACTCAATAAACCGCTCAGCCTTTCTCTCATAAGCCAGCAGCGACTCCACCTCGCGGCGTAGTTCGTCGTCGCCTCCACAAGCCGATTGGAGGAACTCAGCGCGGCCGCTTTCTTTTAGCTCCAAGGCCCGCTGACAAAGTTCTTCGACTCGACGCCAGACGTCAGGATTCATGACTCGTTGTTCCTCGGCTCAACTCGCGCAAAAGCCAAAGTTTGGCCAATTGCCAGTCCCGAACCACCGTATCGCTCGAAACACGCAAGACTTCAGCGGTTTCCTCGACACTCAACCCACCGAAGAATTTCAGCTCGACAACTTTGCTTTTTCGTTCATCCACCGCAGACAATGCCTTCAAGGCATCGTCCAGGGCCAGCAGATTCACGTCGGGTTCGTTGCACACCGAAGGAGCCTCTTCCAGAGAAATGTGAGGAACAGCACCGCCGCGTTTCAAATAACCACGCGAGCGGGCAAAGTCGATGAGAATTCGCCGCATCAACTGTGCTGAAACGGCAAAGAAATGGGCCCGATCCTGCCAGTTCACCTTTCCAGAGTCCACCAACCGTAGATAGGCTTCGTTGACCAGTGCCGTGGTTTGCAGCATATGGCCGGGTCGTTCTCCCGCCATATAGCGTCGCGCGATGTTGTGCAATTGCCGGTACACCAGTGGAGTCAGCTTTTCCAGGGCCGCTTCGTCACCGACACTCCAGGCTTTGAGTAGCTGAGTGACCTCGTGGGTGGAGGATATATCCAAGCAGGCCTCCGAGGGTTTCAATAACTTACAACGAAAACAGCCAAAAGCCTAGCGTTGCGCGTGCGATGACGGTTATTGACTCTGTTTTTTTCATTCCATCGTTGCGGTTTCTTTCAATTAGTTCCCGCCTTACTAGATAGACGTATTCGCGATCAGCGGCTGCGGCTTTTCCGGCATTTTCCGCGCAAGACACACAACAAGGAGATCAGAGCATGAAAAAGACAGCGTCAATCGGACGTCACATTCGCGTGTTGTCGGTCACCCTTTTCACACTTTCCTCTCTAGCCTTGGCTCAACACACGATGCAGCCAGCTGGAGAGGAGAGTCAAATCAACCTCGTTCAAATTGTTCGCGAGGCTACGCGGCAGTACCTCGATATTAACGACGCCATTGCGGCGGGCTATGGACCGTTCCTTGGCTGTGTCAGCGGCTCCGACCATGGTGCGATGGGCATCCATTACGTCAATCCCAGTTTGCTCAACGGAACCATTGACGCCACGCACCCGCAGGCTCTGATCTATGAACCGTCGAACGGCCAAATGAAGCTGGTCGGCGTCGAGTTTATTACAGACGCAGAGACTTGGCTGAAGCACAACGCTGGTCCTCCCGTTTTGGAGGGACAGGTGTTCCTGCTCGTCGACAGCCCAAACCGCTTCCACATAGCGTCGTTCTTCGAGCTTCACGTCTGGGCGTGGCGGGATAACCCGCAGGGCTCGTTCGTGGACTGGAACAACGACGTGAGCTGCTCCCATTAATGGATTGCCTGAGACTTTGGACCCACGCTGTGAGTGTTCCGAGCTCGGTGATCCCAACGCTGAAAAAAATAAGGAGAATTTACATGAAAAGCAATTCAAGAATCCAACGAAGTCAGGTTTTGGCCGCAGCCCTGCTGATGAGCCTCTTCTTCATCGCTACCTCCCAGGCCCAGACCGAGCTTACGGTCTTCGCAGGGAAGTTCACGTTAACCGATCAGGTCCAGTGGGGAAAAACTGTCCTTCAGCCTGGCGATTACACAATCATCATCGGGTCTGGCAGCATGCCGGTTTCTGTGATGGTCAGGGACAGCAGAGGTCGCGCCGTTGCCCGGTTCATCAGCGGCATCGACAGTGGAAAGACAAGTGCCAGGAACGCACTGCTCATCAAGGAAAAGGGTGGACAGATGCACGTGTATTCCCTGGAGCTAGCCAGTCTGCGAAAGGTGCTGGTCTACGACCGAGCCTTGGCCCGAGCAGCCGTTCTGGACGCGCGCGCGCCCCAGACAGTGCCAGTGCAGTTGGCAGAACGGTAGGCGAAGCGGCGATCGATCGCACCTTAGAAGGCTCGGTCGCCGGCTTGCCTTGTCCATTGACCGTACACTAGTGGGTCAGGGCTCTGCTGCAGCGGTGTATGGCATATAATGTGACCCGGATTGAGAGGAGCCTTATGGATGTCCGATCGCTGCAGCGGCCTTTGAAAGACGCGTATCGGCAGGCCCCGGCCAGTTCCCGGATCACTTTGGTCGCTCACGGTCGACAAACCGACGCGCCAATTTCTTGCTCCGTGGACCTCGGGCGAGCGATCTATGACGCACAGGCGCACAAAGGCGTTGGAGGGACCGGTACAAGCGCCTGCTCCGGGGATTTGCTACTCGGGGCATTGGCCGCTTGTGCACAGATCACTTGCCAGATGGTTGCCGCTGCCATGGGGATACCTACCGACGACATCGAGGTAACTGTTGAAGGAGATCTGGACTTGCAAGGGACATTGGGAATGTCCAAGACGGTGCCCGTCGGATTTGAAAGTATAAGGGTCAATTTCGATGTCCGTGCTCCCCAGGCAACGCAGGAACAGTTGATGGCTCTTCAGCAGAAAACTGAGCAGTATTGCGTTGTAATGCAAACATTGCTGCATCCTCCCCAAATCAAGAACCTGTGGGTAAGTGCCCAGTCGGTTAGGGTTTAGTAATCCGATTTAAATGCGCTCGCTTCCCGTGCGCGGGCTCTATAAATGGAGCCTTACGCGTGACGAGCGCTATTTTTCTTGCGCGTTTCTCGACATGGCTGACGGACGGCTTAAAAATCCTGCTTGCGACTGAAAGCACCCATTGATCGGTGGATCGACTAAAGATGCCTGATCGTCCGTCAGTCGGAGTCGCCCGTCGCGACTGTCGACAAAACTTGCCGCTCACGTCTCCGCGCAGCTGACCCCACGATCTGGCCCTGCTGTCAGTCGACATCGAAATGAAAACATCGAACCAAAGCAACAAAGATTGCCGCCCATGCCGCAGGTACCAGGATCAAAGTGGACGTAACCCGCACCAGGAAAATCTGTCATGCATATAAGTACGCCTGCATCTTCATTGATGTGGCTTTCATCCAAAGCACAGTGCATTTACGCTATAGGGAGTGGCGTCTACCGGAGGCGAGGAGTTGATGGATGTTTGAGAGCATTCTCTGCCAGGTAACGGAATATGATCCTGACGTTCTTGAGTCCCTGATTGGGCTCGCAGTCGAAATTGCTCGCGAGGGGCGAGAGGGAAGACGTGTTGGCACGCTTTTTACTCTCGGCGATGAGGGTGCGGTGCTCGCGAGATCCAGACCGTTGATTTTGGATCCGTTGTCGGGGCATCCTGAATCTTCACTCCACGTAACCAATCTCAATCTCCGCGGAACCATTAAGGAATTGGCGCAACTGGACGGCGGGTTCGTGGTAAGTCGGGAAGGAATTGTGCTCTCCGCGTGCCGCTACCTCGATGCCGTGGCCGCACAAGTGGATGTGCCGTTGGGACTCGGCAGCCGCCACATTGCCGCAGCCAACATGAGTGCTGTCACCAAGGCGGTGGGTATTGTGGTCTCTGAGAGTTCCGTGGTGCGACTTTTCTGTCATGGACAACTGGTCGGCGAAATCATTCCGGAGGTTTGGATGATGGATCACGCCCAGTTGCGTGGCACCGCGAAGAGGGAACAAATCGGCGAACTGACGATTCTGACGCCAAATCCGCGACCAGCCTCGTTCGCGGAGTGAAGGTGACTAATCACTATCTACGGAATGGAACGCATGACATCTCTGCAGGAATTTAGATGTGAAGTCTGTGGTCTGTTGACGACTAACCCGATCCACTGGTTCGTGATTCGATGTGGAGATTCCGAGCTCACCGTGCAAAGGTGGAGTTTCGAAACCGCCAACGCTGTCGGAGCCCGGCATTACTGCGGTGAAGCTCATGCCGAGGTGTACATCAGTCGATGGTTTGATTCAGTGTGTACACCACCGAAGCCGAGTTTCAAGTAGCGCTTCGCAGGTTTCTGCAGAGTCGCCGGCTTTAACGTTTTAGAAGTGACTTCCCGTAGCCAACAGGAATGGCGAAATTCGATCCGCCGAACTCACGCACCATGGCAAAGTTGATTCCTATAACTTTGCCCTCATTATTGAAAAGTGGACCGCCAGAGCCGCCTGAAGTGGTTTGGGCATCGTAGACAATCTTGTCAGGCAATACGTCGCCGATGTGCCCTTGAGTAGTAGTAGGCCTGATCAGGCGGCGGCGAGCGAGTTCTTCCATCACTTGCTTCGGATCACCTTTGGATGCCGTCGCGATGGACTGGAGCGTCTCTGATCCCGCGCGAGCCAGAATTGCATCAAGAGCAGTGGGATATCCCAAGAGTACAACCGGCCCTCCGCTAACCGCGGAACCGTGCCCATCGGCAAGGGCTATTTGTTTGATACCCAGTTCTGAAACATTTCCTTTCACGACAGCAACGTCGGCGGTCGAGGAAATCTTCTCGGTGTTGATGGCAATCCCATGTGGAATGCCGGGGAAATACGCCGTCATCTCAGCAACATCCGGCTCAAAGCCTTGATCGAGCAGTTCCTTCAAATCATCATTCTGCCACCAAGGCTCGGCGACGTGGTGATTGGTGAGGATTTGTCCACTGGCGGAAGCGAGAAATCCGGTGCCAAAAACATCCAGGTGTACTTCCGGACCACTTCCGGTAATGCTCACGAGTGGATTATTGTGTTCGTCGGTCGTGGGCTCGCCACTGCTTGTCACGCCGGCGTAGTGCAACGTTGATCCGGTCGTGTGGTCACGGAAGGCAAGCACAACATGGATGAGGCAGACGCTCGGCTCATACGACTGGATAATCGTCTGCGCAACCTTGCCCTCGGTCTCGAGCTTCTGAAGACGGTTGTCAACAGCGGCTAGCTGACTTTGCAACGTGGAGGCGTTTTCCGTTTTGCCGCCGGCAATCTGCGATCTCAGGTCTTCGCTTTTCTTCTGAAGCTGAAGCTTCTGTGAGTCGCTCGCGTTCGATGAACCGTGGTCTCCGTTTTCAAGGGCCCGACGCGATCGTTCCATCAACTGTTGTTGCGTCAGCACGCCAGTCTGCAATCGAGTGATCGCCGCATAGACTCGGGTATTCTGTTCCTGGCCGCGACGGTAGAAGAAAACAAAGGCCAGTGCGGCAACGATAAGCACGGTAATAGCGGCTAGTCCGCCAACCCGCAGCGTCCGCCGTTCTTCGTTGACCGCTGTCACCACCTGCTGGGTGGCACTTCGATTTTCCTCGGCAAGGCGCAGCCGCTCGCGAAATTCGTCCGCAATGGTTTTATTCCGCAGTTGCGAACGGACCCGGGACAGCAATTCGTGTGAGTCAAAGGGCAGTGACAGCGCGTCGTCGGCCCCGAGGTCCAGTCCCCGGGTGCGCTCGGCGGATCCTCCCGGAGATAGCATCACGACACGTATGTTGTGAGTAAGCTCGGAACCTTTGATTTCGGAAAGAAGATCACAGCAATCGAGCTGGGGCGGATCGGCACCCAGAACAACTGCGTCGGGATTGAAGGCAAGGACTCCCTTCATTCCTTCCCGATAGTCGGCTGAAACCTCATATCCGGCATCGCTGAGTACCGCGACAATCTGCTCCCTTAGAGCATCGTCGGACTCAACGACCAGCAATTTCCCTGTTCTGGAGTTCATAACACTTGTTTCTTAGGATGGTGCAAGACTGTCGCAGGATTCACTTTGGCTGCGTCGGCGTGGGTGCGACGGCAAAAATAAGAAGGAGGATAAAGACCAGGGTGACAGCGACAAGCGTGGCAATAGTGGCGAGTCCGCCAGCCCGCCGCGCCCGCTACCCCCGTGCTCTCGGTTTCCCTACGATCAGAAGAGACACCGTTCCTGCGTATGCCGGGGGTCACACAGTGATACCTGGTGAATTGGCGAAAGTTCCAGTCGCTCATTTTATAGCTTTATAGCTCCTTTGTTGCGAATTGAATTGGTGGCTCGACTTGCTGTCACTGCCGGACGATGCGATAGTCCGCGCGATAGATCAGATTATGCCGATCGCTTACCAATGTACTGTAGTACACTGGTACACATGATTGACGAGCGAAGACTACTGGTGGAGCGGGTGCAAACCGGGGTGCGGATGGAGAAGCGACTGCTCAAGGTTCTGAAGGCCTTCGCCGAATACCATGACATGACTCTCGGAGATCTTTTGGAGGGCATCGTCCTTAATGCCTTTGATGGGAAGACGCCGTTCAGTCCTGCCTCCCTCGAACGCATTCAGGAGTTGAAGCGGTTTTACGATTTTGATCTCGATTCCAGCGCCAGCCATCGCTTGAAGGAGATCAAAGCACGGCCTACCCGCACACGAGTTGGCGAAAAATAACGGAGGTTCGTCGCATGACGGAGCAACGGATGAAAACAGCGCTGTCGGGGCTTCAATGGACTTTCGGGCTTGTGATTCTGATTGAAGCCGTCCTGTTTGTGATGCCCAGCGCCCGCCACGACTTCGCGCGAACGCATATGCCCGACATCGTGCGTCAAGTGCTGGGATGGGGTGAGATTATCGGCGCCGTTCTGTTGCTTATTCCGAAAACTGCGGTCCGCGGCGCCTGGATTCTGGTGGGTGTTCTGGTGCTGGCCATCGTCGTCCATTTGCTGCACGGGACCTTCAACGTGGGACATCTCGTTATCTACACCGCGGCTGCCTGGGCCGTCGCGATCGGCCATAGAGCATAACCGAGGAAGACAGCAGGGATTCCGTGAACAATGAAGAAATCATCCAGTGCTTCGAGAGCGATGCCATTCCAGCAGATTCTTTCCATCACTGCGATCACGTCCGCCTGGCATACGCCTATCTATGTGAATATCCGGTACTCCTGGCGCTGGAAAAATTTTCCGCTGCGCTGAAGCGATTTGCCGCTGCCCGCGGCAAGGCGCAGCTCTATAACGAAACCATCACGTGCGCATATTTCTTTCTGATCCATCAGCGCATGGCTTGCTCTGAGGGTGTGACTTGGGATGAGTTCGCCCAACACAATCCCGACCTTCTCGTTTGGAAAGACAGCATCCTGAGCCGCTATTACGTCGAAGCTACGCTAAAATCCGATCTCGCACGAAAGGTGTTTGTGCTGCCCGACAAGTGTTTAGAACGGCAACCCTCTTCTTGAAGTCGACTGGCATCGGCGTTACTATTGGCTGCTTGACCGCTTCGCCATTTGCGTAAGCCGAGTAAGGCACACTATGCCACAGAACTACGTACCCATCTTCATTTTTGTCGGAGTGATCAGCGTGCTGCTTCCGGTCACGCTGCTGGCGGCGAAGTTGGTCCGTCCCGACAATCCCAGCAAAGCCAAGTTGATGCCCTATGAGTGCGGCATCGATCCCATCGACAATGCTCGCGGCCGCTATACTGTGCGCTATTACATCATCGCAATCCTGTTTGTGGTCTTCGACGTGGAAACCATCTTTCTGTTTCCCTGGGCCGTCAAGTTCAAGGCCCTCGGCGTCTTCGGACTGGTGGAGATGCTGATTTTTCTCGTGATCCTGATTGCCGGTTATATCTGGGTGTGGAAAAAGGGCGCGCTGGAATGGGTGTAACTCCTCAGACGGCTGCGTCGAGCCGAGCTATGCTTTGACAAATGTTGTCAAACCCCGTCGCGCACGTTCGCGAAGCTGACACTCTCTCAGCGTCTCTGCGATCCCTTCCAGACCCGGAACTCCATAGATCGAAAAGTTACCAAGTTCTGCATCCGATGAAAACAGGTGCAGCCTCGCTTGGCCCAGCAACCGCATTCCCAGCGGTTTGCGCAACTCGAAATGGTCAATGCGGAACAATTCCAAATTTTCCTGAACCTTTGACAACACACCGCGCTCCAGTTTGATCCGTTGCGTAGTAATTTCGTAGTGGATCCCCCGGCTCTTCAGGTAGAAACGTATGGCGATGATGCTACAGGCAACCAAGCAACCGAGGACCGTGTACACGATGATGGTGGTGGAGTCGATGCCGCGATGCTCGCCGAAGTGTACGAGGCTGTAGCCCACTCCGATGGCCAGCACAATCACCACGAGAAAAGGTACGAACTGGCCGATGTCGTAAATCACAGCCGGGTGACCGGAAAATAAATCGTTTTCGGTTTGAAGTTCTTTGGTTGCCGCAAAGGCCGCCAGATCGGTATTGCAAAAGCGGCACTTGAGAGCTACTGCCTTGATAGTCTCTCCGCAGACTGGGCAAGCTTTCTCGTCTCCGTCCATGATCGATCCTTCCGAACCGGAATCATAACGCAAAAACGGTCCGGATCGCTCCGAACCATGCAATCTCGTCAGAAACCCGGCAAACCAGGCATAGGATCTATTCAGTCTTCGCCCGCTCGTTGACACCGTATACTCAAGCTGATAAAAATTAACGTTCTCTCCGTACTCCTCAGAGCCATAGGTTTGCGCCTTCGCAGTTATGCCGGACGACCCTAAATCGCCCTCTTCACCGCCGCCGGAAGGTGAGCCGAAGCCGACGGCGGACAAACCCGCCGCTCCCAGCAGCGTGACGGCAACGGCATCCGGCTCAGTTCAAGCGGACGTCAAAACTCCTCCCGAAAAAGATAAAGCTTTACCTGCGACGGCACCAGTTCCTCCGAAACCCGCGGCCGCCGCGCCTGTGACGCCTCCGGCTACCAAACCCGCAGCCGCACCGGCGAAGCCCGCCGCACCCACGCCAACTCCCTGGGATTCGCCCATGGTCGCGAAGCTCAAGGCGGGATATGGTTCGGGCATCGAGCCCCTGACTTACGCTGGACAGAACTACATGATTGTCGATCGCTCGCTGATTCCAGAGATTCTGCAGGTGCTCCGCAACGAAGATCAATTCGACTACTGCGTGGACATTACGGCAGTCCACTATCCGCAACGAGAGAAGCAATTCGACGTCATCTGGGTGCTCTATTCCTACGCGCGCAACGAGCGCATTCGGGTGAAAACTCAAATTGTGGATGGCGAAAGCTTGCCGAGCTCCGTTCCCATTTGGGCGACCGCCAACTGGTTGGAGCGCGAAGTTTATGACATGTTCGGTATCAAATTTGATGGACATCCCGACCTGAAGCGCATTCTGTTGCCCGAAGGCTGGAAGGGTCATCCCCTGCGCAAGGATTACGGCATCCTGCAGCAGGATAACGAGTGGGTACAGATCAACCTGGGCATCGAAAGCGGCCAATGAAAAGCGGCGGCCAGAAGCCGAAGCTGAGTCGAGCAGTCAGATAGAGCAGTTAGATCAGAGCAATAGATCAGGCAGTAAACCAGAATGACCGACGCCAACAGCTCGCTCTCGCATCTGGATCTCGAAACTCCCGAGAAGCCGTTTCTTGACGCGAACGAACTCGTCATCAACATGGGCCCGCAGCATCCTGCCACGCATGGCGTGCTGCGCGTGATTCTTCGGCTCGACGGCGAAAAGGTTCTGGGTCTCGAATGCGTAATCGGCTACCTGCATCGCGGAGTTGAAAAGATTGGTGAACATCGTACGTATACGATGTTCAATCCTTACGTCGACCGCATGGATTACGTTGCCGCGGTCTCTAACGGCCTGGGTTATTGCGAGACGGTGGAAAAACTTCTCAACGTCGAGGCGCCGCCGCGCGCACAGCATGTTCGCGTCGTCCTCACCGAACTCAACCGCATTGCCAGTCACCAACTGTGGTTGGGTACGCACGCTCTGGATATTGGCGCGATCACACCGCTTTTCTACACCTTCCGCGACCGCGAAGAAATTCTTAAGATTTACGAAAAATATTGTGGCGCACGCCTGACCACGCACGCTTTCCGCATCGGCGGCCTGCAGTACGAAACCTATGCCGGTTTCGAGAAGGACGTAAAGAACTTCCTCAATTTCTTTCGTCCCAAAATTGACGAATACGAGGAACTCCTCACCACCAACCGTATCTGGCTCGAGCGAACCAAGAACATTGGGAGGATTTCCGCTCCCGATTGCATCGCGCTCGGCGTGACCGGGCCGGTGCTGCGCGCCAGCGGCGTGAAGTGGGATCTGCGCAAAGCGCAGCCCTACGCCAACTACAAAAACTTCGACTTCGATATTCCGACCGGCCAGAATGGCGACACCTATGATCGGTACCTGGTGCGAATGGCGGAGATGCGGCAATCCGTGCGCATCATTGAGCAGGCGATTGACGCGCTTCCCGAAGGACCGATCATCGCCAAAGTTCCCAAGGTAATGAAGCCGGCGGCGGGCGAGGTCTACCACTCGATCGAAGCGCCCAAAGGTGAGTTGGGATACTTCATCGTCAGCGACGGCTCCACACAGCCCTACCGCGTCCGCGTGCGTCCACCTTCGTTCGTGAATTTGCAAGCTCTTGAAGTGATGTGCCGCGGGCAACTCGTGGCCGACGTGATCGCGGTGATTGGCACGCTCGACATTGTTCTCGGCGAGGTGGACCGCTAACCGGTCAAGGCATCATGGGCCAGATCATTCAATATATCGAGTCCTATCTCGGGAGCGACAAGACGCCGGGCGCCGCCGGAAACATGTTCTGGGCGCTGGTCTATATCATGCTGGTCTTCGTTGGCCTATCGGTCGCCGTGATTGCGATGAACTGGCTCGAGCGGAAAATCCTCGCGCACATGCAGGTGCGCCTCGGCCCCATGCGCGTGGGTCCGCATGGCTTGCTGCAGCCGATCGCCGATGCCATCAAGCTGTTGCTCAAAGAAGACATTATCCCGACCGAGGCGGACGGGTTCATTTTTTGGACTGCGCCTTTTATTGTGGTGCTGGCTGCCTTCACGGTTTTTGTCGTGGTCCCGTTTGGTCCTACGCACGCCATCACCGATATGAACATCGGAATTCTCTTCATGCTCGGCGTGTCGTCGCTGAGCGTGCTCGGTATCGTCATGGCAGGCTGGGCGTCCAACTCACACTATCCACTGATCGGGGCGCTTCGTTCGAGTGCGCAGATGGTCTCCTATGAAGTGGCGATGGGATTAGCAGTCGTCTCCGCGATTCTGATGACCAGCCTCAACGCGGAGGGAACCGGAACGCTCAGCATGATCGGGATCGTTCAGGCGCAGCTGGCGCAGGGTGAGTGGTTCATCTTCAAATTCTTTCCGCTGGGATTGATCGCATTTTTTATTTTTGCCGTTGCCATGGTCGCCGAGACCAACCGAGCGCCGTTCGATCTGGCCGAAGCCGAGTCGGAGCTAACGGCAGGCTTTCATACTGAATACAGCGGATTCCGCTGGTCGTTGTTCTTTCTCGCGGAATATTCGGCGATGATTGCGGTTTCTTCAATCGCGGTGACACTGTGGCTCGGCGGATGGCTGCGACCGTTTCCGAACCTCTTGAGCGGTGCAACCTGGGATCAAGGTTTCTCTTTCTTCCCCGGCGCAACTTTTCTATTCTTCGCAGCGATGTGTTTCTTCAACGCAGCCCGCATGCCGAAACATCCACTATTTCGAATTCAAACCATCGGCCTCGCCGGATTTGGAGCGGCCCTCGGCTTGATCGGGCTGGCTCTGTTCATCCCGGCTGTGAGCGTGCGCATTCAAGATATTTTCTGGTTTGCAGCGAAAGTTGCGTGCTTCATGTATCTCTACATCTGGTATCGGGGCACCTTCCCGCGATATCGCTTTGACCAGCTCATGCGGATGGGATGGAAGGTCCTGCTGCCGATGGGATTGGGCGTGCTCGTTTTGACGGCGAGTGTAGCGCTGCTTCAACAAAAAATATGGCACCCGTAGCCACACCATTTTTCTTTTACGTGTTCGCTGGCATCATGCTCATCGGCGGCATCATGGTGATCACGCGCAAGAATCCGGTCCACTCGGCGCTGGCGCTGATTGTGACACTGCTGGCGCAGGCGTCGATCTATCTGATGCTGTATGCTCCGTTTGTCGCTGGTGTGCAAATCATTCTTTATGCAGGCGGAATTATGGTGCTCTTCTTGTTCGTCATCATGCTGGTGAGCATTGACCGCTCCATGAAAGATCGGCAATTCAACAGCCAATGGATCGTGGGAGCGATCGCTGCGATCGTGCTAGGCGGATTATTCATCGCCGTCTATATGAAAGGGATGAATATTTTCCCCGACCACGCTTTGTCGATTGTCGAAAACGATAATACGCAAAACGTAGCTACCATGCTGTATGGACAATATATGTTTGCCTTCGAGATCGCATCGCTGCTGCTGCTAGTGGCGATCATCGGGGCGGTGGTGATGGCGAAGAAGAGGATATGAAGGGCGTTCGGCAACGGTCGACTGGGTTTTGAGGGGGCGGTTTTGAAAGGGCACGGCTTCAGCCGTGCCATTCAGATCCGCTCAGGATGGGGCTTTAGCCCCTGAGGGTCCTTCGCCGAGAGTTTATGGAATCCATGCTGCACATCACGACAATGCACTACTTAGTCCTCGGGGCAGGCCTGTTTCTGTTGGGCGTAATTGGCGTCCTCACGCGGCGCAACGTGGTGATTGTCCTGATGTCGATCGAACTGATTCTCAATGCAGTAAATCTGAATCTGGTCGCCTTCTCCCGCATGTGGGGAGGAGTGCACGGCCAGGTCTTTGCCATCTTTGTAATCACCGATGCGGCCGCAGAAGCAGCGGTCGGCCTCGGAATTTTAATCGCCTTCTTCCGCAACAAGGAGACGGTGAACGTCGACGAAGTGAATTTGCTGAAGTGGTAGAAGAGCAGCTTTCAGCCGTCAGCACTCAGCATTCAGCCATTTCAGGGTTGGCTGGGCGCTGATTCGTAGTTGACGGGCTGAGTGCTAAATGCTGAGTGCTGAATGCTATTTCTAGACCACATCTGGCTGATCCCTCTGCTGCCCGCTTTCGGCGCGGCCATCATGTTCTTTTTCGGCCGCAAGCTGCAGAAGGCTTCGGTGAGCGCAGTGTGCGTAGGCAGCATCGTGCTGGCGTTCATCATGGCGTGCGGAGCGGTCTGGCAATATTCCGCGTGGTCGTCGACAACCGAAAATTATCACAAACCCTATCAGACGATTCTTTACACCTGGCTCGGCACCGATACCGGCCAAATGAATTACACGACTCACGACGGGTCTGCCGCTCCTTTCCAAGCGGACGCCGGCTTTCTGCTCGATCCGCTTTCCAGCATCTGGCTGCTGTTTGTCACCGGCGTCGGCATGCTCATCCATATTTATTCCACCGGATACATGGCGCATGAGAGCGGCTACTACCGCTTCTTCGGATACCTCAACCTGTTCATGTTTTCCATGCTGACGCTGATTCTGGCCAACAACTATGTGCTCATGTTTGTTGGCTGGGAGGGTGTGGGGTTGTGTTCGTATCTGCTGATTGGATTTTACTTCCATCGAAAATCCGCTACCGACGCGGGGAACAAGGCATTCATCGTCAACCGGATCGGCGATGCCGGGTTTTTGTTGGGAATGTTCTTCATCGCGTGGTATTTCGGATCGCTGCGCTTCACCGAGGTCACGCACCTGGCGCGCAGCGGACGTTTCGCCATTGGCGATCCCTACATCACTGCCGCGACGCTACTGCTCTTTGTTGGAGCGTGCGGCAAATCGGCGCAGCTTCCGCTGTATGTCTGGTTGCCCGATGCCATGGAAGGCCCTACGCCGGTTTCCGCGCTGATCCACGCCGCAACCATGGTCACGGCCGGCGTCTACATGGTTGCGCGATCGAATGCACTTTTCGTGCTTGCCCCTACATCGATGAAGACCGTCGCCGTCGTCGGCGCTCTGACGGCCATCTTCGCGGCTTCCATCGGCCTTGTCCAAAACGATATCAAGCGGGTTCTCGCCTACTCCACCGTCTCGCAGCTTGGCTACATGTTTCTCGCGCTGGGAGTTGGAGCGTTCGCCGCCGGCGTCTTCCATGTCTTCACGCACACATTTTTCAAGGCGCTGCTGTTCCTGGGGGCCGGCTCCGTCATCCACTCCATGAGCGGCGAGCAGGACATGCGCAACATGGGCGACCTCGGCCATCGCATTCCCACAACCCATCGAACCATGTTCATTGCTACGTTAGCCATTGCGGGGATTTTCCCGTTTGCCGGATTCTTTTCGAAAGATGCCATTCTCTGGGAGACATGGTCGCGCGAGGGCGGAGCGTACCGCTTCCTCTGGTATGTCGGCTATGCGACGGCTTTGATGACAGCCTTCTATATGTTTCGGCTGATGTACCTGACTTTTCATGGCCGCCCGCGCATGAGCCACGAAGTGGAGCACCACATTCACGAATCACCGGTCTCAATGACAGCGCCGTTGGTTGTGCTCGCACTCTGCGCAATCGTTGCCGGGTGGCTGGGTTGGCCACACAGCCTCGGTGGTTCGGATCGATTCACGACTTTCCTGGAGCCAGTGTTTGCCGGCGAAGCGCGCGTGCTGCAGGAGGAAGGAAGAACTAGTCAGTTGGTGGCCGGAGTGGAAGAAGAGAAGAACACAAGCACAGAGTGGCTGCTGATGGCCCTGTCGCTGGCTGCCGCCGGTTTGGGCTGGGGCATGGCGTGGAGAAGCTATCGGCACGCAGACAAAGGTTATACCGAACCGATCGCATCGATTGCTCCGCCGGTGTACAACACGCTGCTCCACAAGTACTACGTAGACGAGGGTTACGACTACGTCTTCACCGGCCGCCGAAAACTGGGAGATGTTCGTTTGGGCGTGTTGGGACTCGGAGAAGCGTCCGCGTGGTTCGACACAAACGTCGTCGATGGCGCGGTCAATGCTGCCGGCTGGATCACGCGTTTCACTGCAACGCTTTCCAGTTGGTGGGACAAGTGGATCATCGATGGCATCGGCGTCAACGGTCCCGCGATTCTGGCGCGAATGCTTTCCTATCCCGCACGCTTGTTCGAATGGGGCCTGGTGCAATGGTATGCGCTGGTGATGACCGCGGGCTTAGTAGGATTTGTGTTCTATTACCTGTACCACTGAAATGCAGCTACTAGCTACCAGCTCCTGGCTTCTAGCAAATCGCGAACAGCTAGGCAGGCAAAGCTAGAAGCTAGAAGCTAGAAGCTGAACTTCATGCAAAACCAAATACTCTCGATCATCCTCTTCACGCCGCTTGTGGGCGCGCTTATTCTCCTTTTCGTTCCCAAGGAGAACAAGGACGCTATTCGCTGGATTGCGAATTTGTTCGCGCTTGGCGGCTTTCTGGTTTCGCTGCCGCTGGTGCCGATGTTCTGGGCGCAGCGCCTTGAGCCCGGCTTCAAGTTCATCGAGGGCACGCCCAATAACTGGATTCCCTCCATCGGCGCGGGCTACGTGATCGGCATTGACGGTATTTCTTTCCTGCTCATCATGCTCACTACGCTGCTGGGCTGGATTTCGATTCTCTCTTCATGGACAGCGATTGAGAACCGCGTCAAGGAATATTACGTCTGGTTCTTAATTCTGCAGACTGGCATGCTCGGCGTCTTCATGGCGCTCGATTTCTTTCTCTTCTTCGTGTTCTGGGAAGCCATGCTGGTTCCGATGTATTTGCTGATTGGCATCTGGGGCGGCCCACGCAAGCTTTATGCAGCGATTAAATTTTTCCTCTATACGCTGGCCGGATCAGTGTTGATGCTGCTCGGCATCCTGTTTCTATATTTCCACCACCACGGCGTGACTGGCGTTTATACCTTCAGCCTCACCGCGCTTTATGAAACCGCGCCGAAGATTTATTCCGATCCGGCTTACGGGCCGACGATTGCCACGCTTCTGTTCTTCGCGTTCTTTTTTGCTTTCGCTATTAAAGTGCCGATGTTCCCCTTCCACACCTGGCTGCCCGACGCCCACGTCGAAGCCCCGACGGCCGGTTCCGTCATCCTGGCGGGAGTTTTGCTGAAGATGGGGACGTACGGGTTCATCCGCTTCTCGCTGCCGTTCTTCCCCGACGTGCTGATGCATACGAAAGTGCGCGGCTGGATGATCACTCTCTCGATCATCGCTATCATCTACGGAGCGCTGGTTTCTCTGATGCAGAAAGATATGAAGAAGCTGGTCGCCTATTCTTCAGTCAGCCATCTTGGCTTCTGCACGCTGGGCATCTTCGCCTTGAACTCGGCAGGCCTGAGCGGATCAGTCTTACAGCAGATCAATCATGGAATCTCAACCGGCGCGCTGTTCTTGATCGTCGGAATTCTTTACGAACGCCGGCACACGCGTGAGATTGCTGAGTATGGCGGCATCTCGAACGTGATGCCGGTCTACGCGACCATCACCATGATTATGTTTCTCTCTTCAATGGGACTGCCGCTGCTTAACGGTTTTGTCGGCGAGTTCACCATCCTGCAGGGAACATTTATGGAGAACTGGCGTTGGGGCGCGTGGGCCGTCCCCGGCGTCGTTCTGGCCGCCGCGTATCTGCTGTGGCTCTACCAGCGCGTCTTCTTCGGCACGGTGACGAATCCCAAGAACGAAAAGCTGCACGACCTGACGCCGCGTGAGGTGCTGACGTTCGTACCACTCCTGATTATGGCTTTCTGGATCGGTCTTTATCCCAAGCCGTTTTTCGAGATTCTTGAGCAGCCGGTGAATCAGCTTGTGCAGAACGTGCGCAATCCACGGGCAGCGGGAGCAGTGAATGCGACGCTGCGACCTGCGGTTAAGACAGAGGCGACTAGCGCGCCAGTGGCAACCACCGCTTCTGTGGTTGGTGCTCCCGCTGTAGCACATCCAGCGAAGGGAAAGAACTAGTGGGCGCACTCTCCCAATTCAACTGGAACGATTACACGCTCGCTCTGCCCATCACCCTGCTCACGTTGTTTGCTCTCGGCATCCTGCTCATCGATTTAATGATTCCGCCCGAGACCAAGTGGGCGAACGCGGTCACGGCTCTCATAGGAGTGCTCTTCGCTACGGCCGGTGTGGTAAAAATCCAGTTCTGGATGCAGACCAGCCGCAGCACCTCCATGGGTTCGCTGGCAATGATGCGCACCATGCTGGTGGATCGCTTCGCCCTTTACTTCTTTTATTTGTTCCTCGCGGCTACAGCCATCTCCATCCTTATGTCGATGCGCTACATGAAGACGGAGCACGAAAATCACGGCGAATATTACGCGCTGATGTTGCTCTCGGTTGTCGGCATGATGTGCATGGCCGCCGGCTTTGATATCGTGCTGATCTTCATCGGCCTGGAGCTGATGGCGATTTCCACGTACGTGCTCGTGGGATTTCTGCGCCGCGACCGCCGCTCCAACGAAGCGGCTTTGAAATATATGTTGCTGGGCGCATTTTCCTCCGGCATTTTTGCTTATGGATTGTCGCTGCTGTACGGACTGACCGGCAGCACCAACCTAGGCGCGATCAGTCGTCAACTCAGTCAGATTCTCGCGAGAAATCCTTACCATCCAGTGGCCATTATTGCCTTGCTGACCACGATCGTCGGTCTTCTGTTTAAGATCGCTGCCGTCCCGTTCCATCAGTGGGCGCCGGACGCCTACGAGGGCGCGCCGACGTGCATTACCGGATTCATGTCCGTGGCCGTAAAAGCTGCGGGTTGGGCGATGCTGCTGCGCATCCTTATCGGCAGCCCGTTCCTTCCGGGTGGACTGCTTCCCATGCGCTCCGTATGGCTTCCGTTACTGGTCTTCGTCTCGATTGCGACCATGACGGGCGCGAACTTCGCCGCCCTCACCCAGACCAATACCAAGCGTTTGCTCGCTTACTCTTCGATTGCGCACGTGGGATATATGCTGCTTGGCCTTATTGCGGGTACCGTCACCGAGCTTAGCCCGGACGGCATCAAAGGCATCCTGATTTATTTGCTGGTGTATACGTTCATGAACCTCGGCGCATTCGGCGTGATCACTTCGTTGCGCCACCGCAATGTAATTGGCGACGAGCTAGACGATCTCAACGGTCTCTACTCTCGTGCTCCCGTTGAAGCAGTGCTCATGCTGATCTTCCTGCTCTCGCTCGCAGGCATTCCGCCTCTGGCCGGCTTCTATGGCAAGTACTTCATCTTCCTGAGCCTCATCGAGACCGGCCACTACGCTCTGGCATCTCTGGGCGTGCTCTATTCCGTCTTCGGCCTCTATTATTACCTGAAGATGGCGAATGCCATGTTCATGGGCCAGCCGGAAGAGCAGGGTGCGTTACCCGTGAGTTGGACCATGCGCGCTGCGCTGGGTGTGAGCGCCTTTGCAACGCTTTTCATCGGAATCATGCCCGACCGCTTCATTCAACTCGTGAACTGGTCGCTGGGTCTGGCACAGAGTCCTGCTGTAGCGAAGCTGATTCATTAATCCCGGTTACGGGAGAACCCGATAACCATGCCTCCTCACGACCCAAGCACGGAAGGTGAGAATTCTGGGCGGAAAGAGAACTTCTGGGTTCAGGTCAGCCGCTACAGCCAGTTGGCTCTCACCTTACCCGCCGCTCTTGTCGTCGGGTGGTTGATCGGCGTGGCACTCGACCGCTGGCTGCATACAACGTGGCTTTACCTGGCGGGGATCCTCTTAGGCATCGCGGCCGGTTTCATCGAACTGATTCGCACGGTTCTACGCGACACGAGGTAAGTCCTCACGGTGGACGAAATAGCCGTCCACATCAAACCACCTTCGCTTACCATGGCTGAGAGACGAGGTTTTCTAAGCGGTGTCGCTGCCTCACCAATCCCAAACCGAAGCCGCGTTGGCGCAGGCCGCTACAGCTGAACAGTTCTATTCGGGCGCCCTCCACCGGATCGGCTACTTCATGGCTGCGCTTGCCCCGCTGCTGGCTGCCGCGGCATGGTGGAGATTCGGCCTGCGTCCCACCGTTGGTTTCGGCTTCGGCTGTGGCATTGCCTATGTGAATTTCCACTGGCTTAAGCGGGTAATCGTGGGATTCGTTGATCGTGCCACCGGAGCCGCGACCTCGCAATCCGGACAGGGAATCGTATTTCGATTTCTGCTGCGCTACGTTTTGATGGCCATTGGAGCGTATGTTATATTGACTGTTTCACCCGCGAGCCTGAATGGGCTTCTTGCGGGCTTATTTTTGCCCGTAGCTGCCATCATCTGCGAAGCGCTCTACGAGTTCTATGCCGCGCTGGTTCGTGGCGTTTAGCGGAGAGCGGTGCAAGAGCAGGGCAGCCGCGTGCGTTCGAGATCTCTCCTATGCCTGAACAACTTTGGTTCACTCAAATCCTGAACCATTTATTTGCGAGCCCGGTCACGTCATTTCTGCGGGCATTGCATTTTGAGCCTAAGTATCCGACGGCACCCATTTCGAATTCGTTCGCAATGGAGATTCTGGTCTTCACATCGCTGCTCGTCGTGTTCCTACTGGTGCGTTCAGGCCTGTCGGTGGAGAGTCCCGGAGGGTTGCAGCACACTTTCGAAGCATTCGAAGGATTCATCCAGGGGCAAAGCAACGAGATCATTGGCCATCACAGCGAAGGCTACACAGCGTTCCTGGTGACGCTGGGTCTTTTCGTTTTGTTGTGTAACCTGCTTGGCGTGATTCCAGGCTTCGAGTCGCCGACAGCCGTCCCCATCGTTCCATTAGGTTGCGCCATTTGCGCATTTGTTTACTATCAGACTCAGGGATTCAAGCACGCCGGAATCGGTTACCTGAAGCACTTCCTGGGACCATCAGACCCGACGATGTCCATTTTCATGCGTCTGCCGCTCGCTCTGCTGATGCTCCCAATCGAGTTGATCAGCCATCTGGCGCGTGTGCTTTCTCTTACCATCCGTTTGTTCGCCAATATGTACGCGGGTGATATGGTGACCCTGGTCTTTATTTCACTGTTGCCGCTGGGATTTCCAGTCCCTTTCTTAGGACTGCATATCTTTGTTTCGCTGCTACAGGCGTATATTTTTGTTCTGCTGACGACGGTTTATCTGCAGGGTGCGGTCGGGGAAGAGCATTAGGCAGTTCCCGGTTCTCAGGCAAGGGTTGACGATCTTTCTGGGAACTGGGAATTAAGAACCGAACAAACCGCAAGCGTGAGGGCGTCTGCACGGTATGGCGTCAACCACCCACTGGCGGTATTTCATACAAGGAGAAACAACAATGGGTAAGTTAAGCAAATTGTTTACGATACTTTCCGTACTCTCGTTTGCGGTTCCCGCCTTTGCGCAGGGCGGAGCCGAGGGCGGGGGCGGGGTCAACTGGGTTGCCATCGCCGCAGGCTTCTCAATGGCCTTCGCGTCTGGTATCTGCGCGTTGGCACAGGGCAAGGCCACGGCCTCCGCGGCTGAGAGTCTGGCGCGCAATCCAGCGGCTCGTCCTGGCATTCAGTTGGCTCTGATTCTGGGCCTGGCCTTGATCGAATCGCTTGCCCTTTACACCTTGGTGATAATTTTCGTCAAGGTAAAGTAGCCGTCTCTCTTGCGCTGCGAAAAAAGGCCTCTGCTGTAATGGCAGAGGCCTTTTCCATCTCATGTTTCAAGAGCTTGAGCAAGGAGCGCGGCGGTGACGCTCTAGATTTTTCGCTCTCCCGCCCACTGCTGTTCTTTCCGTTGAGGGACGTGGGTTAGCGCACCGACCAGCAGCCGGCGCAGACGATAGCGGCTTTCCAGGTCAGTATTGACGATCTCAAATCCCACTTCATTCACGCGCGCGCGGCGCAACAGGACGTGCGCTTTGATCTTCGTACGCATGCCCAACGAGATTTCTAGATCAGCCTCGCTACCGATGCGCAGATTATCTTCCTTAGTACCCATTCCACCGCCCAGGCTCAACTCGCGGATCAGAATCTTGGATTTTCCCCAGGAGCTTCCGATAGTGGCTCCGATTGCGCGCGAAAGCACCATTCGATCGTAGCGCCGTTGCCGCACCCAAGGACACGCCGGCGCGGTATCAAGTGGGGCGATCGCAAGTTCTGCCTGCTCGATGCCGCTGTCGGCGAGAATCTGAGCGCTGTAGCGTGGGTCGGTCTTGGAGAGCGATTGCGCTGCTGCTATTCGCAGCTCACGGTGATGAATCCAGCCCCATGTTTTCTTGGCTTCTACAATCTCGCGCAGCAGCGATACCGATTCCGGATCCCGCAACCGCCCCAGTGACTCAATCGCCTTGAGTTGTACGAACGCGGGGCGTGAAGCTGCATCGCCGGGCCGCGCCATGGCTTGTAGGGGTGGCGCTGCCGTAAGATCGCCGCTCATCCCGATCTCGTCGATGGTTTCGGGCAGCACTACAGAATCGAGTACTTCGGTGAGTTCCAATAATGTTCGTCCGCGGTCTGGTGCGGCTCCGTAGGCGATTTCCCGAACCACGATGTCGTGGTAGAAACGATTCCATTCCGGCAGACGCGCCGGTAGAAGTTCCAGCAGAGTTCCCACATCCAGACGGCTCAACAATCCCACTACCGCAGCGGCCTGTCGCGATTGTCCTGTGCGCAGAATTTCCCGCAGCTGCGTAAGGGCGGGACTTCCCATTTCCTTTACCAGCTCGACCATGCGGTCGCACTCGTCCCGCCGCATGCAGCGGAAAAAACGATCGGCCAGATGCTCGGCGCCTGACTGGCAGGTGCGGCGCAACACCAGCAGCAAATCCTCGGGGATAGGATCCTGGCGCAGCGCTTCCTCGATGAACTCCGGAATCCGGTTTTCCACCCCCACGCGCGGGCGCAGATCGTTTATCAATACCGGACGTTGCTGCAGCAAGGTCTCCATTCCTGCGCATACTTCGTTCACTGCCGCATAGTTCCTGGCCTCGCTGGCCTCCTGGCTCAGGCGCACGAAAGCCGCGCTCAGCAAGCTTTGCAGTTCAGGATCTTTTTCCAGGCAGAGTTGCTGGGTTACTTTGTGGATGGCTTCGCCCATTGCCTGGCCGCCCAGCCGTGAATAGAGGTCAGCCAGTTGGCTCAATCCGATCGCGACCTTGCGGCGTGGGTCCATATCCTTGGTCGCCAGGCATCCGGAGTAGTTGTTCAGAATTTCCGCGGATGTTTCCTTGTCATCGCGGTCGAGCAATACCTCAAGAAATTGGCGCAGATTCCGCGGGGGCACACACGGCGCCTCATTCGACAGAAGTACCGTCTTCTTACCGGATTCCGGTACTTCGGCCCAGAACATCCGATCCAGGATGTCGGCGTGCGACTCCACCAGGATGCCCGCCTTATTCATCTTGTCTTCTTGAATTTTCAGAATTTGCCGCAGGGAGTCCATCTGGCGGCTCATGTGCTCCATCATCTGATGCACAGCGTTGACTTTCACCTCGCCTTTGGAGTACCGCTCGAGGGCAAAGCGAATCGCCATGTGCTCGGCTGCCTTCATAAGCAGCGGTGTATCTTCTTGCTGCGCCGAAGTCGCCTTTGCTGCCAGGCTTCCCAACAACTGTTGCAGGTTCAGCCGCGTGTTCGGATCGGTTTCGCCCAGCTCCTTTTGCAAGTCTTCCGGGCGAGCGGTAGGATCACCCTGCACCTGTCCGAATCGAGTGAGCAAACGAATGGCCTGAACTACCTCTGCTTCCTGCAGCGGCACCACGCCGCTCTCCCATGCGGGAGCAGTTCCAGTTGCAGTACCTGCGCCAGCCTCGGGCGCCGGTCCGGCGACCCAGTGGCCGGGAACGTTTGGGACGCTGCCAAAGGGCACGGCTGTGCCGCCGCCTTGGCCCTGGCCTCCGCCTACAGCGTTGGCGCCTTCCGCTGCCGCAATCAATTGCAGTAACTTCTGCGGATCGTTCAACCATTGTTTGAATTCCGGCCCTAACGTTTGCGCGGCGATCTGTGCCGCTACGCTGATGTCGCCAGTAAGTGGGTCGGCCGCAACAAACTTCACTTCGTTGATCTTGATCGTGCTCTGCTTGCTTCCGCTGTTCAGAGCTTCCTTGATCTGTTTGGAAACATCCTGAGCTTTGGAACCGGCCAGGGTGAAGGCGCGGACCAGACGGGTAAAATCTTCAACGGTGACGTCTTTCGAGAAATGCAGGCTGGCCAGACCAGCTGTGCTCAACAACTGACCGAAGCTACGTTCCACCTGACCGGTTTCGAGCGGAACTCCATCCAGCAAGAGCTTGTTATCGGAAACGCCGAGCAGGAAGCCGCCATCCCCCGCTATGGGCAGCCCCTGTTGCAGTTCATTCCACGCTATATTGAATTGGGCTTCCGTGCGCTTATGATCGTAGCCGTACATGCGCGCATACTTGATGAGGATATTCAAGCTATGCACGAAGGCGCGCGCCGAGGCCGCACGATTGGCATGAAATGTGGTCGCGTTGTCGATAACACACCTCTCACCCGGAGTTCTGGATAGGCTATAAAAGGTTAAATCCATCAGGTACCATGCCGCATGTTACGGTGGTAACGGAAAAATCGACGATAGATTGAAGCTTCGAGCAGACCCGCTTTTCAGCGGCATTTTTCCTGCCGAAAAGAACATCTTCGCGAGCCCATGCGGCCGGGCACTGGTAATAACACCCCGTCTCCGGCGAGAATGGGGGCCTGACATTTTCTGATTTTGGGGACTCTCGTGCCTTCAACTAGTCCAACAACCCGCGCAAAAAGGACCACAGGCCTGCGCTACTGGATGTTCCGAGTGCTCGAGGAGTGCGACAATGTTGCCGCCGGCTTCGGCTCTGATCCGGTTCACGACCTGCGAGTGTCGCTGCGGCGCTGTCGATCGTTGGCGGATGGGCTGATGGCGCTCGATCCTGATCCCAACTGGAAGGCCATGAAGAAGGCAGGCAAGCGCTTATTTCAGCGGCTGGGTGACCTTCGCGACATTCACGTTATGGAAGAGTGGGTGGAAAGGCTAGCCGCGGCCCCGGGGGACACCGGCGGTTCGCTGGCATCGCCCCGGTCTCAACCGGATCGTGATGCGATAGATCATGATTCGGCAGATCATGATTCGATAGATGATAAGGATTCGGTCTCAGATGCGGCCAGCCTGCATTCCGACGAGGCAGATCCTGCCGCGCATGCGCTCCTGGAAATTCTGGCAGACCGGGAGCAACAACAAAAGCACGAAGCCAAATCCGCTCTCGAGGAATTCGATCGCAAACAGTGGCGGCAGTGGAGCGACTCTCTTCCCGCCTGTTCCGCACGCATCCGTCCAGGCAGCGCACTGTTCAAGCATCTCGCTTTAGAGCGCTGGACCGAGGCCCGCACGCTGCACAGCCGCGCTTTGCGCAATCGCTCTCAAACCGCCTTCCATTCTCTGCGCATCGGGATTAAACGCTTTCGCTACATCGTCGAGAATTTCCTTCCGGCGGACCACAAGAAGTGGAGCAATGACCTCAAAGAGATGCAGGATGTGCTGGGCGAGGTTCACGACCTTGACGTGCTGTGGACGACTGCCGTAGCCTGCCATATTTTCCCCGACGAGCATTCGCGACAACTCTGGCACAAAAGAATTCTCTCCGAACGCAGCAAGCGCATCGATTGCTATCGCGCAAAAATGATCGGGCCTCATTCGCTCTGGCAAGTCTGGCGAGTTGGACTGCCGCAGGGCAGGCAGATCCAGGAGCTGGCTACTCGCCGCATGAAGCTTTGGGCGAGCGGCCTCGATCCTGATTTTCCTCATTCCGAGCGAGTCGCGACCCTGGCTCTTCAGCTCTACGACGGTCTTCTAGCTTCCGCATGGCAGCCGGCTGTAGACGGCATATCTGGCCGCTCCAGCTTGCTCGCGGCGGCGCTCTTGCACGATGTGGGAAAGTCCAAAGGCGAGAAGGGACATCACAAGGCTTCTCTTGACCTGATTCGCAAACATGGGAATTCGCTTGGCTGGAAAGAGGCTGATCTACGGCGCGCGGCCGTTGTCGCTCGCTTTCATCGAGGAATCCTGCCCACACGGAAGCACAAATCGTTGCGCGATCTACTTCCGGATGAGCAGAAGGCGACCATTCAACTGGCAGCGATTCTGCGCCTCGCTAACTCCTTGGACGCGGCCCATGACGGCCACATTCACCGCATTCAAATTGAAAATGGCAATACGGAGAAAGTTCAGGGCAAAGCTGTAACCAATCGCAAGCATCGTGTGAACGGATTCTTGCGTAAAACCGCGGGCCTGGTTCCCAACGGCGCGTTAGTGATTGCCGCTGAAGGTTACTCCCCCTTGGGATCGTCGGCCCAAACCATCGCGGCCGAGCGGCATTTATTAGAAACGGTTCTGCGCCGCCCGGTAGTCGTCAAGCCGATGAAAAACGCGCCGACCTTCCGACGGAGCGCAAAGGGTCACCTCTTCGTGTCCAACAATGAGGCGAAGCATGGCAAGCATACTGGAATCGTTAACCCAAGGCCTTAAGATTACGGAGTACACGGACTGGCTGATTTTCGTCGAAAGGCTTAACGAGGCGGTGCGAGCGGGACGAGCGAGAAAGGTCCCGGTTCTCAAGCGGTCTGGAGCCACGGCGAAGAATGGTTCTTAGACGCCGAGTCTGAAGATGTTTATGTTTACGTCCCTCCAGATCCCCCAAGCATGCCGATATGGGAGAAAATTGATGTACTGAAGCACTCGGAGGCGTCCGATCCGCCACCGTTGAGCGTTTTCAAGGTTGGTCAGATGAGCGTCATGACGGCTCATATCATGAAGATGAGCCTCGAAGCGCTCGTGGCCCGTGGATTAGCCGAAGAGTTGCCAGTCCCGGTAGAAGTTCCTCGGTCGAGAGATAGAACCGAAAAGTGGTACAAGGACAGGGTTTCGAATGTGGTCTACTGTCTAAGCGAGTACTACGGTCTGAACGACGTGGACGACTGTAGATGGGAAGTCGTGCCCCAAACCCTCCAGCACATAAAGATTCACTGAGCCCGAAGCGAATCGGTTACTTCCACCCATCTCCTTCTCCGGATACAAATGTTCTTGCTTTCCGAGCCGGAAGCCGACCCATGACTCACGCCCAACTAGTCGAAAAAGCTGTGCGCTGGCTGCGTGCCTATCGCTGTGGAGTGGTGCTCTCTGAGCAAGCCTGCATCAGCGGAGAGATGCCAGACGCGATCGGATGGAAGCGCGCCTGCCATTCTGTGCTGGTCGAGTGCAAGGTTACGCGTTCCGACTTTGTCGCGGACCGCGCCAAGCCATTCCGCCTTAAGCCCGAGCATGGAGTCGGCTGCGAACGCTTCTATCTGGTTCCCGCCGGATTGGTGCGTCGCGAGGAACTGCCTGCCGGTTGGGGCTTGCTGGAACATCGCGGGGGCAAGATTAATATGACGCACTCCTCCGCCAAGAATCTGCGCAGCTCCACCGGCTTCCGCTACGAAATGAATCTGCTGCTCGCCAGCCTGCGCCGCGTCGAAGTACGAGTGGAACCGCAGAGCATCACCGATTTCTTGAAATGGAAAAATCGCATGGCGGAATACAATCGCGGTTCGCTACCTGAAGGCTTGGCTTCCGCCGAAGAAGAACTCAACGTATTTTTGAACCAGACCTAATGCTGTAGCGCTGTCGGAGCGTGGAAGAATAAGCGGGCTAAAAAGCTACTAGACGCAGCTGGGCCTTTACAACTCCCGCCGCCCTTCCATGGCCTTGAGCATGGTGATCTCATCGGTATATTCGATGTCACTGCCCACCGGAATACCCATCGCAATCCGCGTCACCTTCACCCCGGCGCGCTTGAGTTGTTGCGAGAGATACGTTGCGGTGGCTTCGCCCTCCACCGTGGGATTGGTGGCGATGATCACTTCTTCCACGTTGCCTGCGTCCACCCGCGTAACGAGGTTGGCGATGCGCAATTGCTCCGGTCCCACGCCATGGAGCGGAGAGATCGCACCGTGAAGTACGTGGAAGACTCCGTTGAAGTGCTTGGTCTTTTCAATTGCGGCGATGTTGGTGGGCTCTTCGACTACGCACACCAGCCGTTGATTGCGCGTCGCGCTGGTGCAATAAACGCAGGGATCGATGTCGGTAATGTTATTGCAAACCGAACACAACCGCAGTCTGGCTTTGACGTCGCGCACCGCGGCGGCGAGCGCTTCGGCGTCTTCGTCGCTCGCGCGCAAAATGTAGAAAGCCAGCCGCTGCGCGCTCTTTGAGCCCACGCCTGGCAGCTTTTTCAACTCGTCAATCAGCCGCGACATTGGCTCGGCAAATTTAGACATAAGAGATTGGGTAATTTGAAAAGCGATTGCCCGAAATAAAGCCAGCCGATTCTTTAGAGTCCACCCATGCCTAACCCCCCCAGCAGTCCGCCTACCGTCGATTGCATTGCTCCATCTACCTTCCGCGCCGCTTCGTTAACTGCGGCGAGGATCAAGTCCTGCAACATCTCGACGTCCGCCGTTTTGACTGCCTCGGGGTCGATGCGAAGGCTAAGCAGTTGCTTGCGGCCATCCATTTTTGCTGTGACCGTGCCGCCGCCTGACGAGGCCTCGACCACCGTCTCCTGCATCTTTTTCTGCAGAGTGTCGTACTGCGCTTTGGCTTTGGACATTAATTCTTGCAGGTTGAATCCGCCCATTGGTACCTTCTCTCGATCTCCCGCTCGCAGAACGCAGAATCTTAATCTCTGGATGCCGAAGCCGTCTGGCTATCGCTTCTCTTTGTAGTCGATCACTGTCCGAATTTCGGCACCGAATTTCTCCCGCATGCGCCGCACCACTGCATCCTGCTCGGCGCGGCTGCGGCCTCCAGGGCCGGGGTTGGCTCCGCCTGATCGGCCGACGCCGTCGGTTTTTTCCGTAGACCCAGTTGTTCCGGGAACAATTTTCAATTTGACCGCTCGCCCCAGAACGCCGCTGGCTGACGCGATCGCCAGCCGCCGGGCATCCGCGCTCAACGACATATCGATAACGGTCTGCGATTCCGGAACTTTGATCACCACCTCGTTCCCTTCCAGAGACCATTCCCCCGTCTCGAGCATGGACACCAAGATGCGCTGATTGCCATCCATGAGCGTCTGCAGCACCGCACCTTGCAGCTTCTCAATTGGAGGCGCTCCGTTTGTAGCGACCGTTTGGAGCGACTGTAAAGTCTGCACTGCGGGCAGCGCTTTCGTCTCAGGCTCCGGACCGGCCTTCGAACTGACTTGAACCTCAGATGCGTTCTCGTCGGGATCTGCGAGTACCGCCGCACCCATAACCACCCTCGCAGGCGCGTTTCCGCTCGGGAACGAGTGTGAATCTTTAGAGCCTGAATCGGCCGAGGACTCCTGCCGGGGACCGCCTTTACGCGCAGAGTCCGCAGCAAACGGCGAAACAGGATTAGGTCGGGCGGGGGCAAGAGCCTCCGTTTGTCGAGACTCCCTTGCGCCGCTTGCGGCCGACGCAACGATCGAAGGCCGCGCGGGAGTTCGAGGAGCACTTGGGCCCGCGGCTCCTGCAACATCCGAAGCGGCGCTGACATCGCTGAGCAGTTGCTCGATCGGCAACAGGCGTTGCGCATGCGTCATCTTGAGCAGTCCAAGTTCCAGATGGAAGCGCTGTTCCTGCTTGTAGCCCAGCTCGCCATGCGTCCGCAGCATAATCTGCAGATGACGAGTGAGGTCTTCTTCGCCAAACAGTGCCGCGACGCGCTCGACGCGTGCCTTTTCTTCAGTCGAGATTTGCAGCAGGGAAGAGTCCTTGCCGGCAATCTTGGCGACCATGGCATTGCGAAGGAAGCGCACCATCTGGCGTGTAAAGTGCGTCGGACTGTGCCCTTCGCCGATGAGGTGGTCGACTTGCCGCAAAACATCCTCGCTGGCGCTGCGCGCAACGGCCTGCATTACCTCTTCAAGAATATGCGCCGGAGCGGCGCCTACCAGATTGCGCACGGAGTCGGCCGTGAGCCTTCCGCTTGCGGATGCAATTGCCTGATCCAGAACTGACAGCGCATCGCGCATGGAGCCGTCGCCTGCCTCGGCCAGGAGCGCAAGTGCATCGTCGCTCGCTTCAACGTTTTCACGGCTGACGAGATCGCGTAACTGTCCAAAGATGGCATCGAACTTTACGGCGCGGAAGCTGAAGTGCTGGCAGCGCGAGCGAATGGTCTGCGGGATGTCCTCCGGCTGCGTGGTCGCGAGCATAAAAACGATGTGGTCTGGAGGCTCTTCTAAAGTCTTAAGCAGGGCGTTGAAGGCAGCGTCGGTAATCTGGTGGGCTTCGTCGAGAATATAAATCTTGAAGCGATCGCGCGCGGGGCGATAGCGCGCGGCCTCGCGCAACTCCCGAATCTCGTCGATGCCGCGGTTGGTGGCGGCGTCGATCTCGATCACGTCAACCGCGTTGCCGGCGCGAATCTCGGTACAGGACTCGCAGATGCCGCAGGGCTCGGCGACCGGTCTGTCTTCATTGTTATTAAGACGGGAGCGGCAATTCAGCGCCGCAGCCAGAATGCGCGCCACTGTGGTCTTCCCAATGCCGCGATGACCGCTGAAAATGTAACCGTGGGCAGTACGTTCCTGCTCAAGGGCGTTTTGCAAAGTACGGGTGACGTGCTCCTGTCCGATCACCTCGGAGAATTTCTGGGGGCGATATTTACGCGCCAGGACGGTGTAGCTCATGGGCCGGAATAGACGATTATACGTGATGGCAGGGATGGGCCGCTGCGACTCTGGCGTTCACTCCAACAACTGATTTACACGCACCGTGCAAAGAGGCGGCCCAAGCTAGGCTGTCAGGTTGTAGATCAGGCCGTAGGGATCCTGGATGTAACATCTTGGGAAATCGGGCTCGTCTTTGACGATCCGACAACCGTTCCTGACAAGCCGCGCCTTGGTTTCTTCAACGTTGTCGACCGTCACCTCCATAACAGCACCCATTGCTGGGCCTCGCTCAATGAATAAGTTGATATGCTCGCCGTGGAGGCTAATCATATTCGGCTTCTCGCCGGTGGTCTCAAATCCGAGATGCTTGACGTAGAAGAGCGCCGCTTTCGCGGGATCTTCCGCTTGAATAATGATGTCTGTACCAAAGCTGTTTGCCATGTCTGTTCCCTCCTGCTATTCGAGACATCGAAAGAGCGTTTTCAAAAGTTGGCGCGCCCAAGGCTAGCACGAATCGTGGGCGGATGATTGGCTCCTTCAAAAACGAAGCCATGGAGAAGCCGAGGCGGTGAGCCGCAGGGGTGGTTCCACGCCGCCGTCTTTCGCACTTGACAGGATATCGGTTTTATTGTATTTAACATGGTAGTTACATAACGCATGGGTTAAATACTATGCTCGACCGCCTCAGCATCACGTTTTCAGCCCTCGCCGATCCGACCCGCCGCGCCATCCTGGCTCGGCTTGCGTCGGGAGAGGCATCGGTAACGGAGTTGGCCGAGCCCTTCAAGATCAGCATGCCGGCGATCTCCAGGCACCTCAAAGTGCTTGAGCGAGCGGGATTGATCACGCGCGGGCGCGAGGCGCAATGGAGGCCATGCCGGCTTAAGGCAAGTCCACTGAAGGACGTTGCCGGGTGGGTCGGGCGCTACCGCAGGTTCTGGGAACGGAATTTCGAGCGTCTGGATCGATATCTGATTGAACTGCAGGAAATAGAGAAAAAGAACAAACATGGTCGCACCAACAAAAAATAGCGCCGCCCTGACCGTAACCACTCCCTCGGATCGGGAGATCGTGATCTCCCGCGTCTTCGACGCGCCGCGGAAGCTTGTCTTCGATGCTTACACCAACCCAGAACACTTGCCGCACTGGATGCTGGGTCCACCCGGCTGGACCATGCCCGTCTGCGAAATTGATCTCCGCCCGGGCGGGACGTGGCACCTCGGCTGGCGCAATTCCGATGGCACCGAGATGGAGATGCGCGGCACCTACAAAGAGGTCAGGCCGCCCGAGCGGATCGTCTTCACGGAGTCCTGGGGCGGCGACTGGCCAGAGATACTCAACACACAGATTTCTTCAGAAGAGAATGGCAAGACAACGGTTGTGTTTAAGCTTCTTTATCCATCGAAAGAGGCGCGCGATGCGGCGCTCAAGACGGGGATGAAGGAAGGTATGGCCATGAGTTTCCAGCGTCTCGACGAGCGTCTTGGCGCACTGGCAACCGGCTAGTCCTCAGAGGCAGAGGCGGGAAACTTGCTAAAGCTTCCCGCTAGCGATAGGCTTATGCGTCACGCTGGAGTGCGGCGGCGGCCCAGTCAACGCGGAACTGGTGCGGACCGGAAAGGGGAGCTTATGGAATTGAAAGTGGTAACCCAAACGAAGGATGGCATTTTGGTGGTGGATTGCATCGGCCGGATTGTCTTTGGCGAAGAATCCTCGCTGCTGCGAGATACGGTTAAGAAGGCGATCTCGCAGAACAATCGCATCGTACTGAACCTGGGCGAAGTGAGTTACATCGATTCCGGCGGGTTGGGCACGCTGGTGGCCCTGCGCACCACGGCGCAAAACGCAGGTGGCACAATTAAATTGACGAACCTGACTAAGCGCGTGGGCGATCTGCTGCAGGTCACGAAATTACTCACGGTTTTCGACGTATACGACTCCGAAGCGGAAGCCATCGATTCCTTCCGCAAGGCGGCTTAGCCAGATCTGAGCGAGCTTCACGAAACTGCGTTGGTCTCTTTCGTGGGTAGACTGCGTTGAGTGGATTTTCGCTTGCACCAGGCTCTCCTCGAATGCTCCCTCGCGTCGTCTTTATTGTGGCCTTGCTGGTGAGTGCCAGCGGCTTCGTGTCTCCGCCAGTTGCGCTGGCGATGGGGCTGGTGTTTGGGCTCTCGTTTCCGCATCCTTACGGCGACGAAGCGAAGAAATTTTCGCGCTTCCTGCTGCAAGCGTCAGTCGTAGGACTGGGATTCGGGATGAACCTGCATCAAGTGGTGCGGGCAGGGCGGAGCGGCTTTGTTTACACGATGCTCGGCATCTGCTTTGCGCTGCTCGCGGGCATGGGTCTAGGCCAACTGTTGGGCGTGCAGCGAGTGCCGGCCTTTCTCATCTCAACCGGAACGGCAATTTGCGGGGGCAGCGCCATTGCGGCGGTTGGTCCTATTACTCAGGCCAGCGATGAAGAGATGGCTGTGGCGCTGGGAACCGTCTTTGTGTTGAATTCGGTTGCGCTCCTTATTTTTCCAGCCATCGGTGCGGGATTGAAGCTGACACAATCGCAATTTGGGTTGTGGGCGGCGTTGGCCATTCACGACACCAGTTCGGTGGTCGGGGCGGCGGCCAAATATGGCGCGGAGGCGCTGGCCATAGCGACCACGGTGAAGCTGGCTCGCGCCCTGTGGATTGTTCCGCTCGCTCTGGGAACTGCGATGGTGCGGCACGCCAAGGCCAAGATTCAGTGGCCCTGGTTCATCGGTCTTTTCTGTATAGCGGCGGTGTGCAATACGTATCTGCCCGCGGGGGCGGCCGCCTACGCAATCGCCGTGAAGATTGCGAAGATTGGGTTGACCGCTACGTTGTTCCTGATTGGCAGCGGGATCTCAGTCGAGACTATCAAACGCGTGGGGCATCGCCCCCTGCTGCAGGGAATTATCCTGTGGCTGCTGGTCTTGGTGGGATCGTTGTGGATGATTCGCCTGGGGTGGATCGCACTGTGATGAGGGGAAGGAAATCGCGGAGTCGCGGAGAAAAGGGACGACTGGATCAAGCTGTGCGAGATCAATCGTCTTCCGATAAGTCGTCGAAGACGCGAATGCGTATCGAGGCAGCGATTCGACGGATTCCTAAAGGTAAAGTTTCCACCTACGGGGCGATTGCGCGTGCTGCAGGACTTCCGGGAATGGCGCGGCAGGTGGCGCAAGTGCTGCATCGTGGCTTTGATCTACCTTGGCAGCGTGTACTGGGCGCAGGTGGAGAGATCAAGCTGCGAGGCGATTCGGCAGTCGAACAACGGCTGAGGTTAGAAGCCGAGGGCATCCGGTTTCGCGGGCGAAAGGTGGACATGAAAGCGCACGAGTTCAAGTTCGGACGAATTCGCAAGTAGAAACCCTCTTCCCACCTTTGCCGCAAAGAACGCAGCGAGGGAGAAGGACAGCCAGCCGAGGGCGGCTATCCCCACATGATTCCTCATTTCTTGAACTGCTCATCGATCTCCACTTGATATCCGGTGACCATCTTGTTGGTCTCGTTGGCCATGCCCACCACTGACATCAGCTCGTTGAACATGGCGTCGGTCATGCCCTTTTTCTGTGCGGAGACAGTGTGCGAAGCGATGCAGTAACTGCATTGATTGGTCACGCTCACCGCGACATAAATCATCTCCTTGGTCAGCGGATCGAGCGCCCCGGGAGCCATAATCTGCTTGATGTCTTCCCACGTGCGCTTCAGCGTCGCGGGATCGTGCGCAATCGCCTTCCAGAAATTATTAATCCAGTCGGTTTTGCGTGCGGCCATGATGTCGTCGTAAACGGCGCGTACTTCCGGGCTGGCGTCTTTGTATTCGATCAGTCCGAGGGTGGACATGAATTCTCCTGCAAATCGTTCACCACAGAGTCACAGAGACACAGAGAAAAACAAAATGCTGGTGGGTTAGGTAGTCCAAACAGAAATGTGCCTCCGGAGATCCCTCGTCCCGCTGGTGAAAACGCGGGACTTCGGGATGACGCCGGGGATGTCGTTGAGGATTTCACATGAACCACGACTCAAAAGGTTTTCTCTGTGCCTCTGTGGTGAATGAGGCTTTACTTCGGCAGTTCTCCGCTCAGCAATTTCTCCAATGCCGATGCGGGGCAGCGCACTCCAACGAAGAATTGCCCGAATAGCGCATACACGGCGCTTACGTGGTCGAAGCGCATTTCGTAGATGAGTTTCTTGAAGACGAGCGGATCGTCGGCGAACAGGTCGACACCCCACTCCCAGTCGTCAAAACCAATCGAGCCGGTGATGATCTGCCTGACTTCGCCGGCGTAGCGGCGGCCAACGAGTCCATGTTCGTTCATTTGGCGCGCGCGCTCTTCGAGGGGGAGCGTGTACCAGTTCTTGTCTTCGCCGCGCATCCGGTTCATGGGATAAAAGCAGATATAACGATTGGGAGGAATCTCCGGAAACAGGCGCGGGTGCATGGCTTCTCGATGGCGGTCGAGTTTGCATTCAATCTCAGCCTTCCACTGATCCGAATGCGGTGGAATGCCTTGATCGCGCAGCTCTTTATAAATTTTCAGGGTGGAATCGTAGAGTCCAAGTTCGATGATCGAGAGATAAGAAGATGTGGGTTCGAGGTAGTCGCTCAGTCGCTGGCCGGCCAGCCGAAGTTCTGCCTGGTTGAGGTCGGCAAACGACTTGCGGAAGTGCACCAGCATGAGATCGCCTTTGTGGCCGATCAGCGAGAAAAGCGCCGACTGTCCGCCGGAATTCTTCTCCATTTCGCCCAGCACAGCCGTCGCTTCCTGCGCGATCGCCGATCGAGTGGCGTCGGGCAGAGCCCGCCACGCCGTCCAGCGGAAGCGCATCATCTGGTGCAATACGCTGTAGCCCTCGGTGGTCAGAGGGACAGCCGGAATCTCGGCGGAAGCGGCTTGCGGGAGGACCGGTCGAGTTGCGGTGGTCGTCATCGGCGTCTCAGAATGTGTGCTCATTTGGCTTCACAACCATTGTACTAGTGGACGTTCAAGTCCACGTAGTGAGCGAAAGCGGAGAGCGCGACCTGGTCGTTGCCCGGAATATAAAAGCCGAATTTGCCTTGACTGAGATTTGCCCCAGGCTGCGTCCAGCGATCAAGAAGCTTCCAACTCTCGCCCTGTTTGATCTGATGCACGATCTCATTGGGGCCGACACGGATCTGCAGCGTTCGAAAACCTTTTTTTTCGCTCTTATTGGGAACTTTGACCTCATTTCCCTTTTCCCCGTTGTGAATGATTGTACGGTAAAGGTTATTTTCGTCCATCTGGAAGAGGACGTAGTTCCCGGGATCGGTGTAGTTGAGCACCCACTGCAAGCGATGACCCTTGGTGAGCATGGCGGAAAATACAAAGGTGCCCGAGGTTGGAGCGAGTCCGTACAAGACAAAATCGCCGCCCTTGCGGACGAAGTAATCTTTCTCTTGCTTCCAAGCCGATGGGTCGTCCCACTTCGACATACCGCTGGGCGCAAGCGACAAATCCAAAATTTTGGATTGTCCGGCTCCGACTTCTATCGTGGACGAACGTGTAAAAGCGTCGGCGGTTCGCGCGGTAAGGGTGTAGGAACCCGCGGCAAGGTTGAGCGGAACTCCGCTGCTTACTTTCGTTGCCATCTCGCCTGCCTTGGCGAGCGCGACTTGAGCATCGGCGGGCGTAAAAGTGATTTTCAATTCTGCGGGTGCGATCTCCAGAGCGGTATCGGAAGCAGCGAGAGATACGGCCACTCCGGCAGCGAAATGTCTCTTGAGTTGCCGAGGCTTGAAGCGATCTTTGCGCAGTTCGACTGTGTGGTCGCCGGGATTGACGGTGGAGACGGAGAGTGTGCCATCGGGTTGAATTGTGCCAACGGGAGTTTGATCGACGAGAACTGTGGTTCCCGGTGCTCCGCCTTGGATGTTCAACGAGGCCAGGTGAGGCACGGGTTGCAGGTTGAAAATCAGTTTGGCTTGTTCACCTTTACGAATACGAATCGTTTGCTGCGGAGGGTCTTGGAAGCCGCTCTTGGAGACTTGTACAACGTAGTCCTTGAGTTCGAGATTCGATATGCGAAGGCGGCCGCCCTGCGTAAGCTGCCGCAGCGGTTTACCGTTGAGAAAGACTTTGGCTTTGTCTTGACCGGCAATGATAAGAAGCGAGCCCAGGTTTTGCCCGGATTCGAGGAAGGTGCTGAGAGTCGGCGCGGCCCCTGAATCAACATCGAGTTTGTATTGATCGCTACCTTGAGTCACAGCTAGCTCGTGAGCGCCTGGTGAGATGGAGGGAAAGTCAAGGCCATCTTTTGAAACGCTGAGTGGAGCCTGGCCATCAAGACTGACTTTTGTCGCAGTGTCACTCGAATAGATGCGAAGATGACCGGACATGCCGGTTAGAACTAAGGCCAGAACTCCTTTGGAAACTACAGACCCGCTGACGACGGGGGCCGAGCCGGCGGCGGTTGAAAAAGTAAAGGACGCTTCTCCCTGTGGCGCTTTGAATTTGAATTTATGCTCACCGGCGGCGAGGCTGTCGAGCGACCATTGTCCATCTTGGAGATCAGCGGGAGGCTGATCGTCGAGAGTAACTTTGCCAGCGCCGGTGTCGGAAGAAAGTTTCAGAGAGGGTAGAGTTGAGGATGAAGTAGGTTCTGCGAGAGCAGTTGCCCGCGGCGCGGAAACAACCGGCGCGGAGGCTACAGGTGCCGGTTCGGGAGCCTGCGCGACTGACGGTTCACGATGCTTTCGTACGAAGAAAAAGATCGCCGCGATCAGGATCGCTGCTGCGGTGGAGACGATAACAAGAGTCGTCGATTTTGAACGCGGTTTTAGGGTGGCTGATGAAGATGCGACTCTAGCCGCCGACGGGGGAACTTCGGCCGCGGAATCGACGGAAACATGTGTCGGCGAAATCGGCGGCGCTGGCGGAGGCAGGCCGACCGAAATAGCAACCGCTTCGGAAGGCGGTGGAGTCGCCTGAAGATGTTTCGGCGGGGCATTACTCGGAGGATCGCTCAGCGGGACATCGCTCTTCGGAACATTGCTCATCGGAGCCTGGCTCTTCGGAACCTGGCTCATCGCGGGGGGAGAAGGTTCCCGCGCTCCTGCGGACGGAGTGTGGTAGGTGAGGGTCGCGCTTTCGCTCGTGGGAGATCCAATTTCGGACGACCCAGTTTTGGGCGATCCGGACGAACTTGTCTGAGCCGCTTCGAGCAGGCCCAGGCGATGCAGGAGCCCATTTGCGACGGATAGAACTTCTCCGTCCGTCGAATATTTAGCACTTACGGCTCGCACGCGCGTAGCCAAGGCTTCTTTCGACGCAGGATTCGCCGCAGCATCGATTTCTGTTTCCATGCGCCGCAATTCCTCCAGATCGCGGCGGCGGAATTGGCGGCGCTGAGTTTGAAGGTCGCGCTGGACGCTTTCCTGAATCTGAATTAATCGCGGTTCGCGCGGGTAAACGGATAGTCCCTCTTCGATTCGTGACAGTGCCGCGGAAGGATCAGCGGCGGCCTGCAGTTTGCGCGCTTGCGAAGCACACTCCTCGACAAAGGTTTCTTTCTTCTGATCGGAGATGAGAGTGCCGAGGGTTTTTCCCATAGGGTGCGCCGGATTGAGATCGAGCGCTTCCCTGGCTAATTGCTCGGCTTCATGCCAGTTGGTTTCGACGATGGAGCGGGCGTGCTCGACTAAGGCGTTTGCCAGAATTGCGCGGGGAAGAGAGTTGTTTTCGTCGAGCTCATAAGCTTCGCGCAATAGCTTGATTCCGTCTGCTGCCTTCTGCTGCGCAAACAGATCCTGGCCCTCGTTCATAAGGCGATGCGCTTCAGTCTGGCGCTTGACGCCGCCTTGAGCCAGTTTTTCCAGCTCGGCCAGCTCCGCGTCGTTGGAGAACTCCGCGGCCGCAGCTTGCAGCAGATCGAGCGCGCGAGAGTAGTCGCTGGAATGCAAGCAGGTATCGACCTGCTCGACCAGACGCCTCTTCGATTCGATGCGCGACTGCTGGTCTCGCCTTTTCTGCAGGCGCTCCATTTCGAACGTCAGGCCCGGATACTGGCTGTAAATGGTGCGCAGGATTTCCCAGTCGTTCAAGGCATCGCCATACGATCCCTGCTCCTCGTGCAGGTGGGCGCGGGCGACGATGGAGTTGACCAGGTCGCGCTTATCCTGCACCAGACGCAAGGCACGTTCGAAATGCGATTCTCCGGGATGCAGATCAAGGGCCTCGCGCAGAATATTGACGCGCTTTTCGAGGTCAGGTTCGGTCTCAACCCGGCGATCGACCGACGCGATGAAAGCGGAAAATTCCTGACGCTGCTGCTCCTCAATGTCGTACTTGAGGGCCTGGAAGATGGCGTTATCCGGATATTTGCCGAGGTACGCCTGACAGGAAGCCAGGGCCTGGTTGAAGTTGTGCTCGGCAAGATTTTTGCGCGCCTCCGCGTAGGCGGCGTTCATCGCATCGTGCTCGGACCGCACCTCGTTGTAAAAGCTCTGATAATTGGCGCCGCTTTCGCGATTGATGGAATCCGGAGCACGGCGATCGAGATCGAGCACCACTCCCAATTTGGCCAGCGCGTTGCTTACATCGCCTTTATGCCAGGCCTCCATCGCAGCCCGATGGAGTTGTTCCTTCTCCTGGCGCAGCTTCTTGTATTCCTGTTCCTGGCGATCGACTTCGGCCAGCAACTGGAGGGCTCGCGCCTCCTTAGGGCGGAGTTGGAGAACATTCTGCAAAGCTTCGCGGGCATGGCCGTAGGCGTGATTATCGATGTGCTGCCGGGCCAGGCGATACCAGTTATCGATCTGCCGTTCACTACGCCGGTTCTCAATCTTGCTTTTCAGAGTTAACGCAGCGGGGTTGTCGGGTTCGATCTGCAGCGCTTCCTGCAACTTCTGAAGAGCGAGCGGATCTTCCTCTTCTTCAAAACGCGCGCGCGCCGCATCGAGCAACTGCGAAAGCGTTTTGCGGCGGACCGCGACGTCGAGCTGGCGGCGTAGAGAGCCAATAGAGGTGTCCATGTGGCCTTCGGCTTCGAGCTCGCCGAGAATTTCGCTGGAGAACTGATAATCGCCTTCTTCCAGTGCTTTCGTCGCGCGCTGCAGGCGCGGGCGCGTGCGTTCCGGATCGAAAAACTCGATGGGCTCATTCCGGAGCGCCTTGTTAAGCGTATCGGCAAAGTCCCGCGCGCTCGAGAAGCGATGCCAGGCTTGCTTGGCCATGGCTTTGTGCAGCACGCGACTGACGGGCTGGCTTACAGTCGAATTCAACTCCGTCGCCAGAGGCGGGATGTGTCTGAGAATCGCCTCGACCACCTCATCAGCGCGAGTGCGCTGGAAGGGATTGCGTCCAGTTAAGGATTCATAGCAGACGACGCTAAGCGAAAAAATATCGGAGGCCGGCGTCAACGCTTTCAATTCGATCTGCTCGGGAGACATGTAAAGCAGTGTTCCCTTTTGCGCGCGCGTGGTATGGGCGTCGGTCATATGCGCGACGCCGAAATCGATAATCTTCACCGAGTCGTCTTCCATCACAAAGATGTTGCTCGGCTTTAGATCGCGATGGATCAATCCGCGTTCGTGGGCAGCCTGCAGCCCACGGCAAGTCTGAGAAACGATGTCGATGGTGCGCTCGACCGTCAGGCGGTGGCTGGCTTTACGTATGAAATATTCGAGAGTGGTGCCGGGCAGCAGCGGCATCACGAAGTAAGGTTTGTTCTTGCCCTCTTCTTCGAATTCTCCGATGTCAAAAATCTCAACGATGTTGGGATGGCTCATGGAGGCGAGAACGTCGCACTCCTTGTAGAACAGCTGTAGGGACGCCGGATCGGGAATGTCGAGGATCGTTTTGACCGCGACCTCGCGGCGCACGACCGTATCATAGGCTCGATAAACAAGGCCCATGCCGCCTTGGCCGAGGACCTGCCTCACCTCGTAACGGCCAGCCAATTTTCTGGGTGAAGAAGGGATATCCATGGCGCAGCCCCGCGCCGCCGGGGCCTTAGCATCTTACTCGATTTTGCGGCAAAGTGTACTGTTTTCGGCCATTTCAGGTAATGGTGCACTTTGATAAGGAAGCGATCCAAAGGCGCGATTATGGCGTCGCAAACAACGCGACGCTTCGCGCGGATCGCCCAGATCCTTCGCCGCGCAAAAAAACGCTTGCGCAGGATGACAGTCAAAGTGCACCACTACCCGATTTCACCCGGCGTGGAATTCGGCACAATGAGACCCTTCCCGCAGTTTGCGAGGGAGTCAATGTTGCGACGCTTCCAGCAACTCCTTCAAATATTGCTGCCAGGCTGCCGCCCACGTGTGCGTGCCATGACCGTGGGTTTTGTCGGAGATGGGAAGCAGCACGAAGCGGCCCTTTTTCACGCGCTTGATCTCCCGCTCCGCGATTCCGAGTTCCGGAGGGTTTATAAAATCGTCGGCAGAATTTACGAACATGACCGGTACGGTTATTCTGTCTAGCTGCGGTGAGGGATCGTAGTTTCGTGAAGCGTTGACGGCGTAAAGGAAATCGTTGGCGTCATGGCTGGCGATAAAACGCTTGGCAAATTCTTCGCTGGCGTCATCGGTTTTGTCGCGTGTGGGAAAACTCTGTTGCATCTGCAGGGCGGAGCCCGCAGCGATCTGAAACATCTCCGCCGCCGTTTTCAGCGCCGCATTCGGCTGAGCGGCGTATTCACCGCCCTTCCACTCCGGATCGTCCCGAATCGCGTCCATAACTAATTTGCGCCACATTCGGTTCCGTCCCGCGATTTCGACCGGCAGGCAGGCCAGGGGCATCAGCGCGTCCATGAAATCGGGATAGGTTTCGCCCCAAACAAAGGAATGCATGCAGCCCATGGAAGTGCCCAGGATGAGGCGTAAGTGGTTCACGCCGAGTCCTTTTTCGAGCAACTCATGCTGCGATGCGACCATGTCGTCATAGTCATATTGCGGAAAATGCATGCGCATACCGTCGCTGGGCTTGCTCGATTTTCCGTGACCGATGTTGTCCGGGAGAATGATGTAGTAGCGCGTCACATCGAGAAGCTGTCCCGGCCCAAATAGCACGTCCGCAAATTGTGGTGCCAGGAATTGCGCGCCGGCGCCAGTGGTGCCGTGTAGAAGCAGCACCGCATTCGTAACCCGGCCGCTCGCGTCGCGCAGCGGAGTTCCGAAGGTCGCGTAGTGCAATCGCAGCTCAGGCAGCATTTCGCCAGACTTGAAATGAAAATCGTGGGAAATGTAATCGCCTTGAGTCGGAGTTGGCAACTGGCTGGCCCGCTGCGCCAATAGAGTTGTTAGCCAAAAGAGCAGAGTAATTGCAAACGCAGCTTTTGCAGTTCGAATGGCAGCTTCCATCTTTGCACCTCGTTCCGCGGCAGAGTATCACAGCGGCAGGCGGTCAACGAAAAGGGAATCCAGTGGGTGGCGTGCGATTGTCCTGACATAATCGACTCAACTCCCCACATACCGCGCATACAAACTGCGCGCGACTCCGGTGTCCGTGGTGCCCTTAATGATGGCTCGACCATCAGGAAACAGCGTCATCTCATAGGGCTCTCGCCAAAACTTCAACACGAATTCGTTGTGCCGCACGGAGCCGTGTATCTCCAGGCGCCGCTGCATTTCGGCAAAATCAATCGGCCGTGCGCGCTCGTGGATCTGCACGGAATTCCGTCCACACATGGTGATGTGTGGACGCCCCTCGCCGGCTAGGTGCACAAAATCCCGATCGCCACAGGCTCTGCACTCCGGTCGGGGAGTCGTAGCCGCGATCTCCGCGTGCTCGTTCGTCCAAACATCGAATGACCATAGTGTCTTGCGCAACTTTTTCGCAGCCGAACCTCCGACCAGCAACTTCATCGTTTCGGTGGCCGCAACCGAGGCGACTACATTGACCGCCGAATTCAATACCCCCGAGGTCTCGCAAGTCTCAACCATCCCTTGCGGCAAATCCGGAAAGATGCATGCCAGGCACGCCGTTGTTCCCGGCAACACATTCATCGTCACTCCATAGCTGCCAACCGCCGCCGCATAAATCCAGGGCAGCGCATTCTTGACGGCGTGATCATTCACCAGATAACGAGTTTCGTAATTATCAGTTCCATCTAAAATTACGTCGATCTCCTGAAGTAATACGTTAATATTTGCCGGAACCACGTCCTCGACCCGCGCTTCCACCACACAATCCGAATTGAAGGCTGCAACCTTACGAGCTGCGGCAATTGCTTTAGGCAATGATTCGGCCGCGTCCTGTTCGTCGAAGAGGGATTGCCGCTGCAAATTGCTGGGTTCGACGTAATCCCGATCGATAATTCGCAGAGTTCCGACTCCTGCTCGCGCCAATAGCGACGCCAGCGCCGATCCGGTCGCGCCGCACCCCACAATCGCAACTCGCCCTGCGGCCAGCCGCTTCTGGCCCTCGGCCCCGACTCCGCCAAACAAAATTTGCCGCGAGTATCGTTCTCGGAAACGCTCTTCGAATCGCGCTTCGAACTTTTCTTTGTCCACGCCATGCCTCAAGGAGATCATCAGCCTTCACCAGCAAAACCTTTATTATAGGTGGCTGGACTTTGCAGCTGCCAGCGGCGGATACAACCGTAGTGGTGCAGGTTGATAAAGAAGTGAGCCAAACGCGTGGTATTGCGTCGCTAAGAACGCGACGGAGTGCGCGGCTCGCGCAGATTCCCTCAGCAAGCTCGGAACAGGCGCCCCGCGGCGCAAAGAACGCTTGCTCGGGATGGACAATCGAACTGCATCACTACCCATACAACACGGCGCTGCCACGGTTCATCGAATTGTAGGCACCGGGGCGAAGGACTCGATTTGCTGAGACGGTATACCTCATTCATCCTATTGGTAATTGCGTCGCTCGCTCCGGCTGCCCGTGCCGGATCGGATCCATCCGCCTCAGCGCATGTATCTCAGGAACCCTCCTCAGCTCTCGCTTCGATATCCGCGTACGCTGGAAGGATTATCCAATCGATCGAATTGCCGGGCTTGCGGGACAGCGACCGCCTGCTCGAAATGCTCCCGCTGAAAGCAGGCCAGCCTCTCGACCGTGACCAGCTCCGCGAAAGCATCCGCTTACTTTTCTCTACAGAACGCTTTGCTGACGTCCAAGCGGAAGTTACTCCCTCCGGCCCCGGTGTGCGCCTTACGTTCACCACTTCGCCCAACTTCTTTGTCGGTGCAGTCGATGTGGACGGCGCTCCCGGCCACCCCAACAGCAACCAGGTCGGAAATGCATCGAAGTTCCAACTGGGCGAACTTTATACCGCGGACAAGCTCAACCGTGCTTTGCGAAACATTCGGCAACTCATGCAGGAGAATGGCTACTACCGCGCTCGGGTCACCGCGGAAAGCGCATCTAACGTAGAGACCCAACAGGTAAATATCCTTTTCCACATCGCCGCGGGAGATCCTGCCCATATCGGCGATGTGACTGTCACTGGACACTCAGCCTTTTCTCAGATCCAGATTGAGGACATCGCCGCGATGCATCACGGCGAACGCGTCACTGCCGCTCGCATCACTAATTCTCTTCAGCGTTTGCGCAAGAAACTGCAGAAGCAGCAACGCGTCCTCGCACAAGTCTTGATTGCCGAGCAGAAATATCATCCCGAATCCAATTCCGTTGACTATACCTATCTGATCGAACCCGGCCCCGTGGTGATCATTTACGCTCAAGGGTTTCATATAGGCCGCGGCGTCATGAAGAAAGAAATCCCCGTCTACGAGGAAAACGCTGTCGATGACGATCTTCTGAACGAGGGAAAGAAAAATCTCCTCGACTATCTGGAAAGCCGCGGCCGCTTCGATGCCACCGTTGAAATCCAGAAGGAAACTACTTCCGATACGCTTCGTGTCACATATCGCATCGATCCAGGTCCCGCTCACAAGTTCGTGCTCATCGATATTGCCGGGAACAAATATTTTTCCAGAAAGACGCTTCGCCAGCGGCTCAAGATTCAGCCCTCCGGCAAGTTTTTTTCCGGCGGGCGCTTCAGCGGAGAACTGCTAAAGAGCGACGTCGCATCTCTGCAAGCTTTGTATGTATCGAATGGATTCCGGCAGGCCAAGATTCAAACCAAGGTTGACGACAATTACCAGGGCGTCGAAAACCACCTCGCGGTTCATATTCAGATCGAAGAAGGCCCGCAGACTCTGGTAGGGGCGGTTCGCATTGTTGGAAATCAGAAGATCGATGCCAAGGTGTTTCCCGAATTCAAGACCCGCGAAGGCCAGCCCTACTCCGAGCAAAATCTGGCGAACGATCGCGAGTCAATTCTCAATTACTACTTCAACCACGGATTTTCGAATGCCACCCTCGACATCACAACCAAGCCGATGTCCGGCCAGCCGGACCACGAAGACGTTACCTACAACATCCAGGAGGGCGAGCAATTTTTTGTGAATCAGGTAATGGTTGGAGGACCCGATCACACGCGCGATTATGTCGTGCAGCGCGAAATTCAAGTGACCGCGGGCCAGCCCCTCAGCCAGCAGGATCTTCTTGCAACGCAGAGCAAGCTCTACGACCTCGGAATCTTTAGGCAGGTTGACACGGGGGTTCAAAATCCCGAAGGCTCCGACCCTCAGAAAAACGTTCTCGTCCAGGTAGAGGAAGCGAAGCGCTACACATTTACCTATGGCATTGGCCTGGAATTCGAAACTGGCCTGCCTTCGGGGACCAGCTCCCCCGCCGGTTCGACGGGAGTGAGTCCACGGGTCGAACTCGATATCACCCGACTCAATGTGGGCGGCCGTGACCAGACGCTAACCTTCCAGTCTCACGTAGGACGACTCCAACAGCGCGGCCTGATCGGCTACGAGGTGCCCAGACTCTTCAACAACGATCGCTTCAAAGTGTTCTACACAATTTTCTATGACAACAGTCTCAACGTGGCCACGTTCACCTCGCAGCGGCTGGAAGGCAAGATCGATGTTCGTCAGCAAATCGGCAAGCAGCAGCCCAACCATGCAACATCCATCACCTACCGCTTCGACTACCGCCGAGTGAAAGCTACCAACTTCGCGTCAGACTTTTCGCCTGCGGAATTTAGTTTGTTTTCCTTGCCCGCGGTCGTTGGCGGCCCCGGTTTTACTTTTATTCGCGATAAGCGCGACAATCCTCTCGAAAGTACGAAGGGACAATACTTCACCTTCGACACTTTCGTCGCATCGAGTTACTTCGGATCACAGGCAGATTACACCCGGGCGCTATCCCAGGAATCCACTTACTATGCGTTTGGCCATACCAACCACAAATTCGTCTTTGCTCGTTCTACAACCCTCGGGCTGGAACAGGTCTATCGCGGTACCAGGGTCCTGCCGCCAGGAGCTTGCGAAGTCACCAACTTGAAGACATCTTGCGCGCAGGGAATTACCGTAATCCCGCTGCCCGAAGAATTTTTTGCCGGAGGCGACAACTCTCACCGCGGTTTCGGGTTGAATCAGGCAGGACCTCGCGATCCTGATTCTGGTTTTCCCGTAGGCGGCTCGGCCCTGTTCGTTAACAAGGAAGAACTGCGTTTTCCTGCCGTAAGCCTGCCTTATCTGGGGGAAGGCTTCGGGTTCGCCATCTTTCACGACATGGGCAATGTCTTCACTGCCGGCCACGATATGCTGAAGGGCGTTCTGCGGTGGCACCAGCCCGATCCCTCGCAATGCTTGCAGCCTGGCGGTGTGCCCGTCACCTCTTGCACGAATTATTTCAATAACAAGGGTTACGACTACACCTCTCACGTGGCGGGAGTGGGGTTGCGGTATAAGACTCCGATCGGCCCTCTGAGCTTCGATTTCGGGTACAATCTAAATCCAACTAGCTATTTCCAGGGCCTGGTCAATTCAAAAGGAACTCTGACAGGCGACTTCGAAACGCAGCGCTTGCGCCACTTCAACGTTTTTTTCAGCGTAGGTCAGCCATTTTGATAAGCAGAACTCATAATCGTACGGCAGTTGTCCTGGCGGCTTTTGCCACGCTCTTGATTGGGTTATTTGCGTGCCTCCGGCCTGCTGCAGCCGAAGTGATTGATCGCATCGTCGCCATTGTCAACCGACACGTTATTCTGCAGTCGGAATGGGACGAAGGCCTGAGTTACGAAGCCCTGCTCACCAATCGCTCACTCGCACAGTTCACCGATGACGACCGCCGTGCAGTTCTCGATCGTCTCATCGATCAGGAGCTTCTGCGCGAACAGATGAAGTCTGCAGACTTTGCGCATGCCACTGATGCCGAGGTCGCTGCGCGCGTGGCCGATGCGCGGAAACTGTATCCTCAGGATGCATCCCCTGAGGCTTGGCAGGCCCTTCTTGCCCAGTATCACCTCTCTGAGAAAGATCTTTATGCCCACGTCCGGCAGCAAATCGACCTGATGCGCCTGGTTGATGTCCGCCTTCGTCCCGCCGTGCAGATTGATTCCAAGTCAATCGAAGCGTATTACCGCGATCAGTTCGTGCCAAAGTTGAAGCAGTCCGGATCCTCCGAAGTTTCACTTGCCGAAGTTTCCAGCAAGATTCGCGAGTTGCTCACCCAGGAGAAGGTTAGTGAGCTACTCGTCTCGTGGCTGCAGACTTTGCGTTCCGAGGGCCACGTACACATTCCGGGCGTCACCTCCTCTGCCAACGACCCGGGAGTCCAATCGCAGTGAAGGATTCTTCGACGAAGCCTGTCGGTCGCCGCTGGTGGAAGTATTGGCTGATCAGTGTCGCCGTTGCATTTGTGACTGTGCTCGGCATATCGATTTACGTCAACACGAATTCTTTCCAGTCGCTGGTCCGTCGCCGCCTGGTTGCGGAGGTTGAGCGCATCACCGGAGGGCGTGCGGAAATTGCCAGCATTCATACCATTCCCTTTCGCCTCCAGGTCGAAGTGCGCGATATTACGGTTCACGGCCGCGAATCAGCCATCGATGTGCCGCTTGCCCATGCCGATGGCATCGTCGCTCGCTTGAAGATCAGCTCTCTTCTGCGGTCCGAGCTCGCCTTCCACCAACTCATCCTTGAACAACCTATCGTCCACATAGTTTTCTATCCTGACGGCACTACCAATTTTCCCCCGCGGAAAATTGGGGGTGCAAGCATTCAGACTCCTGTCGAGAAACTGTTTGCTCTCTCGATTAACCACCTTGAGCTGCGTCATGGACAGATCCTGTGGGATGACCAGAAGATTCCTGTAGACTTCTCCGCTCGTGATACATCACTTCGGATGGATTATTCGTTTCTCGGCAGACGCTATGACGGACACCTTCTGCTCGGCTTGGTCACCACCAAGCTCATGGACTGCCGTCCCTTTGCATGGATGACCGCCATGCAATTCACACTTGGCGAGAACTCCGCCCTCATCACCTCTCTTAGATGGAACTCCGGGCACTCGCATTTTTTCGCCACTGGTCAAGTCACAGACTTCCGTCATCCGCATCTTCAGGGTCCCTACGATGTTCAGGTCGACCTCACCGAAGCCGCCACCATCACACGCCGCCCCGATCTTCGCGCGGGGGTGCTTGAGCTCAAAGGCCACGGTGATTGGGCACTTGACCGGTTTTCCAGCACCGGCCTTCTGACCGTCCAGGATCTGGCATTCCAGGACGATCAGATTCTCCTCTCTAAAGCCTCGCTGAGTAGCGGCTATTCAATCACTGACCAGCAACTCCAACTCTCTAAGCTGCAAGGCAAGATTTTCGGTGGAAGTTTTGCGGGCAACGCTGAAGTGAATCACTGGCTCTCGCCTGCACAACATCTTTCGGCAGCCGCCAGAAAAACACTTGAGACGGCTGTTATCTCCGCGACTCCCTCCGTGAACAACTCTCGCGAAAAAATGGGTAAGCCAAAACTGCAGGCAATCCAGGACGGTTTCGTTGTTATTCATTTGCGTGACCTGTCTGCGGATGATCTAGCAGTGGCACTCGATACTCCTGCTCACTCGTACCCTCGCTTCCATCCCGCTGCCGCCGCCTCCGGTACTCTCGAAGCTCGATGGAGGGGAACTCCGCGCGATGCGGAAATCCAATATGCGCTCGACTTCGTTCCTCCGCCTTCGCCTGCCCGAGGACAGCTTTCCGTCACCTCCTCTGCGAACGGCGTATATCACGCCGGCAACCAGACTCTGGATCTCGCGAGGTTCACCCTGACCACGCCCACCAGCCACATTCAGGCCTCCGGTACACTGTCTGCCGCTTCCGCGCTTCGGCTCACCGTTTCCACCACCAGTCTCGCCGACTGGCTGCCATTCATTTCTGCGGTTCGCGGTCCATCCTTGTTCCCCGCGGTGCTGAACGGCACAGCCACGTTCAATGGCAACATGAGCGGTTCGTTTTTTGCTCCTCAAGTTACCGGGACGCTTGCAATCGACGATTTCAGCATCGCGGCGCCTGCCACAGCCAGAACCCATGAATTACAAATGCACTGGGATTCGCTTTCCACTTCTCTCCAACTTTCCTTCCAGTCTGTCACATTCCGTAAGGCCACTCTCCGGCGAGATGGCACGTTCGCTGAATTTGAAGGATCCGCGACCCTGCAGCACGGGCACTTCACTGGCGACAGCACATTCAGCTTGCGCGCCAACCTTTACAAAGGCGAGGTGGCCGAGCTCCAGGCCGTTGCCGGATACGACTTTCGTGTCTTTGGCAAGGCTGATGTTTTTGTGCTGGCCAGCGGAACCCTCTCTAACCCAACGGGCAAAGGGCAAATCCACCTCGCCAATGCCACCGCCTTCGGGGAAACGTTGCGGCAATTCGATTCCAACTTCCGCATCGGTGAGGGCAAAATCGCTTTTGACGACATGCATCTGTTCCATGAGGATGCAGTCATCACGGGAAGTGCCGACTACACTCCTTCCAACCGCACCTTTCATTTCGATCTCGCGGGCAGCAATTTCAATCTTTCCGAATTTCCATCGATCCATGCCAGTCATCTTTCCTTAGAAGGACGTGCAGATTTCGCGCTTAAAGGGTCCGGCAGTCCTGAGGCGCCTTCCATCGATGGGGATGTCCACCTTCGGGATCTGACTTTTGATCACGAAGTCGCCGGCGATCTCGATCTGCACGCTGTTACCGAAGGTGGTCGGATGCTTCTGAGAGGCAACTCTCATTTCGAGCGTGGATCGCTGGCACTCAGCGGCGATGTTCGGTTGCGCGATGACTATCCCACTAACCTGTTGCTGCAAATGAACGAGCTCGATCTCGACGCGCTGTGGCGCTCTTATCTGCGTGGAAGGCTTACGGGACATTCTGCCGTGGCCGGCTCTTTAAATCTGCGTGGACCGCTCCGACAACCCAGCCGCTGGATGGCCGATGGTAACCTGTCCGCGGTCTCGCTCGAAGTGGAAAACATCAAAGTTCATAGTCAGGATCCAGTTCGCTTCGCGCTGGTGAATCAGTCGATTAACATCCAGCAACTTCACCTTGTGGGCGATGGAACCGACCTCACCACGCACGGGTCAGTACAACTCACTGGCGACCGCACGCTCGATCTAGTCGCGGATGGGCACCTCGATCTCAGATTGCTCTCCAGCTTTGATCCGGATCTCAGTGCGGTAGGTCTTGTGACCATGAACCTCACGGTTGGCGGCACCGTTGCCGATCCGTTACCACAGGGACGACTGCGTTTGACGAACGGGTCGATCACGTACGCGGGTCTGCCCAGCGGTTTGACGCAGCTCGATGGCTCTCTTCGGTTCACTCGTGATCAGGCGCACATTGAGACCCTAACCTCCCGCACCGGGGGCGGCACACTCGATTTGAAGGGTGACGCCACTTATGTGAACCAGCAACTCAACTTCAACCTCACTGTCACAGGTAATGACGTTCGCCTGCGTTATCCTCCCGGCGTAAGTTCTACTGCCGACGCCGAATTGCATTGGGTGGGATCCCGTTCCGCTTCCACTGTTTCCGGAAAGATCAGCGTCAACAAGATAGCCGTGACCCCGGGCTTCGACTTCAGCGCCTATCTCGAGCGCAGCCGCCAGTTCTCTACCGTCACCAATGCCAACTCTCCGCTCAATAATGTAAAGCTCGATATTCACGTCCAGACCGCGCCTGAACTTCAGATGCGCACAGCGATCGCCCGCTTGTCGGGCGACGCCGACCTCCGCATTCGTGGGTCCGTCGCCCGTCCCGCGGTTCTCGGTCGCGCCGACATTCTTGAAGGTCAAGCCACCTTTCACGGCACCCGCTTCACACTCGAGCGCGGCGATATCACTTTCGCCAACCCGGTTGCCATCGAGCCCCAACTCAATCTGCAGGCCTCAACTCATGTCCGCAACTACGATCTGAACATCACGATTACGGGAACGCCGGATCGCGGACTCAGCATCAACTACCGTTCTGAACCTCCTTTGCCGAAGTCCGACATTATTGCCCTTCTCGCGCTCGGCCGCACCAACGAAGAATCTGCTCAGCTTCAGGAGCAGTCCCGCCAAAGCACGTTTTCGGATGAGGCTACGGCTCTCATTCTCAGCGAGGCACTCAACACCACCGTCAGCAATCGCCTGCAACGGCTGTTCGGAGCCAGCAATATCAAGATCGATCCTCAGGGACTTAACACGGAAAACAATCCCATCAGCAACGGCCCCCAGATCACGATTGAGCAGGAATTTGTCAACCACGTTTCTCTCACCTACTCCACTAACGTTTCTCAAAGTTCGGAGCAGATTATTCAGGGGGAGTACTATGTCAATCGCAACATTTCCGCTGTGGGTACGCGTGACCAGAATGGAGTCGTCAGCTTTGATCTGCGAGTCCGCAGCCGCAAGAAATAATTTGCAGTTTTCGTAAAGAGAGCTTGCTCTGCATTCCGCAACCCAGAATCCATGGCTGATTCAATCGCCGCCCTCCAAGTCATGGTTGACTCCCAAGTGCGCGCCCGCGGTATCTCTGACGCGCGTGTTCTCGATGCCATGCTTCATGTTCCGCGCGACAAATTCGTCTCTGAACCCTATCGCGCGCAAGCCTACGAGGACCATCCTCTTCCCATCGGCGACGGACAAACTATTTCTCAGCCTTACATTGTTGCCCTCATGCTTGAATCTCTCCAGCTCACCCCCGCCGATAAGGTTCTCGAAGTTGGCACCGGCTCTGGCTACGCAACCGCGCTCCTCGCGGAACTGGTCAGGGAAGTCTTTTCCGTTGAACGCCATCCTGCCCTTGCGAAAAGCGCTCGCGAAGTCATCGCAGCGCTCGGCTATACCAATGTGAGACTCTTCACCGGAGATGGCACGCTAGGCCTTGCAGCTGACGCCCCCTTCGATGCGATCCTGGTCTCTGCCGCTACTCCCCATCTGCCTCGCACACTGATCGCTCAACTCCGCGAAAATGGACGAATGATTATTCCGGTTGGAACGGATGATTCACAGCAGCTGCAATTCATCCGAATGATCAATGGATTGCCCGTGATCTCGCCTCGCGAACTCGTCCGATTCGTTCCCTTGGTAGATGATGCTCGTGATTGAACTTTCGAGGTAAGTGCTTCCAGTGGGGAAAAAATAGAAACATTCTATTGTGATGAGCAGTGCGTGGAAGGTCTTGGGCGCTTATGCGGATTCGCGATTCCGCTGACCAGAACGCACGGATCGTGGACGAGCCAACGTTTCCCATGGCGCCCGCAGCAAGGGCTGTCTCTGCGCCGGATTTTGATTTGCATAAAACAATTCGTAATCGTGGCCGTGGAGAATATTCGTGACCTCATCCTTGTTTAGCGGATCCACTTCGCACCAGATCAGCGGACGGGCCGTAGACAATACAGAACTTGCTCCGGCTAACACGCGGTGCTCCATTCCTTCCACGTCGATTTTCAAAACCTGGGGTGCGGGCAGTTGTTGCAAAAGCCAATCGAGGGTGATGGCGACAATCGACTCTATCCTTCGTGTTCCTCCCGCCTGGGTTGAGCCGACTCCTTCCAAGTGGTTCGATGATCGCGCCCGCTGGGCAATGTGAAAGGTCGCCAGGCCCAGCGAGTCAGAAGCGGCAGCTGGTATGACCGTCACAGCGGCATTTGTATTGCGTTCCAGCATCTCACACGACCGCCGGAGCAAACCTACGAGCCATAGGTCGGCCTCAATCGCAATGACTTTGCCGTCCTTGCCGGCGCGGTTCGCACTCGCGAAAGTGAACAGCCCCACGTTGGCCCCCACATCCCACACAACGTCCCCGGGATTAACCAGTTCATCGACCATCTTGAAGAGAATTGCATCGCCCTCGGCCAGGTTTCGTCGATAGAATCGCAGCCCAGCGTCCGGCGAAACAAATATCCTGCCTCTCCCAAAGTTTGGTGGCAGCCGTCGCGGGAAGACCATGCCGCGACTCAATCTTTCAGCGATTGTTCTCAGCATCTTTGTCATAACGGTCCACCTAATAAGTTGCTGGGATGGAAACCGTACTGGATGGGGGATTCTCGGGGAGAGTTTGCTGCACGAGGCGTTGAGCGGAATCTTGCGCATACCGCAATATACTGCCTGGAAATATTCCGAGGTAAATGGTTGCAGCCAGGCACAATGCGATTGCAAGCCTGGGCGCAAATCCAACGGGAGTCACCGGAACTTCTTTTCGCGCTTGGCGCATGTACATTACCACGATAATGCGGAGGTAGTAGTATGCGCCGACGCCACCGTTGAGGACTCCGATGATGGTGAGCCAGATCAAGTTGGCATTCACTGCCGCGCTGAACACATAGAACTTGGCAAAAAAACCGCCCGTCATCGGAATGCCGATCAGCGAGAGCAGGAATATGGTGAGCGTTGCCGCCAGCAGCGGAGAACTGCGGCCGAGCCCTTCATAATCTTCTAGAGTTACGTAGCGCTCACCCGCGTTGGCGAAATGGCTTACGACTGCGAACGCCCCTAAATTCATTGCAGCATAAGATGCGAGGTAGAACATGGCCGCTGAAGTTCCCAGGCCAGGCGATGCCGCGAATGCGACCAGCAAATATCCGGCATGGGCAATCGACGAATAGGCCAGCAAACGTTTCACGTTATCCTGCACCATTGCGCTGATGTTGCCCAGGGTCATGGAGAACGCCGCCGCGACCCAGATGACCCAGAATATGGCGTGTACATTTATCACGAATACGATCCGCAGCAAAACCGCAAACGCTGCCGCCTTGGGCGCGGTTGACATGAAGCCCACAACCGGGGCAGGAGCTCCTTCGTATACGTCCGGCGTCCATATGTGGAAGGGCGCGGCAGCCACTTTGAATGCGAGGCCAACGAACATGAACGCCACAGCCACGAACGCCAGTACTGGAATGGCCGTGCCCTGTAGCGTTCTGCTGATCTGGTCAATGTTGGTCGAGCCCGTCGCGCCAAACATCAACGCCACTCCATATAAGAAAAATGCCGTGGCAAATGAACCCAGCAGAAAGTATTTCAGGGAGGATTCGGCGCTGGTAGCTTCGGTCCGCCGGAATCCCGCAAGCACATAAGAGGAGATCGAGGAAATTTCGAGCGCGATGAAAATCAGAACCAGCTCGATCGCCGACGTCATCAGGGCCACGCCGACAACCCCGAAGAGCACGAGAGCATAATATTCCCCGGCGCGGATCCGCTGGACCGCCATATATTCATAGGAGCTTAGGATGACGACAGCGGCGATCGCAATCACCAGGACATGAAAGAAAACGCTGAACCCATCCACCTGCACCATGTTCCAGAACGCGAGCCCCGGAGACTGCGCCATGAACCAGGTCGCACAAAGTGCCGCCAGCGTTCCGATTAGCGCGATAGAGCCGAGGACTCGTGGATTTTTCTCCTCGTCTACCAGAGGCTCGAGCGCCATCACGATCATGCCGAAAAGAGAGAGAACAATCTCCGGCAGGATGCGAACGTAATCGGCTAACTGAGGAAGCGTCTGCGAATATGCCGGGATAAACTGCGTGATCGCCGTTGCGGCGAAGTTTGCATCGGCGATCATTACTTTGGCGATCATTGCTTCGACGATCACTGCATTGGCGATCACTGCATTGACGATCATTGACCCACCACCCGGCTCGCCAATCGCGCAAACGGAGTGAGAGCAGCCTGAACCGCGGGATCAACCGCTCCCAGCCACAGAATAGGAGCTACTCCCATTACAAGCGCAACTGCCGCACAGGGCCAGACCGCCCATTTTTCAAATCCCGATAAATCGCTAAGAGAATTGTTGACTGGATGCGTGACCTTGCCATAGAACACGCGCTGATACATCCAGAGAAGATAAATCGCGCTCCAAATTATGCCGGTCGCGGCGAGTATCCCGTAGACAGTTCTGGCCTGAAACGCGCCGCTCATCACGAGAAATTCGCCAATGAAGCCGTTCAGCAAAGGTAGACCTAATGACGCAAGCACGATTACCAAATACGATGCGGCATAAACCGGCATGGGCGAGGCCAGTCCGCCAAATTCGCTGATTTCGTAGGTATGACGGCGTTCGTGCAAGATGCCCGCCAGCATGAAGAGCCCGCCTGTGGAAACCCCGTGCGCCAGCATGAGGAACATTGCGCCATTCAAACCAGCCTGCGTGAAGCTGAAAATTCCTAGCACGACGAATCCGAGGTGGCTCACGGATGAATAAGCGATCAACTTCTTCATGTTGGGTTGAACCATGGCCACGAGCGCGCCATAGATAATGCCGATCAGGGCAAGGACCATCACCCACGGGGCATTAGCGCGCGATTGTTCAGGGAACAGTCCCAGGTTGAAGCGCAGCAGGCCGTACGTGCCCATCTTGAGCAGAACGCCGGCCAGCAGAACCGACCCTGCCGTTGGCGCCTCCACGTGTGCATCTGGCAGCCATGTATGAAAGGGGAATATAGGAACCTTCACGGCAAACGCCAGAAAAAATCCGAGGAAAAGCCACTGCGCCGCAGCCGGAAACTGGGGCACGGCGCCGCTCGCAATTTGATCCCGAATGACAACAAAGTCGAAGCTACCGGTATGGGCGTAAAGCCACAGGATCGCCGCCAGCATGAACACCGAACCGATCATGGTGTACATGAAGAACTTCACCGCCGCATACACTTTGCGCTCGTGGCCGAAAATGCCGATCAGCAAAGCCATGGGAATGAGTGTGGCTTCCCAGAAAAAATAGAAGAGGAACAAGTCAAGCGAGGTGAAGACGCCGATCAGCGCGGTCTCCAGAACCAGCAGCAGGATAAAAAACTCTTTCACCCGCTCGTGAATCGACGTCCAGGAAATAAGGACGCACAGTGGCATGAGAAATGTTGTAAGCACCACCAGCCACATAGAAATGCCGTCAACCCCCATGTGGTAGTGAATATTCGGAGAAGAGATCCATTGAAAATCGACTTCGTAGTGGAATCCACTTCCCAAATAAAGCGGTCTCTTGAAATAGACGGGCAAGTGCAGTGAAAGAGCGAAAGTCAGCAACGCGACGACCAGCGAAAAAATGCGGATGTCGCGATCGCGGCGAGGAAACAGGATCAGTAACAACGCGCCTGCCAGCGGCACAAACGTAACCAACGTCAAGATGTGGTGATCGAGGGTTCTCATCGCACGCCCATCCAGATCATGAAAGCGATCACTGCGGCCGAACCAGCTGCAATCCATCCCGCGTACGAGCGAATGTTTCCAGATTGCATGTGGCGAGCTTCGTCGGAAACGTGGCGCAATCCGTCGCTCGCATCATTCGCCGCCGCATCGATAATCTTCCGATCCACTCCTTGCCACAAGATTCGAGTCGAGCCGTCGATCAACGGCTTAACAAACAGCGCCCCGTACAATTCGTCAATGTAATATTTGTGTAGGAGCGTCTGATATCCGCCCGACAGCGAAGCCGCAATTTTGTCCGGCAACTCCGGACTGCGGAAGTAAAACAGCCACGCAAGCGCAAAACCCAGCAGAGCGGCCAACACCGAAATGGCGGTGAACATGAGTTCGGTCGACCCCGCGGTCTTCGACTTTGGCTCTGACCCTTCTGTCTCCTGCTCGGGCGCACCTTCTTCGCCTATTGCGGTGTGCTGAGAGTCGGCGGGCGCGCTGCCGTGAAAAGCTGGGCCAAGAAATTTTTCGAATCGATTGTTGCCGCCGAGCGAACCGGGCACACCCACATATCCGCCAATTACCGAGAGCACCGCCAGAATCGCGAGTGGAATAATCATGACCTTCGGACTCTCGTGAATCCCGCCGTGACCGTGGGCGCGGTGCGCATCGTGGGCGGAATGGATTGCGTGATCGTGACCGGCCTCGGCTTCGCCGCGATACTCTCCGAAGAAAGTCAGGAACCATAGCCGGAACATGTAGAACGAAGTGATGAAAGCTGTAACCAGCCCCACCAGCCAGTATGCCCAACTCGCTTGATAGGCACGCCACAGGATTTCGTCTTTGCTGAAAAATCCCGCAAAGCCGGGAATCCCGGCGATTGCCAGAGTGCCTGCGGTCATGGTCCAGAACGTCCAGGGAATCTTGGCGCGCAGTCCGCCCATTTTTCGCATGTCCTGTTCGCCGCCGACCGCATGAATTACCGATCCGGCCGCGAGGAAGAGTAGGCCTTTGAAGAAGGCGTGCGTCATCAGGTGAAAAATGCCTGCCGAAAATGCTCCGACGCCGCAGGCCATGAACATGTAGCCAAGTTGCGATATGGTGGAATAGGCGAGAACCTTCTTGATGTCAGTCTGCACGATGCCGATGGTTGCCGCGAAGAACGCGGTAAGCGTTCCGATGATTGCCACTACGGTCAGCGCGACAGGCGCGCGCTCGAAGATGACGTGCGAACGCGAAACCATGTAGACGCCCGCGGTCACCATGGTCGCAGCATGAATGAGAGCGGAAACCGGCGTGGGACCCTCCATTGCGTCGGGAAGCCACACGTACAGCGGGATCTGCGCTGATTTTCCGCAGGCACCCACCATGAGCAGGATTCCGATCACTGTAAGCAGCCCCGCGCCGGCGGTTTCAGCAGGCAAAGGAATTACTGCTCCGAACACCTGCTCGAAATTCAACGATCCAAAGTGCTTGATGAGCAGAAATAACGCGATCAGGAAGCCGAAGTCGCCGATGCGGTTTACGATGAACGCTTTCTTGCCCGCAGAGGCCGCTGAATCTTTGGTAAACCAGAAGCCGACCAGCAGATACGACGCCAGGCCAACTCCCTCCCAACCAATGAACATCACAAGGTAGTTGCCGGCCAACACCAGGGTCAGCATGAAGAACATGAAAAGGTTCAGATAGGTGAAGAAGCGGTAATAGCTGGGGTCGTCCCACATGTAGCCGACGGCATAAATATGGATCAGGAATCCGACTCCCGTCACGACCAACAACATGATGAGCGACAGTTGATCGAGGTAGAAGGCAAAATCCACCGTGAAGGCGCCCGAACGAATCCAATGTGCGAAGAACTCCTGGTAGGGAAGCGATAACGACGAGAAGCGTGCCGCCACCAACAAGGCCATGGCGAAAGCCGCGCCGCTGAACAAGAGCGCGACGCTGGTCACAGCCTGCCGCGAAGATTTCTTCCCGAAAAAGCCGTTGATCGCAGCGCCCGCCAGCGGCAGAACCGGGATCAGCCAGAGATTGAGCATCGGATTCATAGTTTGAGCAGGTTTACCTGATCCACGTTCAAGGTCTCGCGCGTACGATACACAGCGATGATGATCGCCAGGCCGACGGCAGACTCCGCGGCCGCAACTACCATGACAAAGAAGACGAAAATCTGGCCAGCCAGCGCGTGCCAGTGCGCAGCGAATGCAACGAACGACAGATTCACTCCGTTTAGCATCAGTTCAATCGACATGAAGATAGTGATGATGTTGCGTTTGATCAGAAATCCGGCCACGCCGCAGGCAAACAAAAATCCGCTGAGCAACAAATAATAAGAGAGCGGCACCATCACTCTACCTTCCCCGCCGCAGATTCCGGCTTGCTGGCCAGCACCACGGCGCCCATGATGGCGATCAGGATCAAAATGGAGGTGACTTCGAAGGGCAACAGAAAGTCGTGAAACAGAAGCTGAGCAATATCGATCGGGTGTCCGGGCATCGCGCCGATCGGCACAGCTTCGGTCCCAGAGCGCCGCAACACAACCCACGCGACGAGCACGCCGCCGATCAGCATCCCGGGCACGCCGACAAGAATCGCTACACGGCTTCCCTTAGTTTCTTCCTCCACGCCGGCGTTCAACAGCATGATCACGAAGACGAACAACACCATAATGGCGCCGGCGTAAACGATCAGCTGCACGGCCGCGACGAACTCTGCGCCGAGTAAAAGATAATCGCCAGCCAGCGCAGCCATTACTGCAATCAGCGATAGGGCGCTGTTGATGGGATGCCGCTGCGCCAGCAGGTTGATCGCGCCGCCCACAGAAACCGCACCGAAAAGCAGAAATAATATAAGGTGAAAACTCATGAAATCAGTACCTAGTTGCTAGTACCTAGTTGCCAGTCGAGCCAGTGTTCTTACTGGCAACTGGGTACTAGGTACTGGCGACTGTCTCTACCCGGCCACGACAATCGCCGTTGCCACCAGATTCGCGATTGCCAGGGGTAGCAGAAACTTCCAGCCGAATGACATCAGTTGATCGTAGCGGAAGCGCGGCAACGTCCCGCGCACCCAGATGTAAAGAAAGAGAAAACAGAAAACCTTGGCGATAAACCAAAACACTGGCAACACGGCGCGCATCAGTGAAGGTCCAAACAGCGGTCCGTGCCATCCGCCGAAAAACAGCAACGTAGCCAGGCACGCTACCGTGATCATATTCGCGTATTCGGCCATGAAGAACATGGCAAACTTCATCGAACTATATTCTGTGTGGTATCCGGCAACCAGTTCGGTTTCGGCTTCCGGCAGGTCGAACGGGATGCGATTTGTTTCCGCGTACGCCGCCATCAGATAGACGAAGAATCCAATTAACTGTCCATGGAAGATATTCCATCGTGGAATGATGTAGAGAAATCGCCCACCCTGCGCTTCAACGATATCGCGCAGGCTGAAACTGCCGGACTGGATTAGTACCCCGACCAGCGAAAGTCCCAAAGCAATTTCGTAGCTAACCATTTGGGCACTGGCTCGAAGGCCGCCCAGCAAAGAGTATTTGTTGTTGGAGGACCAACCCGCGAGCGCGACTCCGTATACGCCCATCGAGGTGATGCCCAGTATGAGCAGCAATCCGATGTTTACGTCGGTAATCTGCAGCGGAATGCTGTATCCAAAAAGCTGAATTGAGTTGCCGAACGGGATCACCGAAATCGAAGTGAGAGCGAAGATCACAGCCATCATCGGCGCTGCCAGGAACAGCGGCTTATAAACGTGCGGGGGCGTGAGATCCTCTTTGAATAGGAACTTCAGCCCATCCGCAGCCGGTTGCAGCAATCCAAACGGTCCCACGCGCGTCGGCCCCCAGCGATTCTGCATGTGGCCGACAACTTTGCGTTCCAGCCAGACGGTGTACGCGACTGCGGTGAGCAGCACGAAAAGAACGATCACCGATTTGATCACCGACACGAGTATGAAAATACCAATCGGCAATTCCGTTTCCTTTCCAGAACTGTGATCAGTCTGCTGCAACCTCAGCGGGTTTGACTTCGTGACTCTCTATGACTGACTTCAACGCGCGCGAATATCGTCCCAGGGTTCCGGACGTAAACAGGTTGTCATTCGCCGGATCAATCGAATCCGGAGTGTGCGCAGCTCCGGGCCCAACAGCGGCGAGCGACGTTCGCTGGCTGTTGCCTGCCAATAGATTCATGCGGGATACGTCATAACCTGGAACCAACCGTTGAATTTCATCGAGAATTGCCGTCGGATCGAACGGGCTTAGTTTGGGTTCGAGGCCGTGTGCCTCAAGCCAGACCGCGTGCCGGTCAGCTTCGCCCGATTGCGCACCGCGCGACTGCCCCATGTCAGCATGCGTGCCCCCGCCGAACGGCACCAACTTGCGTACGTCAAAGCCCATGGCATCTGCGATACGCACAATTAGCTCGAAATCGGACTTAGTGTCCGTGACCTCGCCAGCCTTCTTCACCAACTGCAAGTCACCGCAGGTATTCGTGAAAGTGCCAGTTTTCTCGTAGGTGTTCGCGGCCGGGAGCACGACATCTGCAACGATCGCGGTCTCGGTCAGGAACATGTCTTGCACCACTAAGAAACTCTTGGAGAAAGTGAATGGATCGAGGTTTAAACGGGCGATCGGATTCGATCCCACAACATAAAGGGCTTTCAACTCGCCCGTTTTTCCTGCTTCGATCATTCCCGGTAGATCCAGCCCCGCAGCCCGTGGTATCTCTCCCCACTCTTTGTGAAACTCGCTGTTTCCGCTGGTGGGGTTGTATCCGGGCAGCAAATCAGGATACAAACCCATGTCGGCGGCGCCGCGAGAATTCGCATAATCCGCGAGGCAGACAAACTTGGCACCGGAAATTCCGGCGCCGAACTTCGCGAGGCTGGTCAGATCGTTTCCACGGATTTCAGATCCGAAGACGATCATAAGGTTTTGTTCGCCGCGCAGTTTATCGCGAAACGTGTTCCATCGGTCTTTAGTGCTTGAGGAATTGATCAGCCCATCAACTGCGGCATCGTTGCCCGCAAGAAAGGCCGCAACCCGGCCCTCTGCCCCAGCAGGAATCTCCATGAAGCTAGTGGCCTGCCGCTGCAACTTGATTGGCTTTGAATTGACTACATATAGCCGCGCACGATGCAGGCGGACATTGTTGCGAATCTGCCAGGCCAGGAGAGGATGCTGTTCCGTGGGATCATTGCCAATCAACAGAATGGCTGGAGCGGTAGATACATCCGCCATGCTGGCGGTGGCATCAGGCTTGCCGCGAAGCGCGCCGGCAAAAGCTGGAAAGTCCGCGGTGCGATGGTGATCCAGATTGTTTGTCTTCAACACCACGCGGGCGAACTTGGATAGCACGTACGCTTCTTCGTTTGTAATACGAGTTGAACCTACAACACCAATCGCTTGGCCGCCCCCTGTGTCGCGAATGCCCGCAAATGTTTTCCCGATCAGAGCGAACGCTTCTTCCCATGTAGCAGGAGTGAGCTTTCCGTTTTGGCGAATCAGCGGTCGCGTGAGACGTTCCTCGTGATGCGCGAAGTCAAAGGCGTAGCGTCCCTTGATGCAGAGAAAGTCTCCGTTGATCCCACTCTTGTCGCGGTTGTCGCCACGTACAATCTCCATGCCGGTATCGGCGCGCCGCACACCCAGCGTGGTCTTGCAGCCGTCGCCGCAGTGCGTGCAGATCGTGCCTACATGCTTCATCTCCCAGGGGCGCGTCTTGTAGCGGTAAGCGCCGGAGGTGAGTGCACCCACGGGACAGATGTCGATGCACATGCCGCACTCTTCGCACTCCAGATGATCTTCTTTATTCGGCGCGATAATGGAACTTACTCCGCGGTTCTGCACACCCAGCGCCCAAACGTCCATGCCCTCGCCGCAGACGCGCACGCAGCGGAAGCAGAGAATGCAGCGCGGCCGGTCGAAGAAGACGACGGGCGACCATTGCTGTTCGTCTTTGTGGTTTTTTGCCTCCATGAATTTCGATTCGGCAGCGCCGTAAGAGAACGTCATGTCCTGCAATTCGCACTCGCCGCCGGCATCGCACACTGGGCAGTCGAGGGGATGATTGCCGAGCAGGATCTCGATCGTCGCCTTTCGCGCCTGTTTGACTTCGTCGCTGTCCGAAGTAACGATCATCCCTTCGCTGATCACGGTCGTGCATGCGGTTTGCAGCTTGGGCATCTTCTCGATTTTCACCATGCACATTCGGCAGGCGCCGCATAGAGACAGATTGGGGTAATAACAGAACGACGGTACTTCGATGCCCGCGCTCTTGCAGGCCTCGATGAGCAGCGTGCCCGCGGGAGCAGTCACCTTCTTGCTATCTACTGTAAGTGTTACGTCAGCCATAGGGAATTGACTAATTTCGTAATTGGGTAATTGAGTAATTGTAAAAAACTCAAGCCGCCTTCCTCGCCGTTTCCCGCGATGCGGTCAGAATTGCGGTCAGTTCTCGGGGTTCCTTCAAGAGCCCTTCCGTTAGCTCTGATTTTAGAATCCCCGATTCAATCAGCAGAGCACTGCTTCGTCCGCCTCTTCCGCCACAATTCCCAAGCGGGCGACGAACTCCGCCTTTGACCGCGCCCGGCAGACTGCCCGGTAATTCGCCGCCACAGAAGTTCCGCACCGCAATAGCTGCTTGCCCAGAACCTGTGTATCGGTCCTATACGGCAACGAGCGAAACAATCGAATCATACGAAGAGCAAAAGCCTTTGTACGATCTCGAAGCTCTTCCTGTCGCGAGCGCATACTGCAATACCAAATTACTCAATTACTAAATTTCCCAAATACTCAATCTCTTCGCTACACCATTACCGCTTCCGCGGCTCCCTTTTTTTCGAACGGGCAGGGCCTGCCTTCCAAATGATCCTCAAACTCCTTGCGGAACTTTTTCACGAACGCGATGGTCGGCATCGCCGCCGCATCACCGAGCGGACAAAACGTCCGGCCCAGCATGTTTTCCGACAGGTACTGCATGTTGTCGATGTCTTTCTTCACTCCGCCGCCAGCGTGGAAACGGGTAAGCGTTTTTTCCAGCCAATCCGTTCCTTCGCGGCATGGGATGCACCAGCCACAGCTTTCATGCTTGTAAAACTTCATCGTCCGTAATGCGAACTTCACAATGCACTGTGCGTCGTCGACCACGATCACACCGCCCGAGCCCAGCATAGAGCCGGCTTTCTGCACCGAATCGAAATCCATGGCGACATCGACTTCATCGGCGGTCAAGCACGGACACGACGACCCTCCGGGAACAACTGCCTTCAAATGGCGTCCGTTGGGAATGCCCCCGCCGACCTCATAAATCATTCTCTTTAAGTTATAGCCCATCGGCAGCTCGTAAACGCCGGGCTTGGCAATGTTGCCGCTCAGGCAGAACAATCGCGTGCCCCCATTTCTGGGAGTGCCCAGCTTGGCATACCAGTCGCCGCCGCCAAGAATAATGTGTGGGACATTGGCGAGAGTCTCGGCATTATTGATGACCGTCGGCCCGCCCCAGAGGCCTACTACAGCGGGGAATGGAGGCCGAATCCGCGGGATACCACGCTTGCCCTCGAGCGATTCCATCAGTGCCGATTCTTCGCCAACTTCGTAGGCGCCAGCGCCGCCGTGCCAGTAAATATCGAAATCGCGCACACTCCCGAAAATGTTCTTGCCCAAAAAGCCCTTTGCATATGCATCGCGAATCGCCTTCTGCATGATGACCGAAAGATAGCGATATTCGCCGCGAATATAGATGTATCCGCTGAGCGCGCCCACCGCCAGGCCGCCGATCATCACGCCTTCGATTACCGCGTGCGGATCGTGTTCGAAAATCAGCCGGTCTTTGCAAGTGCCGGGTTCGCTCTCGTCGCCGTTGCAAAGGACATACTTCGGCTTGGCTGACTGCTTGGGCACGAACGACCATTTCATCCCAGTCGAAAATCCTGCGCCGCCGCGCCCACGCAGCCCCGAGTTCTTCACCTCATTAATAATGGCATCCGGCTCCATCCCCAGCGCCTTCTGCACGGCCTTGTAACCGTCCAGTTCGAGATAGCGGTCGATACTGGTTGCACCCAGGCCGAAGCGCCGGGAAACGACCTTTACCTCGTCGGGATGGGAAACCAAGTCAGCCATGGGGAACCCAGTGACTCAACTCTCAGATCGCTGATGCGCCGAATCGAACAAGGCATCAATAGCTTGGCCGCGCTGCCGTTCTTCTTGTGCGCGCATCGTGTAGCCGTCCAAAACCCTATCGATCTTCTCCGCTGTCAGGTTCTCATGAAAATCGTAGTTCACCTGCGCCGCTGGAGCCCAACTGCAGGCTCCGATGCATTCCACCTCTTCGAGAGAAAATAATCCGTCAGTGGTGGTTCCTCTGTTACCAACTCCCAATTTCTTCGCGCAATGTTGCAAAATTTCTTCGCCGCCGCGGACGAGGCAACTGATATTGGTGCAGACCTGCACATTAAATTTTCCGCGGGGCTTCGTGGTCAGCATGGAGTAGTAGCTGATAACGTTGCGCACTTCGAGTTCAGTCAGATCGAGGCGGCCCGCGATCTCCTGAATGACCTCATCGCTGAGAAATCCAACTTCGTCCTGCGCATAAAGAAGAGTAGGCACGAGCGCCGACCGCTTCGTGGGATAGTGCGGCACCATCTCCACAAACCGCGTTTCGAATTCGTCGGAGAATTTCACCGGTCGATCTCTCCCAACACAATGTCGATCGATCCAATCGCCGCAACTACATCCGCGATCAAACCTCCTTCGCACATCTTCGGCAGAGTCTGCAGATTTGCCAGGCAGGCAGCGCGCATATGCACGCGATATGGTTTCGACGTCCCGTCGCTGACGACGTAGTAGCCCATCTCGCCGCGAGGCGATTCGACTGCCTGATAAACTTCGCCCGCCGGAACTGCGAAGCCTTCGGTAATGATCTTGAAGTGATAGATGAGAGCTTCCATCTGCGTCTTCATCTTTTCCCGGTCGGGCAGCACAATGCCGGGAGCGTCGGCCTTGATCGGGCCTTCCGGCATGCCATCCAGAGCCTGCTTCACGATCTCGTTCGATTCTCGCAGTTCCCGCACCCGGCAGATGTAGCGGGCGAACACATCGCCATCCTGCGACACCGGAACCTTGAACTTGAAATTCTCATAGCCGGAATAAGGCATATCGCGTCGCAGATCGAAGTCCACGCCACTTCCGCGTAAAGTGGGGCCGCTGGCGCCCAGCGCAATCGCATCTTCTGCCGTTATTCTCGCCACACCCTTGGTCCGCATCATCCAGATCGGATTTCCCGTGAGCAAGTTTTCGTATTCGTCGACTTTCTCGTCAAAGCGATCGACGAATTTGCGAACCCGATCGAAGAATCCGAGAGGCGGTTCGAGGGCAATTCCTCCAATCCGAAAATAAGACGTCATCATGCGCTGTCCGCTGATCATCTCGAACATTTTCAGCACTTCTTCGCGCTCGCGAAAGCAGTAGAGAAATACCGTCATCGCGCCAATGTCGAGCGCGTGGGTGCCCAGCCACACCAGGTGTGAGTTGATGCGGGTCAACTCGTTCATCAGCACCCGCATCCACTGCGCCTTCGGCGGAATCTCCAGCCCCAAAAGTTTCTCGACCGCCAGCGCATAGCAGAGATTGTTGGTCATGGGGCACAGATAGTCGATGCGGTCGGTAAGCGGCACCACCTGCTGGTAAAACTTGGCCTCGCACGTCTTCTCAATTCCGGTGTGCAAGAAGCCGATGTCGGGCATGATTCGAACGATGGTTTCGCCATCGATCTCCAGCAGCACGCGCAGCACGCCGTGAGTGGAAGGATGCTGCGGCCCCATGTTCAGGATCATTGTTCGATCCTGCCCGGGTTCAAGAACGGGGGTCGCGGAAAGGTGCGCCATACTTAGCGGTATCCCTCCACCGGATAGTCTTTGCGCAGGGGGTGGCCTTCCCACTCCTCGGGCATTAAGAGCCGCCGCAAATATGGGTGCCCGGTAAACCGAATGCCGAACAAGTCGAATATTTCACGCTCAAAATAGTTTGCACCGGGCCAAACCGAGGTCAGCGATTCGACCGCCAGGCTGGAACTTTCCAGCCGAACTTTAAGGCGCACCCGTTCCTTCTTCGGAATCGACAGCAGGTGGTAGACGACTTCAAATCTCGGCTCGGCGGGATACAAATCGACGCAAGTCACGTCCGAGAGGAAATTGAAGGTGCACTCCGGATCATCGCGCAGCAGCGCGCAAGCCTCGCGAACGTTTGAGCGATCAACGTAGATCGTCATCTCATCGCGATCGAACGTTATCCCCGTGACGGCCGCCGGATTCCAGGCCAGCAGGCATGCTACGGCCGGATGACCCTTCAGCTTTTCAAGATCAGTGATGGCTGGGTTCAGCGGCACTAGCGTTCTCCTCGGCGCACTGCAGTCGGGCCCCAGTCCAGAACGCCTTTTTTCCACACGTAGAAAAATCCAACCAGCACAATTCCGATGTAGACAAACATCTCCCAAAGGCCAAAGTGCTTGAGATCGCGCAAAATTACCGCCCAGGGATAGAGGAATATGGCTTCAACATCGAAGACGATGAACAGCATGGCTACGAGATAGAACTGCACAGAGAAGCGCCCGCGCGCATCCCCCACCGGAGTCATGCCGGATTCATAAGCGAGGTTTTTGGCCCGCGTTGGCTTGCGTTGCCCGATCAGCCATGAAAGTGAGACAACGGCAATCGCAAAGCCACAAGCCAGCAGACTATGAATCAGAAAAGGCAGGTAGCGAGCAAAATAATTGTCTGGCATGGGAGAGGGTATATATAATTCGCGCGACGAATCGCTTAAACATTCTAGATTATGGGCTGGTGCGCGAGAGTGTCAAGGGAACGGGGAAGAAGAATTCGGCGATTCCGTGATCGGGTCATCGCGTTGTTGAAAATCATCGGCCCATTGAAAATCACTCTTGAAAGCCCGCCGGATGCTGTAAGCTTCAAGCCGCATAGGTTTTCAATCATCCAGTTACCCGATTTCTAAGTTTCCTATGATTTTCGGCTTCAATACTGATGTTAAGCACGGCGACACCATCTACCACGTGCAAAGCGAAGCGCGCGAGAGCGAAAAACTGCTTCAGACGCAGGTCTTCGTACGCGGCCAGTGCGTGGGTAAGAAGGCGATCCCATACGGCTCGGCACAGGATTCCGGTTACGGCGATCCGCAAAAAGAGCAGCAACTTCGGGACCAGCATCGGCTGGTACTGGAATCGATTCGAGAAGGGAAGTTAGAGGGCGTCCTCGATAAGGCGGAAGCCGAATCGTTGGCCGGCATCAAGCAACTGGACGTGCAATGGGAGAACGCCACCTCCGTTCACGCCAATCGCAATCTGACCATGCAATTGCGCGTGACGGAGGGCGGAGCCGCAGTCGGCAGTGCTCGTCTCACCTTTCGCTTCGCCCGCCCTGACGCAGCTCCTTTCTACACGCAAGCCGTTACCGATTCTGCGGGAGTTGCCTCGATCTCCTTCGAGGTAGAGGAGTCCGATTTACCGGACTCGTCTGTGATGGTGCAAGCCAATCACGAGGGCCGGACGGTCACCCGTAAGTTTGCCCTGCGCAAAGCGGAATAATCGGGTCTTATCGCCTACCCTGAGAGAATATTCAGACATGCGAATTCAGATCAACGGTGAAGAGCGTATCTTCCCCGACCCCACCCCGCCCGAAGAATTCACGCTCACGGCGCTGGTCGAAGCCCTGGGCATGAAGTCGGACCGCGTGGCAATCGAACTCAACCGCGACATTACCCCCCGCGATCGCTGGGCGAATACTCGGCTTAAGGACGGCGACCGGCTAGAAATAGTCCACTTCGTCGGCGGCGGCTCCTTCCAGTAAGCTTCCCGGCATTCTTCTAGTTACCCTCCTCCTTCGAATCTCCTGTTGACACGCACCTCCCCATGTCTAAAATGTTTGAAACATTTCGCTGGTGGATTGTTTCAAACATAGATAGGGAAAATGCCAGATCGCTTTTCATCGCGCGAGGTGATGGATCTAACGGGTGTCACTTCCCGCCAGCTTCAGTGGTGGGATGAGAGAGCAGTAGTAAAGCCTGAGCGCGCTGGCCATCGCCGCCTCTACTCAATGCAGAACGTTCTGGAAATGGCGGTGATCTGCGAGTTACGACGCAAGGGTTTCCCGCTGCAGAAGGTACGCAAGGTAATTCGTTTTTTGCAACGAGAGTTTGGAAAAGGCCTGGCCGAAATCGTTGCACGAAATTCTGATGTTCACTTGCTCACCGATGGTACGCATCTTTACCTGGAAACTTCGGCGCGACAGATTGTAGACATCCTGAAGAATTCGAGTCAGCCGATTTTGGGCATCTGCCTGAGCGACGCGGTGCGGCAGGTGCGCGCTGAGGTGATCGCCCGCAAGGCGAGTACTTCCGTAACGGGGTTGTCCGAGCGACGCCGTGCTAGAAAGGTTTCGTAGATAGAACACGCCGGTCCGAGGGTTAGTCCACAGGAGGAATGCATGGTCGGAGAACTGGATATTCTGAATGAATGGATTCCCGAACAGATGCAGCCCGGAACCGTCTTTGTTTTAGAAAACGCTGGCGAAGTTGGCGAAAAGGAAGATCCGTACTGGGCCGTGCTGGCCTGTCCTTCCTGTGGCATGCTGGGATTGATTACGCGGCGGCAGATCAACGGCTTGATTCCAGTTATCTGCGGCTCGGAACAATGCTCTGCGCAGTTTTTTATTCGCGACGCTGAAGTAGTGGTGCGCAAACCTTTCTAGGACGATCTCATCGTCCGAAAGTTCCCGCTCCATGAGTTCAATTCCAGCAGTTGCGTTCTTTCTCGACCTGCCTTGGTTCAATCTTCGTTTCCCCTGGTATTGGAGGTATTGCGTAGCAATCTTTATGGGTGGTGCTGCGATCTGGGCCGCACTGAGTCGCGTACCTGTCAGCGGAAGAAACGGAGTTCCTTTTCCCAACCAGCGGTTCCTACATGGATGCTTTCTGGTTCTCGGAATCGCTATGGTTGCTCTCTGCCTTTGGGGGCTGTGGCTGGGACCGCGCTGAAACTAGGTTCGCATTATCGCTTCGTTCTTGCCTCGCTCAATTCCACTGAAACCTGGTCGACGATCTCGATTCCGAATCCTTCAAGGGCTGCTACACGTTTGGGACGGTTGGTCAGTAGACGGATTCGCCTCAGGTTCAGGTCTGACAAAATTTGGGCACCGATTCCGATCTCACGCTGCGTCTGCCTTTCGTTGTCGAGCAACGAGGGCAACTTGCGGCCGCGATGGAAGGTGAGCGCGCTACGCTCGCCCACTTTGTCGACCGAGAAGCCTTGGGAAGTCTGATGCAGATAAATCAGCGCGCCGCGTCCCTCATCGGCGATGCGGTGCAGCGAGCCTTGCAACGTGGCGTGGCACTCACATCCAGTTGCGCCGAAGACGTCTCCCATCAGGCAATGGGCATGCATGCGCACCAGCACCGGCCTCTCGCTACTGTCGTTTATAGTTTCGACATCGCCACGAATCAGAGCGATATGTGACTCGCCGCCGTCGATTTCACTCTCGTAGGCGATCAGGCGAAATTCGCCGAAGCGTGTGTCCACCAAGGCTTCGCCGACGCGATGGACGTAGCGTTCGTGTGCCATGCGGTAGCGGATTAGCTCTGCCACGGTGAGCATCTTGAGGTTGTGCTGCGCGCAGAACGCAAGGAGGTCGGGGACCCGTGCCATGGTCCCGTCGTCCTTCATGATTTCGCAGATAATGCCGGCGGGAATCAGTTCGGCGAGGCGGGCGAGATCGACCGAGGCTTCGGTTTGTCCGGCTCGCACCAGCACTCCGCCTTTGCGGGCGCGAAGAGGAAAGACGTGTCCGGGGCGCGCCAGGTCAGACGCCTTCGTTGTGGGATCGATCGCCACCTGAATCGTGCGCGCGCGATCATACGCGGAGATGCCAGTAGTCACCCCCACGCGCGCGTCAATTGCTTCGCAGAATGCAGTGCCATACTGCGAGGTGTTCTCGGCGCTCATGGGGCCGAGGCGCAGGTGTTCGAGGCGCTCCTCAGTCATGGTGAGGCAAACCAGGCCGCGCCCATACTTGGCCATGAAGTTGATGGCTTCGGGAGTGACCTTCTCGGCGGCCAGCGTGAGGTCGCCTTCGTTCTCGCGGTCTTCGTCGTCGACAACCACGATCATGCGGCCGGCGCGGATCTCCTCGATCGCGGTCGGAACGTCGGCAAAGGCTTGGGCAGTCATGATGGCGTTATTCTAGCAAAGTGATTATCGGTTGTTAACTATGTCATCCCAGAACGTCGTCCTGCCAGTTCGTCCTCGGCGCCCCGGAACAGGGATCGCAGGGCTCGAATTACGAAGCGGGCCAGCAGCACGATGACGACGACGAGGATGAGGACGATCGTTCCTGCTACGTAGGGATGGTGAGTGGCCAGCCAGGTCAGAGCCATGGCGAGAGCGTCCTCTGCGAGGCTCAGGGAGATGTTTGAAAAAGGCTCAGGGGATGGGGTGACGGAGGCGCGGATGGCGGTTTTGCCTCCATGGGCGGCCATGGCGATGGCTGCACCGAGCAAAGTCGCCAGCAACTGCTGGGCGGGAGTGAGTTGCGCGGTGGCTCGGTAGGCGATCAGGGCAGCGACGGGGATGCGCACGAAGGTGTGGAGGGCGCTCCAGATCAGATCGAAGGCCGGGATCTTGTCGGCGAAGAATTCGATGGCGAAGAGGGCCAGGCTGGCGGCGATTACGGGCCAACTTTCGAGGAGTTCCAGGGCTGGCGGGAGTGGAAGGTGTCCAAAGCGGCCCAGGAGTCCGAGCGCGGCGACGGTGGCATAGACGTTCAGGCCGGCGGCGAAGGCGATGGCTGCCAGCAGGGCGAAGAGTTCGGGGAGCGGGATTTGTAGCCAGTTGGGCATCGGATCCAGCTCCGATCAGACATTCGCAAAGGGCTTGACCACAGAGGACACACGGGGGCACAGAGGAAACACGGAAAATCTTCTCATTCCCGCTCCGAGATATCAAAGCAAAAGGGTCGCTTTCGAGCGACCCTTAGCAAATCGTGTTATGAAATCGACTAAAGTGTTGATTCGATTTCGAAACCCCAGGCTTCCAGCAGAGGCTCAGGGATGTATTTCGAGTTCTTGTTGCGGCGGGCCCACTCGCGCAGGCGTGTAGAGCGCAGGTACTGGTCCGGAGTGAGCTTGTACTCGCGCACGACTTGTTCAAATTCCGTAATGGTGGGGACAATTGGTCCGATCGGCTCGGGCTTGCCCCAGTTTGGATTTCCGCGACGCTTGGCCATTGAAACTGCCTTTCCTACAAATGAGGGAATAAACTCAACAATTGCTCTATGTATTTGATTCTCCAGAAAGTATGGGGATGCATCGAAAACATAACCAAGTCCGACAACTAGACCTCCTAGTCATCCATTGAAGCCGCCAACCTAATCGGAGACTCAGCAGCTTAGGGTAAAATCGAGCGAAAGTCAATGATAATTTAGGTTTATCACTTGAATTAAGCACTTCTAACTAATTGTATCTACTGTGCTTAGTTGTCCACAGTGCTGGTTGGTAGTCCCGAAAAAGGAAGAAGTTCCAGGTCCCAGCGTCCCTAGGGTCAGGGGCGGCTGCGGAGCCCCGTGCCAAGCCAGACATTACTGGGGTAACCCCCTCGGGCACGGCATCATTGATACCCGTTTTGCGGCGGCATAGAGTAAGTATGGCCGCGCTCCGTCACCGACGGGCCCGCAAGTAAAACCATTCCTGCGGACGACTAGGGGCGGGACGTTTCCAGTTGAACTGAAATAACCCAAAGATCATGAAGCTTAAGACACTCCTGCTTAGCTCGGACGATAAAATCGTGCGTGTACTGCGCCGGACTCTAAGCGATCTTGACATTACGGTCGAGCACTGTAGCAGCTCCGAAGTCGCTCTGCGGCATCTGACCCGGGATCGGTTTGAGGCCATCATTGTGGATTGTGCTGGTCCGGGCGCGGCGGCGGTGCTGCGGAGCGCTCGAAGCGCTCCGTGCAACAAGAGGGCGGTGGCTGTAGCCATCCTAGACCCCGCGACCGGGTTGCGGTCGGCTTTCGAAATCGGGGCTCACTTCGTGCTTTACAAGCCTGTGTCAGCGGAGCGAGCCAAGTCGAGTTTTCGGGCGGCGAGAGCGTTGATGAAGAAAGAACGGCGCCGCAATTCGCGCGTGTTAGTTCGGATTCCGATTACGATGCGGAGCCGAGAATCGGATGTCCAATTCAAGGTAAATACCACGGATCTGGGCGAAGGCGGCCTCGCCGTCGGCTTACCCCGTCGCAGCAAGTCCCATGGCCGATGGTTGCTCTCATTCACGCTTCCGGGATCAACAACGCCTCTCGAAGTGGATGCGGAGTTCGCCTGGGAAGCGGCTGGAACGCAGGTGGGATTGCGCTTCGAGAATCAGTCTCCGGAATTTGGGCGCCAACTGCGGGAATGGCTAGGTCGCAATTCTCTCGACGTAGAGAAAGACGATCCGCCGGCGCGCTGCCGGCTTACGGATTTGAGTCTGGGTGGGTGCTACCTGGAAATTACTTCGCCATTTCCCGTTTCGACGCGCGTAACCCTGTCGATGAGCGCTGCGGGAGTCGACTTGAAAATCGAAGGTGTGGTTCGCGTTATGCACTCGGATCAGGGAATGGGTGTGGAATTTACCCAGAGCACCATCGAACACCGCGCCATGCTGGAGAAGTTCCTGGGGCTGCTCACGCAAAATCGTGATGTGTTACCCGAGCTGCTCGTGGAGCCCGAAGGCCTTGAGACCGAGTCTGGCGCAAATTCACCAATCGCTTTGCCAGCCTCCGAACCAGAAGACGCGTTGCTTGGGCTGTTCCGAAATCAAGCTACGCTCCCGGCGGAATCGTTTCTGGCAGAGTTACGCAAACAGCGAGGGCTAAGCGCAGGCGCCTCCGCCTGATTGCGGTTCCCTTGTTTCCTTCACTGAGGCAATGAAGTTCCTTCTGCCGGGCCGCCTTTCACCATTTCGGTTTTGATCGTCGATTTCTGATTCGCCACCAAATCGATGTCGGTCTCAAAATCCCGATACCCTGGCAAACTCATTTTGATCGCGTGCTTCCCGGGAGCCACGAGCAGAGCCTTGCCCATCCCTTCGAATTCGGCAACGTGGCCAACGAAGACGGTGTCCACGAATACCGCGGCGCGATTGGGTTTAACGTCGAGCTTGATCTCGGCGGTAACGGTAGGCATCTGAACCCGAGTGTCTTTTTCCATCTTCACCGCGATGCTCTGTTTTTCTCCGGCCCGCACCGTAACCTTCTGCACGAAATCGCGATAGCCGCCCTGGCGCACCGTGATCTCGTGCTCTCCGGGAAGAAGCAGGAGCTTTTTCGATCCTTTCAGTTCGCTCAGATAACCGATGTATTGTCCATCGACCCAAACACCGGAGGTGTTCTCGACTTTGGAGGCGCCAACGAGCTCAACCTCGCCCAGCACTTCGTTACCAGCATGAAGTTGTGAAATGAATATCGGAGAGATCACGAGAACGAACAAACAAAGGACAGCACGCAGCCTACAAAAGGGATTCATGGGGAATTCCTCCCTTTTCAGATGATACACGCCGGCAAAAGGTAGTTAGCTGCCCTCTCTGAGGCGGGAACCAGACTGGCTAACTTAGTTCTAGAACGCCCTGGTCTTAGAACGCCCTGGTTTTAGAACGTCTTGCGGAACAACCAGAATAACGATCCCGAAAGCATCATGGCGACGGGCAGGGTGAGCACCCAGGCCAGAGCCAGATTGCGCACGGTGGACCACTGAATTCCGGAGTGGTTGGCGGCCATGGTGCCGGCAATTCCGGAAGAGAGTACGTGAGTGGTACTGACGGGGAGGCCGAATCCGTCGGCGGCGCCGATGGTCGCCATGGCGGTGATTTCGGCAACCGCGCCCTGGGCATAGGTCAGGTGACTCTTGCCAATCTTTTCTCCCACGGTGATAACTATGCGCTTCCAGCCGACCATCGTGCCCAGCCCAAGAGCCATGGCTACGGCGACCTTCACCCAAAGAGGAATGAAGCGGGTCGAGTGATCGATGTGCTTTTTATAGTTGGTCAGGACGGCAGTGTCTGCGGCGGTAAACTGCGGCTTGCCACTCCTCAGCATGAGGCGTATCGATTCGCTGATGAGATACATGTCATTGCGGAAGTTGCGCACGCGATCGTTCGGGACATTCTTCAGCTCTCTGTAGAGAGAGGTTTCGGTGCCGATGTCGTTGATCATGGTGCGCAGCGCGAGCATGGTGTTGGGCGTGAAATCTTTAGTGCGGATGTAATCGGTAACGTCATCGTGGGCGTCGCCGATTGCGGCGTTGGGGCTCACATACTTGGACAAGGTGTCGGCGGCCTGGGTTGAGACGGCGATGAAATCCTGGGAATCCTTCCAGGTGACAGCGTGGTTGAGAGCGTACGCCGTGGGCACGGTGCCGATGAGAATGAGCATGATCAGGCCCATACCCTTTTGGCCGTCGTTGGAGCCATGGAAAAAGCTGACGCCCGTGCAGGTAAGGATGAGCAGGCAGCGGATGTAGAACGGAGGCGGCTGGGTGCCTTCGGGCGCCTGATAAAGTTTGGGATCTTTGATGAGGGCTTTGGCGAGAAGCAGCAACAACCCAGCAACGCTGAATCCGACGATGGGCGACAGCAGCAGCGACTTGCCGATGTTCGCGGCCTGACCCCAGTCAACGCCGCTGGTTGCCGTTCTGGAATTCATAAGCTGGTTGGCGATACCGACGCCGATTACGGACCCGATCAGCGTATGCGAACTGGAGGCTGGCAGTCCGAACCACCAGGTGCCGAGGTTCCAGATGATGGCGGCGACGAGCAGGGCGAAGACCATGGCGAACCCGGCTTTACTACCCACCTGCAGAATCAATTCCACCGGTAGCAGCGATACGATGGCGAAGGCTACCAGTCCGCTGGAGGCCAGCACGCCGAGAAAATTCCAGAAGCCGGACCAAACCACTGCGACGTGCGGCTCGAGCGAATGGGTGTAGATAACGGTGGCAACAGCGTTAGCGGTGTCGTGGAATCCGTTGACGAATTCGAAGCCCAGGGCCACCAGAAGGGCGATCCCAAGAAGTACAAAGGGCAGGATGGACTGGTTGTGCACGAAGGAAAGATCGTGAAGCAGGCTGGAGCCGGCATAGCCGACACCGATGACCAGCACCACGCCGAAAATCAGCATGCCGACTTTGCCGGGAGAACGCGAGAGTTTCTGATCGAGCAGGGTCTGGGATGCTGTGGCCATGAGTTTCCTCGGTTCGTAGGGTGATTGAAGTGGCTGCGTGCGCTAAAGGTCGCAACTATACGGCAAGTTTGTTACGGGAGTGTGAAAAACGAGGAATTCAGTTCGCGGCGTATTAAGGTAGAGTACCCGCGGTACCAAGCGTAGGATGGCCTCGCAGCAGACGGCCATTCCCTACAAATAAAGGCGCAACTTGATCATCATCGTGATGGGAGTGACGGGCTCAGGGAAGACGACCGTGGGAAGTCTGTTGGCGCAGCAGTTGCGATGGAGGTTTGCGGATGCAGATGATTTTCATCCCCAGTCGAACGTGGAGAGAATGCGGCATGGAATTCCGCTGAGCGATGACGACCGTCGGCCGTGGCTGGAGCGGCTGCGAGCAGAGATTGCGAAAGAAGATGCCGAGGGGCGCAACCTGGTGCTGGCTTGCTCGGCACTGAAAAAAGAATATCGAGAGATGCTCACGACAGGCGCTGCGGTGAAATTTGTGTATTTGGAAGGAAGCGCAGAACTAATCGCACATCGTCTGGAGGCGAGGCATGGGCATTTCGCCGATGAGAAAATTCTTGCCGGGCAGTTTGCCGATCTGGAAGAGCCCGACGACGCTGTGGTTTTCGATATCGCTCGGACGCCGGAAGAAATCGTGACGGAAATCCGGAAGAGGTTGCGAGTATAGCGTCGACAGCGTACTCTCTGCCCTGCTGGGGCAAGTGTCCCAAGTTTGTAAACCACAAAGGACACGAAGTTACAGGAGGGCTCCGCAGCCGTTCCTTCTTGAGAGCGGTGGTGAAATTAGGACTACGCCTGTTGGGGTAGTGGCTGAAATGCACATTTCAGCCACTACCGCCTGTTGGATAAGGCTCGGAAACTTGACACGCTTTGTTTACAATGAAGGATTCGCCTGCCCCTGATAGCGGCAAGCCTGCAGTCTGGACATAAAGAACACTTTGGAACAGTCAAACCACAAACCCAGCGCGTCCCCCAGCGTGACTACCGGAGTGTCGGCGGTGACGTCCCCCACGGTCTATTGGCGAGTCGAGGGAAGCCTGCTTGACCTAACAGTGGTGCAGCCGGTCGCGTTCTTTACATGGAACGCGCAGACGTTCACGGAACGCATCCGGCGTCGGGGGCTGATCTTCTTGATGGCAGCGTTGCGTCCGTTTCTCTATTCAACAAATCGCAAATTCGCCACGCGCGTGGTTCACACGGCGTTGCGGGGCGTGACGCGGGACCGGCTAGATCTGCTCGGTGAAGAATACTTCCAGTACAAATTGAAGCCGCAGTTGAAGGCGCACGGAGTGGAACGCGTGCAGGAACTGGTGCGCGCCGGCGCGGATGTGGTGCTGGTGAGCCAGGGGTTGGAGCATGTTATGAAGCCGCTGGCGCTGCATCTTGGGGTGAAGCGACTGGTGGCGAACCGGCTGGATTTTCGCGACGGTGTTGCTACGGGAAGGTTGCTGGAGCCGGTGGTTCGGCCGCGGGGAGGATTCGCGCTCATTCAAGAGCAGAGTCCAGATGGGCGGCGCGCGCCGAAAACACTAGCCCGGCAGTTAGATATTTCTCTGGAGCAGTTGCGCGGGGCAGTGATTAATTCGGGACGGGAGCCGGCGGCTGGGGAACGTCCAATTGTGCATTTCGCAGGGCAGCGGCAAGCGGTAGGATTCTCGGTGCGGCGAGCCCTGGCAGGCAAACACGTGATGCTGATCGGCGTGACTGGATTTATCGGCAAGGTTTGGCTGGCCAATAGTCTGATCGAGTTGCCGAAGATCGGACGGATTTATTTGCTGATCCGGCGGCAAAAATCGAATCCGGCGCAGCGGCGCTTTGAAAAGATGGTGGAAGAATCGCCCGTGTTCGATCCGCTGTTTGGGAAATACGGCCTCGGCTTTGCAGAGTATCTGCGGGAGAAGGTCGAAGTCGTGGAGGGAGATGTTGCGCAGTGCGGCTTGGGTTTAGATGCGGACGTGGCGCGACGCCTTCAGCGAAATCTTGATCTAATCGTGAACAGTTCAGGATTAACGGACTTCAACCCTGACCTGCGGGATGCGCTGACGACCAACACCGATGCAGTGCTGAATATCCTCGAATTCGTACGCGGGACCGATCATGCGGGCTTACTGCATTTGTCGACGTGCTACGTAGCCGGCGAAAGGGATGGCAGGGTGACGGAAAAGTTGATTCCGAATTACACTCCGCATCGCGTACCCGGCTTCGATGCAGAGCAGGAATTGGCGTCGCTGCATGAATTGATTGCGAAGGCGGAGGCGCAGGCCGAAGGCACGGAAGTAACGGCTGGGCTGAGGTCGCAATCGCTGGCGAAAGAGCACGCAGCGAAAGGGCTGCAGGGCGCGGCGCTGGAGAATCAGATCCGCAAAAACCGGATACGTTGGTTGAGGACCTATCTGACCGAAGCGGGCACGCGGCGGGCCAAAGAGCTGGGCTGGCCGAATACTTATACGTTGACCAAGAGCCTGGCGGAATCGCTCATCGTGAAATATGGCGCGGGGCTGCCGATCGCCGTGGTACGTCCGGCGATTGTCGAAACCTCGGTAGCCAAGCCGTTCGTGGGATGGAATGAAGGGATCAATACTTCGGCGTCGCTATCTTACTTGTTAGGGACGTACTTTCGACAGCTGCCTTCCAATGAGAGCAAGCGGCTGGACATTATTCCGGTCGACGCGGTGTGCGCCGGCATGACTTTGATTGCGGCGGCGATCGTTGAGCGGCGGCACGATCAGTTGTACCAACTGGCGACTTCGGTGACGAATCCTTGCGATATGGGCCGGTCGATCGAGCTGACCTCGCTGGCACACCGCAAGCATTACCGGGCGCAGGAGGGGCTCGAATCGTGGCTGCGGTTGCGCTTCGACGCGATTCCGGTATCGAAGACGCGGTACCAGCGCATGTCTGCGCCGGCGCAGAGGGCGATTGTGAAGTCGATTCAGCGAATCATGTCGCCCCTGCCGCTGAAGAAGACTCCGTTGGTGAAGGCGGAGAGAAATTTGGAGCGGGTGGAGAAATTGATTGAGTTGTTTGAGCCATTCATCCTGTTTAATGAGCACGATTTCACGGCAGACAACGTGGAGAAGCTTTCGTATGCGTTGATAGAAGAGGAGCGCGAAGAGTTTGGATACAAAGCGCGAACGCTCGACTGGTGGGATTACTGGATCAACGTGCATATCCCTGCGCTGCGGCGATGGACATATCCTTTGATCGAAGGAAGGCCGCTGGAGGCGCGTCCAGCAAGGAGTTTGCAGAACGGAGAAACGGTGAAGACCGGCACCGATGGGGGAGCGTGGTGAAAGGGCTAAATCCCACATTCACCAACAGGGTGTTTATCGCAGTGCTGAAGCGCTGCGCCACCCAAAAGCTCGCAGCGCGCAGAAAGAGAAACGAGAACTGGTGAATGGCGATATTCTTGACTGGATCTACCGGATACATAGGGGCGCACGTTGCAGCGAATCTCCTGCGCGACCATGGCGCCGCTTTGAATGTGCTGGTGCGGGCGCGGGATGTAAGCGAGGCGGAAAATCGTTTGTGGCAGGCGCTGCAATTACATCTTGAGTTTCCGCAGTTCTATGAGTATCTGCAGACCCGAATGCGCGTCTTCCGCGGGGATTTGACGGAGCCGGGATTTGGACTAACGCGCGACGATTATGACCGATTGGTACACACGAGTGATTCGGTGATTCATTGCGCGGCGTCGCTGAACCGGAAATCAGAGAAGAGCTGTCTGAACGTGAATCTTCGGGGCACGCTGGAGGTGCTGACGCTGGCGCGGCACGCCGAACACTATCACGGTTTGAGGCGCTTCAGCCAGGTGAGTACGGTTGCGGTCGCAGGCAAACGGCAGAACGAGGTGGTGAGCGAAGACCGGTCGATCGATTGGGAGCGCTCGGATTATGATCCGTACGCTCGGACAAAAAAATTCTGCGAGCACATGATGCGCGTGCTTCTACCGGAGACGCCGAAGACGATTTTCCGGCCGAGCATTGTGCTGGGTGACAGCCGATATGCGGAGACAACGCAGTTCGATATGGTGAAGGCGTTTGTGTTTCTGGCTGGGCTGCCGGTGTTGCCGTTTCGTCCAACCGACAAGATCGATATCGTGAACGTGGATTTTGTGGCGGATGCGATTGCCACACTGCATCAAAAGGAGCGGCCCGAACACGATACGTATCATCTTTCGTCGGGGATCGGGTCGCAAACGTTTCGCGAAATCACGGCTGCGCTGGCCGCGGCACAGAACAAGCGGGCGCCGGTGTTTGTGCCGGTCGCGGAGAAGCCATTTTCGGGGTCGGTGAATCTTCTGGCAAACCGTAAGGGTCCGATCGGAAAAAGCGCTTCGCTGATGAAGGTATTCATGCCTTATCTGGTGTGGAACACTGTCTTCGATAACACCCGCGTCATAAGGGAGTTGGGGAAAAAGCCCGTGCCGTTTTCACAGTACTGTTATCCGTTGCTGAAGTTCAGCAGCGAAAACGAATTCGCATATCGATACCAGCCCTGGCCAAGAGCAGCGGGAGGGACCGCCGCATGATGGACTTCATTCTGGAGGCGTGGGTCAGCAGTTCCATCGAACGCGCCAAGGCGGGATGGATGCTAGGCGCCGGAAAGCGCTGGAGGCCAGGTGAAAAGTTGAAATTGTTGTTTGCGGGTTATAACGGTACGCGGAACATGGGATCCGACGTTCGGGTCGAGGAAATGCTGCGACAGATCCGGCACATCCTTGGCGCAGAGCAGGTCGAGTTCAGCGTGATGAGCCAGAACTTCGATTTTTCGCGCGGATATTTCGAAGGCTCGAAGCAAGTGCATCTGCCGGACATTTTTCCGCCATTCCTGGCAAATGAAGTCCCGCAGCACGACGGAGTGGTGGCGTGCGAGGGCTCGATGTTCAAGAGCAAGTTCGCGAATGCGCTGACCACGATGATGATCGGGTCGCTAGGAATCGCGGCCGCACAAAATAAATTATCCGTAGGATATGGAGCTGAAGCGGGACAGATGGATCCTCTCGTGGCGAAGATGTGCGGGCGGTATTGCCGAAATTCATTCGTGATCACACGCAACGAAGAGTCGCGGACCGTGCTGCGCGAGCTCGGTGTGCCTACCGAGTTAGGCACCGATACGGCGTGGACGTTCGAGCCGCGGCCGCCAGAGTATGGACAAAGCGTGCTCCGGAAAGTCGGTTGGGACGGGCGCACTCCGGTGTTGGTGGTGTGTCCGATCAATCCCTTTGAGTGGCCGGTGAAGGCATCGGTGGCTAAGTATGCGGTACACAGCTTGACAGGAGCCTACAAAGACAGCCATTACCGCACGGTGTATTTTCACAACTCCGGGCCGGCGGCGGACGAGGCCTATCGGAAATATTGGACGGCCATCGCCAGCGCGATGGACGCATTCCGCAAAAAGAAAAATGTCTTCGTAATTCTGGCGGCGACCGAGCGGCTGGATGCGCGTCCGGCGAAGCGAATTGCCGAGAAGCTGGGCGGCGTGCCGGTGCTGACTTCGGACGAGTACAACATGTATGAACTGGTGAGCGTGCTGCGGGCGTGCCACATGATGGCGTCGTCGCGGTATCACGGCATTCTCACGTCGATGCCGGGGCTCGTGCCCTCGGCAGGAATCACCATGGATGAGCGCATCAGGAACCTGATGCGGGAGCGCGGGCATGCGGATTTGCTGATGACGGTGGACGATCCCGAACTCGAGGGAAAGCTGCTCGCGGCGTTGGAGAAACTCAGCTGTGACGGCGAAGCGATTGCGGATGGGATTGCGCGCACGGTAGTGAGGAATTTGAAAGTGATGGCGCGCATGGGCGTTTATTTTGAAGAGGAAGTGCAGAGAAGATATCCGGAGTTTGAGACGAGGCGGGGAGAGTGGAGTTGGGAGGATTACCTGCCGCCGATGAGCGCGGGGCTGCATGCGTTAGTCACGGCTTACAGTTAGCGTTTCGAACGCATCTGTGTCGCAACACCTGTCTGGCAATGTACGGAACAGCTTAACGCGGAGAACGCGAAGGTCGCGCGGATGTTGAGGAGAGAAATCTGTTCCTCCTCGTTGGATTTTACAATCATATCTTTATCTTGAGCACACCGATTCCATTCATCGGGGAGATTTTTTCGCAACTGCGGGCGGCCGCGGATACGCGTATTCTTGCCGAAATTCGTGAAGGCCAAATCACTGGTGTGACCGGGAATGAATTGCTGGAGCTCGTGCGCAAGGCCAGGACCTTCATTGCTTCGAAAAGCTTGAAGAAGGGTGACCGGTGCGGCTTGCTGGCGGGGAACGGCATTCGCTGGGTGGCGATGGACCTTGCGCTCATGGCCGAAGGGCTCATTGTTGTGCCGCTGTATTCTCGTCAGGCGCCGTCGGAATTGGTCGCGATGATGAAGGACTGCACGCCGGCGCTGGTGTGTTGTGGCAATGCGGCCTTGCGGGATGCTATCGCCGCGAACTGGGCTGAGGCGCCGCAGCAGTTTCTGTTTGACGAGATTTTCTCGGGCGTGGAGGGAGTGCAGTTGGAGCGGCCGCAGTTGGGGAACGATGATCCGGTAACGATTATTTACACCTCGGGCACTTCGGGCGAAGCCAAGGGTGTGGTGCTGAGCGCGGCGAACGTGGGTTTCATGCTCGACAGAACCGCAGAACGATTAGGCGAGCTGATGGCAGGTTCAGCGAAGCAGGACCACGTCTTTCACTATTTGCCGTTTACGTTTGCGGCATCCTGGATTGCATTGTTGACGTTTCTGATGCGCAGGAGCCTGGTTACGATCAACATGGATCTGGCGAAGATTGCGACTGATATGCGCGTGGTCGCGCCGGATTATTTTCTGAATGTTCCGCAATTGCTGGAGCGAATGCGGCGGGCCGTGGATGAACAGTTGTGGCAGACGGGAGGAGTGGCGCAGGCGATCTATTCGCGAGCGAAAGGGGCATGGGCGCGAAAACAGGACGGCCATCCGAAGGCGGGCGACGCATTGTGGCTAGGCCTCGCGCAGAGACTGGTTTTTCCGGCGATCCGGAAGAAGATGATCGGGAAGAATTTGAAGGCGCTGATTTGCGGGTCAGCGCCGTTAAGCGCGGAGACGCAGCTTTATTTCATGATGCTGGGAATCCGTGTGCTGCAGGTTTACGGGCTGACGGAGACAACGGCCATTTGCACGATGGATGATCCGAATCGTGTTGAGGTCGGACGAGTTGGTCCGGCGATTCCGGGCATGGAAATGCGACTCGGAGAGAATGACGAGATCGTGGTACGTGGTCCCAACGTTTTTTCGGGCTACTGGAGGCGTCCAGAGCAGTCGGCCGAGGCGTTGCGCGCAGGATGGTTTCATACCGGCGATCAGGGTGAAGTGAATGCGGCCGGGAATTGGCGGATTGCGGGGCGGATCAAGAATTTGATCGTACTCGGATCCGGGCACAAAATCTCTCCTGAGACGATTGAGAGCGCGATTGCGAAGCAATTGCCGGAGACGCAGCAGGTAGTGGTAGTCGGTAATGGTCGCGGATATTTATCGGCGATCGTGACTGGGAGCGTGAAGCCTGAGCACGTGCGAGCCGCGCTTGATGCCGTGAATCCCGATTTACCGCACTACAAACAGGTACGCGCGTTTTTTGTGCGCGAGGAAGCGTTCTCCATTGAGAGCGGCATGTTAACGGTGAACGGAAAGCTGAAGAGAGACGTGATCGCGACCCGCATGAAGAATGAGATTGAGGAGATGTACGGCGTGAGGCAGGCGGTAGAGTCCCGCGAAAAAGTTGTAAACTACGAAGGACACTAAGGTGCACGAAGGAAAATCTGAGACGACGTTACTGGAGCACGGCAGCGCAAACGCTTTGTCCTGGACAATTGCCGACGGCGTCATCGAGTTAGCGCTTCATCGGGAGCCTTGTAACGAGCTGGGATCGTCGTCGCTCGTGGAGTTTGAGAAATTTGCAACGGCTTTGCAGCTTATGCAGGCCGAGGCGCATGCGCTCATTATTTATAGCGAGATCAAGGCAGGATTTTGCGCTGGCGCCGATCTGCGCGAACTGTATCAGCGGTCGCGGGCGATGGGGAAGTCCGAGGCTTCGAAGGGAGTGCGGGATTTTCTGGAGCGCATTCACGGGGTGTTCAATCTGATTGATGCCGCGCCTCTGACTACGATTGCGGCCGTGCATGGAGTAACGTTTGGCGGAGGCTTCGAACTGGCGCTGGCCTGCGATCTAATCATTGCGGATAAGATGGCGCGCTTTTGTTTTCCAGAATTGAGATTGGGATTGATTCCAGGGTTTGGTGGGATTCCGCGTCTGAAGCGGGATTTAGGGAATGCCGTGGTAAGAGATATGTTGTTAACCGGGCGAAGCATGAATGCAACCAAGGCCCAGCAGATCGGGCTGGTGAGCCAGGTAGTGAGTGAGGGCGAGGCGTTGCGAGCGGCTCGGGCCACCGCGGCGCAACTGGGAAAGTTTGATCGCGCAACGGCTGCGGCGGCAAAGAAATTTATCAAACCGATTCCGTTGGAGGAATTGCGACGGGAGATCGATATTTTTTGCGAGCTGTTCGCACGTCCAGCGGTGGAAGTCGGTTTGCGAAAGTTTGTTGAGAGTGCGGATGCGCAGCCTTATCTCCCGTAAGTTTCACGGCGAGTACAAATGGCGAGCACCGAGTAGGTCCTTCGCTTCGCTCAGGATGACAGGGCGTTATGAAAACTGCTGAACAGACGGTGGATGAAATATTGACTCTTGCGGCGGCGCATTTCAAAGTGCCACGAGAGCAGCTGCATCCTGATGAAGACTTCTTCAAAACGCTGGGAATTAACAGCTTGCAGACACTCGATCTGCTGACCAAGCTGGAGAATCATTTTCGAGTCGAGCTTCCAGACTACGAGTTGCAGGGGGTCTCCGATTTTCGCACTTTGGCGGGGAAGATTCAGGCCAGACTGTAAAACGTTTTTCATCAACCCATTTCAGACGGAACGGGTCACTCCCTCAGGGGCTAAAGGCCGCTGTCTGGGGGACTCATGGCGGCTCGGCTGAAGCCGGGCCCTTTCAAAAAAACATTACAAACGGTGAAGATCCTTTCAAAGCAACATTCATAAACGCTGTAGTATTCTCCTGCATTCTTGTCATCAACTTGTGCGGGTAGCTAACTAACCAACACGGTTTTCTCCGTGTCTGTGTGCCTCTGTGGTGAAATAGTTCTGGAAATGCTTGATCTCCAAAAATATAGCTGCCTCGGAGCCGCGCTGCGCGATGCGCTGGAGCGCTTTGCGGGCGAGACCTGCCTGATTGAAGCGGATCGCGACCGGGAAAAGACGCGGCTTACCTACTCCGATTTCAAAGAAACCAGCATGCCTCTTGCGCGCGCTCTGGAGGATGCGGAGTTCGACGCGGGGGATCGGGCGGCGATTCTGATGACCAATCAGTCGAAGTGGCTGATTTCGGCGTATGCGATTTTCTACAGCGGTGGAGTGCTGGTACCGCTGGATTACAAACTGACTGCCTCGGAGCAGTTGCAATTGCTGGAGCACTCGAAGGCCAAAGTGCTCGTGGTGGAGTATTACCTTTGGCGGGCGATCACTCAATCGCCAGAGTTTCACAACATCAAAACGAAGCTGGTACTGGTGACAGAAGCGCCGCCGGCAGCGGAACGGGTGGGAGGATTTCGCTGGGAAGATTTTAAGCGCAAAGGCGCGCCGGATTTTGTTATGCGGCAGCGGGAGGATGTGGCGTGCATTGTGTATTCGTCGGGTACGGGCGGACGGCCGAAGGGATGCGTTCTGACCCATGAAAATTATCTGGAACAGTGCCGAGCCTTGACGACGTGGTATCCATTCTGGCCAGGGGTGCGGTATTTGAGCATTCTGCCGACGAATCACGCGATTGATTTCATGGTGGGATTCATAGGGCCATTCGTTTGCGGAGCGTGCGTCGTGCACTTGCGGACACTTCGTCCGGAGTTTGTGCGGGACGCGTTTGTGCGCTACCGGATTACTTATGTAGCGCTTGTGCCGATGATCGTGAAGAATCTGGAGCGCGGGCTGCGGGCGAAGTTCGATGAACTGCCGGGTTGGAAGAGAGCGATGCTGAATCAGATGATCGCGGTCAACAAGACGCTGACGCGGCGCAGACCGCGAGTGAAATTAAGCCGAATGCTGCTGCCGGGAGTGCATCGCGCGTTTGGTGGGCAGTTGCTGGCCGTGTTCACCGGAGGCGCATTCCTGGAGCCTTCGACGATGCAGTTCTTCTACGATCTGGGAATCCCGGTGGTAAACGGTTATGGGTTGACCGAGGCGGGCACCGCGCTGACGTTGAACGATCTGAAACCATTTCGCGCGGATACGGTAGGCAAACCTCTGCCGGGTGTGGAGCTGCGGGTGCTGAGTCCCAATGACGAGGGGATTGGAGAAATTGCTGCGCGCAGCAAAACTGTGATGTCGCATTATCTCGACGACGCTGAGCTGACGCTGGAAACAATCGTCGAGGGATGGCTGTTGACCGGTGATTTGGGGCGCTTCGATAAGAGCGGGCATCTGCAGCTCTTCGGCCGGAAGAAGAACATGATCGTGACCGAAGGCGGGAAGAATATTTATCCCGAAGATATTGAGACGGTGTTCGACGGATTGCCGGTGAAGGAATATTGCGTGTTCGCGGCGAACTATGTGTGGCCGCAGAAGGGGTTAGGGGGTGAGGTGCTCGTCATCGCGCTGCGGTTGGAGCAGAACCAGACCTTCGACAGCAAGCTGCTGGAAGAGATCGCCGCCCGCAACCGGCGATTGCCGGATTTCAAGCGCGTGGGTGGTTATGTGATCTGCGAAAGCGATTTTCCGCGAACGGCCTCCATGAAGATCAAACGGCAATCACTGGCGGAAGAGATTGGAAAAACAGTGGAGCGGGGAGCGGTGGTGGAGTTGTGAGTGAGGTTCCGTATCTGGCCATCGTGAATCCTGCGGCGGGCGGCGGGCGGCGGCGCAAGATGCTTGGCCCGGCACTGGAACGGCTGCGGGCAGGCGGGGTTGAAGTTGATGTGGCGGAGACACGCGGTCCTCGAGACGCGACACGGATTGCGCGCGAAGCCTATGGCAGCGGACGGCGGAGATTTGTCGCGGTGGGTGGCGACGGAACTTCCTATGAAGTTTTGAACGGACTGTTTCCGGAAGCGAGCGCGGGCGAGCGTTCGAGCTTGGGATTCTTGCCGCTGGGGACGGGCAATTCCTTTCTCCGAGACTTCAGCGACCGCGGGGCGGAGCACGCGATTGAATCGCTGATTGCGGGAAGAACGCAGGCTTGCGACGTGCTGCGTTTGCGACACCGCGGCGGAGTCATCCATTACATCAATTTGCTGAGCGTGGGATTTCCCGCGGACGTGGCGACGTTGCGGTCGAGGCGCTTCAGCGGCCACGGAGAATTGGGATACATCATCTCAATTTTTCTTGGGCTGGCCCGATTGAAGAGGCGGCCGTTTCCGGTGCGAGTTGACGGCGAAACAGAATTCGACCGGCGACGCTGCCTGTTCCTCACCTTTAACAACAGCAAATTTACCGGTGGCACGATGATGATCGCGCCCAAGGCCGAAGTGAATAGCGGGCGGATTGAATACGTTCGCTGGGGCACTATTGGAAGGATGGGATTAATAAGAAACTTACCCGGACTCTACGACGGCACACATATTGAGCATCCTCTGGCTGAGAGAAAAGCGGTGCGGCGCGTGGAATTTGATTTGGATGCGCCGGTCGATGTGATGGTCGATGGAGAAGTATTGACGTTGCATTGTGAGGAGTTGGATGTGCTGCCGGGGGCATTGAACGTGGTGGCTTGAGCCCGTGATATAAGAAGTGAATCGTCACGGAAGGGAAATCATGTCTGAGGAGCGGCGAAAGCGGCAACAGGAGCGCGTGGGAGCGCCGACGGCGAATCCGATGTCGCGCGACAGGTTGATCTGGGTTGGGATCGTAGGCTTGCTTATCGTGGCTTATGCGGCGTTCTGGTATTACAACAATCACCGCTACGATGGATTTGCGAAGTGTCTGGCATCGAAGCAGGCGAAAATGTATGGGCTTTACTGGTGTCCGCACTGCGCCGATCAGAAAGCTATGTTTGGAAAGGCGTTTCGCTATGTGCCCTACGTAGAATGTGCGATCAAGGGTTCGCGGGAACTGGCGCCTGCCTGCGCGGCAGCGGGTGTGAAGTTATTTCCAGCCTGGCAGTTTGGAGCAAACAAGCCGGTCGAGGGGGTTTTCCCCATGCAGGAGCTCAGCGATAAAACTGGGTGCAGCTTGCCGTGACGGCGATCCAAGGTCAACCGTTTGCGGTCCATACAACTCCCGCGAAGAATAACCGAATCCTGTTTGCGGTCATCGCAGCTCTGGCGGCGGCGGGCATTATCGTGTCGGGGGTGTCGCTGCAGCGGCACTATGCGAAATCGGCATCCGCATTCTGCGATTTAGGAGAGAAATTTAATTGCGATGTCGTGAACAGAAGTGAGTATTCGAGTGTGATGGGAATTCCGGTGGCGGCGATCGGGATCGCTGGGTACGGACTGCTTTTAATTCTTGCGACAGTTTATCGCTCACGGCCGGAGACGCCGACGCGATTGCTGGCGGCGGCGATTGCGGGGTTGGGGTTCGCGTTGTATCTGACTTATGTTGAAGGGTACGTGCTGACCACCTGGTGCATTTTGTGTTTGACTTCGCTAACAATAATTGCGGGGATCACGCTGCTGGCTACAGTGGTGAAGGCGAGATCCTAAAGTGTAGAACCGTTCTGCAGAGCCCTGATGATTCGGCGAAGCATGCTCTGATGGGAAAACTCCAAACCACCGAGAATGAAATTGCGATTCGCGCCGGTACTGCCACGGGCGATCTGCGGCTGCACGAATTTCGAAGCCGCATCTTCCGGAACACCCGTTTTCTGCGAGTCTGGCTTCCGCCAGGATACGACGATCCGGTGAATCGAGGCCGACGCTATCCAGTCTTCTATCTGAATGACGGACAAAATCTATTTGAAACCGTATCGGCGTTCGCCGGAGTCGAGTGGCAGGTCGACGAAACGGCGGATCGGATGATCCGCGAACGCGTGGTGCCGCCGATGATTTTTATCGGAATCGATAACGCGGGCAAAGACCGGCTGCGCGAATATATGCCGTACCGGTCGATGAATCCCATGAGGCTGCGCGTGCGGGGACGGCATTATCCAGATTTCTTGATGAAGGAAGTGATGCCATTTGTGGAGCGAAATTATCGTGCGGCAACCGGACCGGACAACACTGGGCTGGGAGGATCGTCTCTGGGAGCGCTCATTGCTCTGTACACGGCGATGGTGCAGCCCGGAGTGATTGGGCGATTGCTGATCGAGAGTCCGTCGCTGTGGGTTTCGAATCGGCAAGCAATCAAAGAGAGCCGCTCGCTGAGGATTTGGCCGGAGCGAATATTCCTGGCAGTAGGAACCTCTGAGGCCGGTAGCGCGGAGCGCAGCCGGACGGTGGTCGACGATGTGCGAGAACTAGCGGCCATCGTGCGGCGAGCGGTGCTGAGTGAACAACGGCTGCGGCTGGTGATAAGAGATGGAGCCGGACACAACGAGGCGGCGTGGGCGGAGCGATTCCCGGAGGCTCTGCAATTCCTATTCGGGGGCTAAGCTCACGTGACCTGATCGTTTTTCACGACGGGGTTCGCCGAGACGGGTAGGAAATCTCTCGTGAGTTGTTTCTTCTTTGTCGGTTCCGTGTCTCTGGGGTGATCGGGTTCTCTAGGTTAATCGGAAGTCACGGGGCAAATTCTTTCCTGCTGAATTTCCATATCCCAAACAAGATAGCGGCCATCACCGGGACGGAAAGTTGTAGGTGTGTCCAGCGCGCGAGCGGGCCAAGCAGCGGAAGTACGAAAGCGAGATAGAGCAGGAGTTTGAAGTAAGCCGCGGCGGAGTTATCAGATTGAGCGACAATCCAGCCAGAGAGAAGTAGGAACGCGGGGGCGAGAATGACGAGATCGTAAACCGTTAGATGCGGTGCGAGCAGGACAGTGGCTAAAAGCAGTGCCGAAAAGCGTAAAGATAGATCCAGTCGGCTGCGCCATGTGACGACCGCCAAGGCGGAAACTAAGACCGCACTGATGAGGTAGAGCACGACAGAAACGGAAGACCATGGGATGAGCATGCTCCAGAAGGTGCGCAGAGAGTGGGTTTGGTAGAGTCTTGGCTCGAGCAATGATAGCTGCTTTGGTACCTTAAGCAGGATGTGGATCCATTCGCGAAGTGGGTCGGGACCGTAGTAGAGCCATGCTGCCATCAACTGTGTGACGGACGAGAGAAGCGCGCCCACAATGACCCTCCAGCGAAGGGTAAATAAGAAGACGATCGCTGCGGCCACAGCTAGTTGAGGCTTGAAGATGATACATCCCAATGCAAGCCCGGCGAGGAATTCACGCTGGGCGCGAAATGCCAGGAAGGCAAGAGTAAAGCAGGCGAGAGCTATGGCGGAAGTTTGTCCCCATGCAATGAGGTGCCAGAAAGCAGGCAGGGCGAGCGCGAGAATCAGAACTGTAAGTTTTTGGTTATGCAGGTTGGGGCAGTTGCGCCAGACGGCGTGGCAGCACAGGCCGTAAATGAGGGAACTCAGAGCAAGCCAGAGAATCAGCGCCCACGAATAAGAAAGTTTGGCAAAGGGTGCGAAGAAAAGCGAAACCTGCGGAGGATAGAGTGGTAGATAGTAGATGCCGGCAGCAGAGGGAACACGAGCCGCCGCGATTGCGGATTGGGATTGAGAATTGTAAAGATCGGCGCCACCGTGAGCGAGGGCGAGCGAACCGAGAGTATAGAAATGCAGAAAGTCCGTGCCCTTGAGATTGCCGGCACGATCGAGCAGGCCGGGAGTGGCCATGTTCCATGGGTAGACCGACCAAAGACAGAGCGCGAGGATCCGCCCATGGGCGCGCAGGCGCTTGGCGGTGATCCATGATGCCGGAGGGGTCAACATTTGACCAGCCTATAATAAGCTGCCCTTCAGACTTGATCTGGAATCGAGTGTGAACTTGCGGCGACGGCCGATGAGCCAACTGCGGGATAAATCGGTAAAGCATTGGCTTTGGCTGCGGCGTCCGGCGTGGATTGTATTATTCGCCTTTGTTTTGCGCATGGCGATCATGGGCGTGCTCCTAGCGCACAACAAATTGTGGTGGGGAGCGAATGAACTGGGCGGAATCGCGCGGGCGATACTTGAGGGCCGCGGATTTTCATCGGCATTTCATGACGCGCAGGGACCGACGGCGTGGTTTGCTCCAGCTTACCCGGCATTGCTGGCCTGCATTTTTCGTGTGTTTGGAATCGAAACTAAAGCCTCGGCAATGGTGGCGATTTTGCTGAATGTAACTTTCGCGTCGCTTACTGCGGCGGTGATCGTCCAGTTGGGGAAGGAACAATTTCACGAAACGAGGGGAATAGTTGCGGGTTGGGCTTGGGCGATCGCGCCTCCGCTGTTGTTTATACCCTGGCTGCCGTGGGAGACGTGCCTTTCCGGCCTCGTGTTTGCCTACGGTTTCATGACACTGCTGAGACTCGGAGCGGCTTCCAGATTGCGGGAGTGGGGATGGTGCGGTGTGGTCTGGGGTTTGGCAGCGCTGGTGAATCCTGCGATCGTAGCGCCCCTTCCGGTCCTCGCCGTTTGCGCGGCCACGCGCAGTCGCCGCTGGAAAGGGCTTGGCGTCATGATCATGGCGTTTTTTCTATGCGTTATGCCGTGGACGGCGAGAAATTTCCGGGTGTTTCGTCACAACGTGCCAGTGCGCAGTAATTTTTGGCCGGAGCTCTATTTCGCCAATGCTGATTTTTCTCTTCACCCTCTGGGAAACAGCATGCTCTATCAACGGGAAGGGGAAGCGTTGTTTGTCGTGGAGATGAAGGGGCGCGCGATCAATTTCATCCGCTCAAATCCGAGCGTTTTCTGGAAGCTTACTCGAGAACGAATCATAGGATTCTGGGCCCAGCCGGAGCAACTGTGGCCCTATACTTTGCTGCTTTTCCTAACTACTTTTGGAGGACTTGTCGTGGCCGCGTGGCGCGGAAAACGCTGGGCGGAGTTTGCGGCAGTCCTGTCGCTGTATCCGTTGGTTTATTACGTCACTCACGCGTTTGCGCGATTCCGCTATCCAATTGAGCCGCTGATGTACATGCTTACCGGCTACTTTCTCTGCGAATTGTGGGCGAGCTATCGTGCGAGGAAGAAGAAGACAGCGGCGATACCAAAGCACTAAAGGCAGGTGGTTCACGCCCGATAGCGTCTCCGAAACTAAACAGCTGAATTCCGACAGGCAACTGTCGGTAGCCGACGTAACAAAATCAGAATGCCGAAGGAAGATATACGCAGGGTCATGGTGGCAGCCATGAGGACGGGCCACGTCTTCAGAAATAGCCAGTTTGGGGCGTGAGCCAGCGATTCCGCAACAGCGACCAGAGCGACGAGCCATGGTAAGAACATAACCAAGGTAAGCACAAGGGCGGCATTGCGCATTAAACTGCTGCCTTGCCTCAGCTCTCGCCAATAAAAAATCGTAAGCAGGATCGCAGGAAGAAGCAAAACGTCGTTAAAGGGCTGAAAGAGAGCGGGGACGATCAAGACGGTGAGAGCCAATATTAATGATAGAGCGACGTGCGAAACTGGGCGACTTCGCTGGTTCCCGCCGTACACGCCAACAGAAATCTATTACGACGACGAGTAGGAGAATCGTGAGTGGCCAGTGCCAAGGGGAGGGCAAGAGCGCACTAAGAAACGGTGTGGTTCTCGCGTACCCAGCATACGCCCTTAATACGCCAGGATATCGTAGCAACCACCCCGGCACCAAGCACTCGGAGGCTAAGACGACTACGGCGAGAGTGGCCGTAAATCCTACTAATAGAGAGCGGCGATGCCTCCAATTGCTGCAAAGCCACAAGCTGAACCATGCAAGAGGAAGCACACAAATCTGAGGTTTTACGCAGGCGAGAGCCAGCAGCGCTCCCCCCAGAAACAGATATTCGGAAGCAACGGCGAGGGCAGCGCCGGAGATGAAAAATGCGGGCAGCAAAAATGGTTGCAGAATACTCAAGTTCTGCAGGAGCGGAACGCTCGTAAAAACCAAAAGAAATAAGATGATAAGGCCGGCTAAATGCAGACGGAGACGAACAAAGCGCAGCCAAAGAAGTACGTTCCCAATTGCACAGGCTGCGAGGATCCACCCAAAAATGCTTCGCGCTAAATGAAAATCCAACCTTGCAATCGGGGCGATGAGGAAGACAAAGTACAAGGGATAAACAAAGCGCTGCTGATCCCGCACCTCGCTGGAATAGCATAAGTCGGATTCATGGCCGTAATAAGCGACTTGCAATTCGTGGTTGACCTCGACGCCGTAGGGGTCGCGGTGACGCAGAAGCAATTCGCGGGTCGCATACCAACTCGGATAGAAATCGGTTAAAACCTTCGCTCGGGCAGGTTCGGTGCAGAAACTGAGGGCTCGATAACTTTGGTTGGCGCGGTTCCAGTAGACGAGCATGTTCACACAGATCAGTAAAACGCCGAACACTTGAATCCATCTCCAAGAAATAGTTCTCGTCATGTAAGGCTCAATAGCGTCGTTAGTCCGAACCGTACTTCGCGCCGGAATCAAGCAGCACGACTTCAAAACGAAGTGCTTGGGTGGGTCAGTTGCTCAACTGGCTCCCTGCGTTCCTCTGTAACAAGATGAGAAAGCCCAGAGCCGCAAACGGCAGTGCGAGTGTTGCGTTGAGAGGCGCGAACCACCTCTCTTGAAGCCATGAGAACGAAGGCAACAGTCTTCCAATGTTCACGGCGAGAGCGAGCGGCCAAGGCAACAATGCCAGCGCCAAAGACACGTAAGTGCCGAGGCGCGAGAGACGACTCGCGGAGAGCAGATCTTTCCAATTGCGGATAACGAGCAGCAAGACGGGAATAAGCAGAACATAGTTGAAGGGTTGAAAGACCGCTGGAACCACAAGTGTCGAAAGAGTTAGCGTGGATGCCACAGCCAGAGCAAACGCAAAGGAATCCGCAGGCTGGCGCAGAGCTTGCCAACAAAATCGCAATCCCACCAGAATCACAAAGATCGCGGCCATCCACGAAAGGGGTGCCGGTAGCAGGGCGTCCAGTAGTGAAGCAACACGAGTGTGTTTTCCGTAAGCCACGACTGCAGCCGGGAAACGTTGTAACCATGTTGGCATTAGCCATTCCGAAGCGAGAATCAGCGCTCCGAGCATGCATGCGAATCCAAAGAGAAGAGCGTGGCGCTTGCGCCAGTCCCCGAGGACCCAGAGGATAAACCAAGTAATCGCGAGGAGGGACATCTGAGGTTTGATGGTCGCGACTGCCAATAAAACTCCGGCAAGAAACAGACGACCAGAGAATACGGCCGCGGCGGCGGCGGCAATTATGAACGCCACTAGCAGACCGAGTTGCAACCAAGTCAGGCCCTGCATTACCGGAATAGATGCGAACGTCACGGCGAATGTGACGACGATAGTAGCTGTCGACAATTTCGCGCCAACAGCCCGTGCCCAAAGCAGCACGCTCGCGGCTGTGGCCGCAGCCAGTAGCCACCAGAAAATAATCTGCACAGTGCGGAACTGCATCCTCACTGTGGGCGCCAGCAAAAAAGTTACATATAAAGGATAAGCAAATCGCTGCTGATGAGTCAGCAGAGCGGCATGCGAGGGATCGAGTTCCTTACCGTAATAGGCGACTTGAAGCTCGCGTGTGACGGTGTCGCCGTAGGGATCAAGGTGGTGCAACAAAAGCTCGCGCACTCCGAACCACTGCGCGTAAAGATCGGTGAGCGGGTACGGCCTATCTGTCACCGAAGGAGCCGCAGCGTCAACGTTTTGCGGAAGATGGGTCCAGTAAACATACATGCTTGCAGAACCGAGCAGCAGGGTGAAGAAGAGAGCCATTTGTTTGGATGAAGGACTTATCATTCGACAAGTTTTCTCGTGCGGACACGGCCGACAAGGACCGAAGCTAAACCTAGCTTCACTCGGGATAGGGCGCAAGTCGCGGCGCAGGATCGTCCCCCTCCACCATCCAAGCCTTCCTGTCTCGAAAATACTGGAGCAGTTCCCGATTCCCGTCCCCTCCCATGTCACGAGCCCAGACAACCTTGGAAGCGTCGATATCGGCGTTGTTGTAAACCCACTCATGGTCCACGTCGTGGTGAGGTCCGTATCGAACAATGATGAGTTGGCGGCCGGGCCTCTGCTGCATTTCGCGCAAAAGATTCGCTCTTTCCAAATTACCGCGCGGCCATGCGGGTTCTATGTAGGTATCAGTCAGGACGGCGGTCACGCGCAGGAGAATCATAGCGCAGGCAAGCATCGGGATCATGCGAACCAGAGCGCTTCCGATCGGGCGATGAGCGGGAGTCCATTGACGCAGGTGGCGCAAGCCTTGCACTAACAGAAGATATAAGGCGCCGGTTGCGGGAGCAAAGTAGTGAGGAAGAGTCCAGGTTTGAACCGCGAAGCCGGCGATCATTGCGGCGCATATCAGGAGCGGGAGACGCATCTTGCGCTGGGCAATGATCGCAGGTAAGGCCAATAAGGGCAGGGTGAGAAGTGGGCCGAGGTAAAACTGCCACCAGTAGACGAACTTTTCAAGGCCGCGCTGGAGATATCCGACCAAGGTCCGATTCATCTCGAACTGCTGCAATTCCCAACGGTAGAAATCTCTCACTACTTCGTGGTGATAAACCGGTTCGGGGCGAGGAGTCTGCCAGATGAAATAGGGGGCGGTCGCGTAGGTGTCGCGATTCACCTGATACGCCATCCGGTAGGGTTTGCCGGTTACGCGATCGCAATAGTAGCCGGTGGCGAGAGCGGCGATGAGCAGGACAAAAAAAATCGGCAGGATAACTCGCGGTACGGATTGGCGAAACTCGGGGTGCAACTTGCCGAAGAGCCAAGAAAGCATTGCGAAAAAAATCGGGAGCGCGAAAACAAATCCCTCATAGGGTCGGCAATTGGCGAGAATCGCAAGGCCCAACGCCATCACCAGTGCGTCGCGGATGCGGAGATTTTTGCGCAGGCGCGGCCATGCTCCGAGGACGAGCGCGCCGCCGAGCGCGGCGATGGAAGCGGCCCAGTACGTATTCATCCAGTAGCTAAGAATGCCGAGTCGGAGCACGCCGAGTGCGGCTCCAAACAATGCCCAGGGCGGAGGCAGCCAGCCTTGCAGCATCCAGCACAAGACCGAGCACATGAGTGCGGTGACGAATATTTGCCCGATCCAGGGATGGCCGAGGCGCTGGCCAGCGGCGAGAATCAGGCCTTGCGCGGGCGGGTACATCGACATATAAGTGGGCTGCTCGATGATATGGAAGCTTTCGAAGTGAATCCACATGGGATGTGTGGGGTTCGTCAGTTTGCCGTGAGCGAAGGTGTCGGCTGCGAGCAGATAACTGAACTCGTCATTGAAGCGAGGCTGTGGAATACCGAGGATCGGGATGAGGGCGATGCGAGTCGTGATGACGCTGAAACCGGCGAGTAACACGGAAAGGCGCTTGCGGCGCGCGAAGCGGGACAATGCCCGCTGCACCGAGTGGAAGCCGGAGGGCGGCGAGGAAGAATCTCGGGAAGAGAATAGAATCAGCGCCGCCGCACAAGCCAGCAGGAGAAATTCGATCAGCGCTAGAAGCCAGGGAGCGAGGAGAACGAAGATGTTGTGCATCGCGAGATAGTGATGGGAACTACTTTACATTAGGCGATCTTCAACTGTGCCCGCTTTGGCATTGCAGAAGGTGCGGACGTACGTGGCGGCGGCCGGAAGCGTCGTTGACACGTCCCTTCGCCAGACTTAGGACAAGCCCGCGAGACCTGGTAGGATGCTGGCGCTACGGTAGATCGCGGAGCCCTCGTCAGACTGCCTGCTTATCGTCCGCTTTCTGAAACAATCCATCTACCATCTGGATCATTTCATCATCCACCACACGGTTTCGAGAGATGGCTTCGGCGAGCCGGACAGAGACAATTTTGTTGGCGCGCAGGGCGGCCATATATCCGAATTCGCCGCGGTGCACCATGTCGATAGCGCCGAGGCCGTAGCGCGTGGCCAGGACGCGGTCGAAGGCGCTGGGAGAGCCGCCGCGCTGAATATGTCCGAGGACCACGGCACGGGTTTCATACTTAGTGCGTTTTTCAATTTCGCGAGCGAGGATGTTGGCGATGCCGCCGAGTTTGACATGGCCGAATTCGTCCTTGCCCATATCTTGAAGGACAGGAGGTCCATGGCCCGGCTCAGACGCGAATTTTGCGCCCTCCGCTACGACCACAATGGAGAAATATCGGCCGCGCTCATGGCGCTGGCGGATGGAATCCGCAACTTTGTCGACGTCAAAGGGACGTTCGGGGATGAGAATCACGTCAGCACCGCCGGCGATGCCGCTGTAGAGGGCGATCCAGCCGGCATCGCGACCCATCACTTCCACTACCATCACGCGGTTGTGAGCTTCGGCGGTGGTGTGTACGCGGTCGAGGGCTTCACAGACGATATTGCAGGCGGTATCGAAGCCAAATGTGTAGTCGGTGCCGCCCAGATCGTTGTCGATAGTTTTGGGGACGCCGACGACCTTGACCCCGCTCTCGTGGAGCTTTTGGGCGACCGAAAGAGTGTCGTCTCCACCGATTGCGACTAGAGCCTCGATGTGATTTTTCTCGAGGGTAGCGATACAGCGATCGATGCCATCAGGCCGTTTCGAGGGGTTGGTGCGAGAGGTGCGCAGGATAGTTCCGCCGCGAGGAAGAATACCGCCGACGACGTCAAGATTGAGAGGCATACTGGTGTCGTCGATCACGCCGCGCCAGCCTTCTAGGAAGCCGATAAATTCGTCGGAGTAGGTGAAAATACCTTTGCGCACCACGGCGCGAATCACCGCATTCAAGCCAGGACAGTCCCCTCCGCCGGTCAACACACCAATCTTCATGGTCCACTCCCATGGTGGAAACAGACGATATTCCCTGGGATGCACTCCGGCGCGGGATGTGCCTGCGCCCGGCCCGAAACACGGGATCCGCAAGTCTCCGGGAAGAAACAGATTATCATTAATCGGAGACCGTGCTGGCGGCATTTAATGGTGAACCGCGATGTTTTCATCCGTCATCTTTTTTCAGCGCACATCGTTCAGCGCACATCTTTCATCGCACATCTTTCATCGCACATGGTTCAGCGCTCGAGGATTTCTTTGTAGACATTCAATGCGACCTTCTTCGGTTGCGTAGGCAGGAGCGCGTCAGCGTGCTGCGTTGAATTGCCAACGACTCCGATTTGGCCGATGCGGATCATGCCCTTGCCGAAGTCGGCAAATACTGGCACCAGCATAGCGAAGTGGTCATCGATTTCACTCTGTGTGACCGCCATGTGTAACTTCACTTTGCCACCCTCAACGGGAGTGGTTTGGTATTCGAATCGGTATCGCGGCACCTGCGTACCATAGACCCATTCGTCAAAAAACCAGTTTAAGCGGCCATTCTTCTGGAAGTCCATTAACTTGGTCATATGTCTTTCTGCAATGGCTTTGAAGGATTCCGTGGTTGCCGGCCTCTCTCGGTGACTCTCGACAAAGTCATGCATCATGGCAATAAAGTCCTTGTCCTGGTCTGTGTCCGCAGTGCTGCGCATCATCGAACGCAGCATTTGCAGGACATATGCGCCCTTGGGATAGGTGACGTTCTGATACGCACTTTCGGTGCGAGGAGATATTAGACGCGTCCCCATCCAAAGAGGACCGGCGTCGTTGGAGGCTACACCATAACTATTCTTCTCCAGAATGCGCTGACGCAGGCGCTCCCAAAATTCGGTATAGTCTTCCCGCCAATCGCCTCCCACGGCCTGCTGTAGAAAGAGGCCAGCGGAAAACTCGGCGAAACCTTCCGATAGCCACTGGTCGTGGTAGGACGCCCAACCCACCGCGTGGCCCCACCACTGGTGAGCGACCTCATGAGGCGTTACCTCCTGCACGAAGCCGGTGAATTTGCTGTTGATTTGCCCGAAGAGCATCCATCGCTGTGTCGAATCGGTGTATGCGGAGATCGGTAGATAAACGAGGTTCGGCCAGGATTGGCCAAAATTAAAATTCGGCTGCTCCGTGATGTAAATTTCGTCGTAAGGACTTCTGCCGAAATACAGAGTACAAAGCTGCAACTGCGCGCGGGTCTGTTCAAGAGCATATTTCGTCAAGCTGCGGGGAGCCATGGACTGCAGCGCGCGACTTCGACGAAGGTTGTCGGGCAACTCGCTTAAATAGTAGCCGGAAATCTTATAGTTCGTGATTGTATCCGGCAGGTCGAGCTTCTGATATTCGCCATAGTTAAACCCAGCGACGGCCACTGGGATCGGGGTGATCCAGTGGCTAACGGCCAGGTCTTCCTCATTCGATTCCGACTGTAGTTTGCCAACACTTATGACTTTGTATTTCCTGGGAACCTTGAACGTAAGATCGTAAAGAGATTTTTCGCCAAATCCGTTGAGATTCGGATACCAGGATGTACGGGCGCCGACGTAGAAGCTCCCCTCCCCGGCCTCTTCGAGTACTTTGTCGCCTGCGTACTCGATATGTATCGACTGCTTTTTCCCGAGTGGCGCCCCTTGGGGGAGAATCGCATAAAAAGAGCCGTCTTCCTTACGGCTTTCCTGAATGAAGTAAAGGTTCTGACCCTGGTCGTCGGTAACACGCGAAACTCGAAGATTAGGAAGCAGACCGAACTTGAGCACTCTCTCCCCTGCGACCAGGGGCTCGAAGCTGATCGTTGCGCTGCTGAACAAGTGCCCATTTTTGGCGATGACGGTTTCGATCGTGTAACGGTGCGTGGCAAACAGGCGGCGATCTTCGGCGGAATTCGCCGTGTGGTTTGAGTATTCAGATTTCAGGTGCGAAAGATACCAGACGCCATCGTCCATTCCTTCCGGATCGCAGTTGATTAGGGCGACCTCCTCCGGCGAATCGAGTTGCGGAACCGCACCCACTCGAGCCCTTGCAAAAAAACGGAGATCCTTGTGCTTCTTGCCGCGGAGATAGGCATTAAAGAATTCCGGGTGCGAGGGATTGTAGACTGCCGCCAGAAGGTCGGCGTCCACGTTGTCCATGGTCTCGCCCTGCAATAGATACTGCGTGAAGCCGAGCGCCTGCCCATGGCGCTGTCGCATGGTCTCACGCCAGTGGTTGAAAACGGCGGCCGCGTCGGGTGCCGGTTCGCTTCTGTCGCCAAGTCCGGGAACGAGTTTCTGGTAAGCTTCAGCGGTAAATCGGAAAACCGCTTCCGTGAAATCTTCATTGAATTCGGCCGCACCGGTACGCCGGTTTAGTTCGCGGGCGTCGAGAATGGTCACAGGCTTGAGATTGAAATGTCCTTCGCCGATGAAGATGGCCCCGGTCACGACTCCGTTTACCGGCCTCAACATGGTGAGCGTCCCCTTCTGAAATTGGAACGTGGCGGCGTCCCAGTGCAAAGTAAAATTCTCAATGCGAAATGTGTCCCCGAGGCCGACTGATCGCAGTTGCCGGTAGGCGGGATCGGAGTTAACAAAAGCCAAACTCTTACCCGTAACCGAGACGCTTACCTTCTCATTGGCGACAGCTAGGGTGAGTTGCAGTTGGACGGGTCCGTGCAAATCTACGGTCTTTACCACAGGTTCGAAGCCCTCGCGCGTGACCTGCACCGAATATGTTCCCGGTTTCAGCTCAGGCGATGCGAATTGTCCCACCGCATCCGACGAAAGGACAACTGGCTGACCCAGCAACGCTCCGGTGATCTCGATCCGCGCTCCTACGATGACAGCGCCCGAGGAGTCTTGGATCGTTCCGGATATTGTTTCTGCGCGGAGCCACGTGGCTCCCAGCAAACACGCCAGAAGAAGCAGCACAGTATTCAGAAGGGAGAAGAAACGCCCTCGGGGCGCTGTAGCGGCGCAATGCATAGTGCGGCAAATATAGCAATATTCTGCATAGTCCGCTTGCGGGCATTCGGATTACGATCATCGTGACCCCACATACTTGGCGTCCGGGGCCGATGCCGACCTTTCTTCGCACATGGGGTTGCCTCTTTTGTTTCTCAGCTTCATTTTTTATTGACAAAATTCGGGTCTTCAAGCGAGACTCTTCGGTAGTCAGTTCCCCCCAAATTCTCTCAATTCTTTCGATTGGCTCCATCGCAAAAACCCGGCCTGGCAGAGTGGGACGGCAAACCGATCGCATTTGGCGATTTAACGGTAAGTCGAGGAAAAATGAAAACTATCGTGAGTTTGCTGCTGAGATTTGTTTCACTTCCCCTGTTGTGGTTGACCCTGTTCGTTTCTCCTTCGGTTGCGCAGGTTTATACCGTCACAGATTTGGGTACATTTCCCGGGGGTACGTTCAGTTTTGCGGCCGGAATTAATTCGTTCGGTCAAGTCGTCGGCTCGGGGGATATCGATTCCGAACATGGCCATGCTTTTCTCTGGACGCGGACCGGCGGGATACAGGATTTGGGAACGCTGCCGGGCGGTCAAAGTTTCGGTGCGAGCATTAACGACCTAGGCCACGTGACAGGAGGGTCATTCCTCAACGAGGCGTTTACCGCCGCTTTTTTATGGACACCGACGGCCGGGATGAAGGCAATCGTGAATGTAGGGGAGGGCATCGGGGGTCTGTCGATTAACGACTTTGACCACGTAGTGGGCTCGGCAACGCTCGAGCCTGAAGCGTTTTTGTGGACGCGAAGCCGTGGCGATCTCGATCTAAATACGATTCTCGGCGGATTCGGAAGCGTAGCCAATGGGATCGACGATTTCGGCCGTGTGGTTGGTTACTTCGAAGACGAGACTGGCCTTATTCTGACCGCATATTTGTGGAGGCAGGATTTGGGAGTTGAAAACTTAGGCGAAGGGCAGGCGAGTGCCATCAACCTTGTCGGCAATGTGGTTGGGACAAACGCGGCAGGGCACGCATTCTTGTGGACCAGGAATGGCGGAATGCAGGATTTGGGAACTTTGCCGGGCGACCAAGAGAGTTCTGCGGCGGCGATCAACATTTTTAGCCACGTAGTGGGCACGTCTATCTCAAACACAGGTTCGCGCGCCTTCGTTTGGATTCCCGGGAGGGGAATGCGAGATTTGAACAAGCTGATACCTCCGGATTCGGGCTGGACTCTCTTGAGCGCTGTAGGAATTGATTTGTCCGGGCAAATTGTTGGCAACGGCGAGATTAACGGCCATTCTCATGCTTTTCTTCTGACGACAGACGCGAGCTCGGCGAGGTAGATGTTCGAGGTAGAGGTTCGGCGTTGAAATGATGTTTACCCCGCAAACGTGACTATCGGAAGTTTGCCGCCTTGCAAGACGCGGTGTAGGGTAACTTCCGCAAACTTAGCTCTTGAGGCCGATGGCGGCAGCTTCTGGTTGGTTGTGAACTTGTTTAGCGCGACCGAGAGGCGCCTGCACGTTGTCGCAGATATTCTCCGCTCCTACCACTTCTTCAAACTCTGCTTGATGGATGAGGCTGGCGTGTTGCTGGTGTACGCCGCACAGAATCAGGGTTCGGTTGCAGGCGTGCTGTTGTCGGGCAAACAACCAGCTTCGATAGCGTTGCGTCAGGCTGCAAGTTTCGTCACAATGCTCCACTGGATGAACCGGACGAAGATGAACTGAACGAAGACGAACCATATGAGCAAGACTCTGGCAATTCTAGGTTGGGGTTCGGTTGCGATTTTCGGCGCTGTCGCTGTGGGTGCAATCGCAGTGCGACGCGGCGAGCCGATCAACGCCCTATGGCTGGTGGTGGCGGCGACCTGCTGCTACGCGCTCGGCTACCGCTTTTACAGCAAACTTATTGCGACGAGAATTCTCGCCCTCGACGGCTTGCGGGCGACTCCGGCGGAGCGACTGGAGAATGGCCGTGACTTTCTCGTTACCAATAAGTGGGTGGTCTTCGGGCATCACTTTGCGGCGATTGCAGGTCCCGGCCCGCTAGTGGGGCCGGTGCTGGCGGCGCAGTTTGGTTATCTCCCGGGGACCATGTGGGTACTGGCGGGCGCCGTGTTTGCCGGTTGCGTGCAGGATTTTGTGATTCTGCTCTTCTCGGTGAGGCGCGATGGGAAATCACTGACCGAAATGGCCAAAGACGAGATCGGACGCGTTGGAGGATTCGTCGCGTACGTGTCCGTCATCTCGATTCTGATTATTCTGCTGGGCGTGGCTGCGCTGATCGTGGTGAACGCGCTGAAAGCAAGTCCGTGGGGCTTGTTCACGATTGCAATGACCATGCCGATTGCGCTGCTCATGGGCGTTTATTTGCGGCGCATTCGTCCGGGAAAGGTGCTCGAAGTATCGGCGCTTGGTTTCGTTTTGGTGTTGGCCGCGATCTGGGGTGGTCAGTATGTTTCACAGAATGCGGCGCTCGCTCGAGTCTTTACGCTGAGCGCGCCTACGCTGGCGATTCTGATTATGGTTTACGGATTTGCCGCGTCTGCGTTGCCGGTATGGCTGCTGCTGGCGCCGCGGGATTATTTGAGTACCTTCGTTAAGTTGGGAACGATCGCGCTGCTGGCAGTGGGAATCGTTGTTCTGCATCCTACATTGCACATGCCGGCGCTGACCCGGTTTGTTGACGGCACTGGGCCCGTATTTGCAGGAAAGGTGTTTCCGTTTGCCTTCATCACGATTGCCTGCGGAGCGATCAGCGGATTTCATTCTTTGATTTCGAGCGGTACAACTCCGAAGCTGATTGCACGCGAAACCGAGACGCGTATGGTCGGCTATGGCGCGATGATGGCGGAGTCGGCGGTAGCGGTGATGGCGATCATTGCGGCATGTGTGATGCCGCCGGGAGTTTATTTCGCGATTAACAGTCCGGCAGGAATCGTCGGGCAGGCCCCTTCCGCGGCGGCCGCGACAATTTCCAGTTGGGGTTTCCCGGTGACTGCGGCGGACATGCAGGCGCTCGCGTACGCAGTCGGCGAGCAGACACTTTACAACCGTACGGGCGGAGCGCCCGCGTTCGCCGTGGGCATGGCGCACATTTTCTCGCACAGTCTTGGTGGCGAAACGTTGATGGCGCTGTGGTACCACTTTGCCATCATGTTCGAAGCGTTGTTTATTCTAACTGTTCTCGATGCGGGCACGCGGGTGGCGCGCTTCATGGTGCAGGATGCACTCGCGCATATATATAAGCCGCTTGGCCGGACGAGTTGGTATCCATCGATTCTGGCGACCAGCGCGTTGATTGTTGGTGCCTGGGGATATTTCCTGTGGCAGGGTGTGAAGGATCCGCTCGGAGGAATTAATTCGTTGTGGCCGCTTTTCGGTATTTCTAATCAACTGCTGGCGACAGTCGCATTGTGCGTGGCGACAACGATCATTATTAAAATGCACCGGGCGAAGTATGCGGCGGTGACTTTGGTGCCGCTGGTCTGGCTGGTTGCCGTCACGTTTACTGCATCATGGCACAAGATGTTCGATCCGAATCCGCGAGTAGGCTTTCTCTCCCAAGCGCAGGCACTTGCCGCTGGTCCCGCGACCGGCGCGACGTCGAAGCTTATCTTCAACAACCGGCTGGATGCGGCAGTCACGGGAATACTCGTGGGGATGGTGACGCTGGTTTTGGTGGAATCCGGGCGGCAGTGGTTAGGAATTCTAAGTGGGGCAAAAGAAGCGCGGGTGAAGGAGTCGCCGTTCGTGAGGACGAGGTTCGTGGAGGAGCAGGGATGAAGCACGCCACAGAAGCGATGCGCCATTTTATGGCGACAATGCTTGCGATGTTGCGGGAGATTTTTGACGAAGCCGCGTATGCGCGGTTCCTGCGACAGGCCGGCGTGGCGTCATCGAGCGAGGCATACGCCGCTTTCCGGCGCGAATTAGAAGAAGCCAAAGTGCGGCGTCCGAAGTGCTGCTAGGCGCCTTCCTTGGGAGTGTTTACAAGTGCAGCGCAAGTCCTAGGATTCGCATCGTTTCCGCGATAGACTGCACTCACATGCGAGTTCTGGGCATCGACTGCGGCGGGGAGTACACCGGGTTCGGTATAGTGGAGATGCATTCCACTGGGCGGCTGGTATGCCTCACGTGCGGCGCGATCAAGCTGTCACCACGGGAGGCGTTGACGCTGCGGCTATCTCGCATCTATGACGGACTCGGCGCGCTCATCGGAGAGCACCATCCGGATGAGGTGGCGATTGAAGGAATCTTCTACGCCTTGAATGTGAAGTCGGCGTTGAAGTTGGGCCAGGTGCGTGGAGTCGCGATGCTGGCTGCGGCCACGGCGGGACTCGAAGTCGCGGAATATTCGCCGTTGACGATCAAAGCGTCCGTGGTGGGATATGGGCGAGCCGAGAAACACCAGGTGCAGCAGATGGTGACACGATTGCTCAGATTGGCTCACCCACCAGAGCCAATGGACGCCTCCGACGCACTGGCGATTGCTATCTGCCACCTGCATACAGCAGGCACGCTCGAGCGGCAGAGGGTTGTGGTGGGGGGATGATTCGGGCTTCGATCGCTAATGCTTGCCTTGGCCGAGGAACGCATCGCTGGATCGCGGTTGGGATCGGTTTACTGGCGCTGGCCGGACTCTCGCCGGTATTGATGACTCAGCAGGCGGCAAGCGGCGGTGCGGCCACGCCTGCGACGGTTATGTTCACGCTGGATTTTCCTCAGTCGAATCCCGAGCACTATTCCATTTCCGTCGACGCGGCCGGGCATGTGCGATACGAGTGCACCGGAAAGTTAGCGGAGGATTCCGAGGAGGAAAACTACAGCGCCGAATTCGAGGTTTCAGCCGGAGGTCGCGAAAAGATATTCGAATGGACGAAGCAGGCACATTATTTCGCGGGGGATATTGACTCGAAAAATCGCAAGTTAGCGTTCACGGGGACCAAAATCCTTAGCTTTCAAGATGGCCAGCACTCGAATACGGAACGGTACAACTATTCGAATCTGGCTCCGGTGCAACAGTTGACGGCGTTTTTCCAAAGCATGGCAGAGACGCTGGAATATGGGCGTAGGCTGTCTTATTATCACCACTATCAAAAGCTGGCGCTGGATGAGGAGTTAAAGCACATGGAAGCCCAGGCCAGGAACAGCGAACTCAGCGAGATACAGGGTGTGGCGCCGGTTCTGCGGGAGATCGTTGACGATGCCTCGGTGATTAATGGAGTGCGGGCCCGGGCGCAGGAGTTGATGGAGATGGCGAGCAGCGGCCCCGCACGGCGGTGAGGAGTGGACTAGAAAGTAGTGACAACCCGGCGCCAGCAACATGTTCTAATTGGGCAAGAGCGTCCAGGAGTTCCCTATGTACAAGCCACGAATTTACGCGATTGTTTGCGCGATCGTTTTTCACGCGATCGTTGTTTACTCGATTGCTGGTATGGCTTTGGCCGGCGTGTTCTCTGCGCTGCCCGCCTTGGCTGAATCGCAGGCTCGGATTGTTCGCCTGAGCGACGTGAAGGGCACGGTCCAGATCGACAAGAATTCGGGATTAGGATTCGAGAATGCGTTTGCGAATCTTCCCATCACGCAAGGGACGCAATTGCGCACGCGCGACAACGGCCGCGCGGAAATTGAGTTTGAAGATGGCAGCACGGTGCGTATCATTCCGAATACAACCGTTGAGTTCAGCCGGCTGGGATTGAGCGACGAAGGCAAGCGCATCTCGGCTATTAAGTTGGTGGAAGGCAGGGCATACGTCAACTGGCTGGGAAAGAGCGGGGACGAATTTACCCTGAACTTTTCGCAGGAAAGAGTTTCGCTCGGCCAGGCCGCGCATTTCCGCGTTGCCAGTTCTTCGAGCCTCAGCGAGGTTGCCAGTCTCAAAAGTGATTTGGAAGTCCTCGGGCCTTCGGGCGCGGTAAAGGTAGGTAAAAACAGAATAGTTTCTTTCGACGCCGAGGACAACGATGATGTTCCGCACCAAAGCTCTGCGTTGGCGAAGGTTATTGAGCAGGATCCCTACGATCAGTGGGATGAGCAATCCATCGAGTATCACGACCAGCACGCGAAGAATAACTCCACTCCTTATGGTTATGGCTCGAGCGACTTGAGCTACTACGGCGCGTATTCGAATCTGCCCGGCTATGGCACATTGTGGCAGCCCTACTTTGTAGGGGCGGGGTGGGATCCGTTTATGGATGGCGCGTGGTCGTGGTATCCGGGAATGGGATACATGTGGGCGTCTGCGTATCCATGGGGTTGGACGCCTTATTACTACGGAAACTGGATGTTCGTGCCCGGATACGGCTGGGGATGGCAGCCAGGTGGCTGGGGCACATGGAAGGGCGGAATTCATTACGTTGGACCTGCGATCGCGGGCTTTCGTCCTCCGGTGGTCCCGTCGGGAACGGTCAGCACTGTGGTGGTAGGCAAGGGTGGACCGGTCGTGACGGAGAGGCCGTCGATGCAAGCGGTGATACGCAGCGGATCGGTGGGGCTGGGTATTCCTCGAGGCTCGTATGAAAACTTGCACCGCTTGAACACCCAAGTGGCAAAGACGGGATTCGCGGAAGTGCACGCAGCACCGGCGTTCGCCGCAACTTCTGCAGCGGGCTGGTATGGCCGCGGTGCGGCGAATTCCGCAGGCATTAGTGGAGCCGGCCACGCGAGTGGGGGCTCGATGGGACATGCCTCGGGGGGCGGCGGGCATCGCTGAGTTGCGTTTCGCGATTGAGTCTGGCACAAGGGGCGGCTTCGCGGGCCGCCCTGAATTCTTTTCAGAGGATTCACAACTCGGGAACTTAAGGCGCGGGAACGATAACACCTGCGTAGCCCACGACGAGATCCCTGTCGCCGGAGATGTCGCCAGAGGTGGCGTACTTTACCAGTTCGGCGGAAGTGGCGCCGAGCTTTTTTGTTGCCGTCAGCATGGCTACTGCGGGTCCGAAACCACACATGCTGATTTTCTGCTGAGAGACCACTTCAAAGAGAGCGCGAGCGTCGAGCTTGAGTATTGGTTCAATCGCGCTCTGGTCTTTGACGCGCGTGATCGCATCAGATTCGTAATGGTTCATGTCGCTCGAGGCTATGATCAATGTCGGATCGTGCTGCACGGCGATCACGTCGGCAATTGCATCGCCGAGCTGCTCAAGCACCTCGAACTCGCCGGTTCCAAGGGCAATGGGAACGAATTTGAGGTGAGGCTGGCGCACTTGCAGGAAGGGTAACTCAACTTCGGCGGCGTGCTCGCTGCGGTGCGCCATGGAATCTTCCTGCAGAAGCGCGCAGCGCTGCATGAGGGCAGCGGCGAATTGGCCGTCAATTGGGACGTCCCCGAGGGGTGTCTGCCAGACACCTTTGCTCATGATCGCCAGGGCGCGCCCCATGCCCGTGTGGTTGGGACAAATCACGAGGCAGAGCTTAGGGATGTTCAACCCGGCGAAGACGGCGCCCGCCACGTGGCCGGAATACACATACCCCGCGTGGGGCACGATGCAACCCAGGGCGCGAACCGGCTTCGGCGTGGGTTTCTGAGCGAGGTAGGCACGAACTTCATTGCGCAATACTTCAGGATCGCCGGGATAGAATCGTCCGGCGACTGCGGGATGGCGAACGGGAGTCGCGGTCATGGTCAATCTCTCCGCGAAAAATTGAGCAGACTATTCGTCGCCTGAACTCATGCTACGAGCCGTTGCGGGAGTTTCGCAAGGCAAGAAACAGAGCCGCACTTTCCTCCAAACTCAAGGTCTCGGCGCGGGCGGCGGGTTTCACCTTCGCTTCCGCTAGCGCCGCACGCAAACCGGCTTCCGGATAGTTAGACTTCAGATTGTTCCATAGAGTCTTGCGCTTCTGGCCAAAGGAGAGCTTCAGGAAATCGATGAAGCCATCTTCCGCGCCCCCGTCTTCACCAAGACCCAGTTCTCGCTGTCGTGGCGCCAGGGTGAGACGCAGAGCCGTAGAATGCACTTTGGGCGGCGGTGCAAATGCTCCGGGTGGCAGCGTGAAAAGTTTCTCCACACTGGCATAGAGCTGTGCGGTCGCGGAGAGCAGGCCGTAATCTCGGCCGCCGGGTTCGGCGGCGATGCGGTCGGCCACTTCGCGCTGCACCAGGATGACGAGCGTCTCAAAATACTTGGAGTAGTCGAAGAGGCGCAAAAGAATGTCAGAAGTAATGTAGTAAGGCAGGTTGCCAATGACCTTGGTGGGCGAAGGCTTGAATTCGATTCCGGGACGGCGCAGGCCAGGCTTCGGGCCAAAGAGAGAATCGAAATCGATGGAAAGGATATCGGCCTCGATGACCTCGACATTGGGAAACATTCCGAAGCGGAGTCGAAGCTGCGCGGCGAGCACACGATCGAGCTCAACTGCGATCAAGCGGCGCGCCCGCTTGGCAAGAAGGGAAGTGAGGACGCCGCGTCCGGGGCCGATTTCGAGCACCGTGCTTTGCGAAATGTCGCCGAGGGCACCTGCGAGTTGCAAGGCAAAACTGTCGCTGGCGAGGAAGTGCTGTCCCAGTTTGGGCTTGTGTTGAGGACGGCGAGCGGAGACGACCTTCGGCACGTTGACCCTCTTTTCTTCGGGCTATAGACTGATGATTCGGCCCGCGTATGCGCGGGAGAGTGGATCCCGCAACTATATTCCATCATAACGTGCGCCCGGGAAAAAAGCGGGTCTTGCCTCGGAGGGTTCATGCATATAGCATTCGCGGCTTCAGAAGGCGTCCCGTTTTCAAAAACCGGGGGCCTGGCGGACGTGGTTGGCGCCGTGCCGCGCGCTCTCGCCGCCCTTGGGCACCAGGTAAGCGTCTATCTGCCGCGTTACCGGCAGACCAAACTGGCTGACGCGACGACGGTGGTACGCAGCATCACCATTCCTTTTGACGATAAGTATCGCTTTGCTTCGGTGGTCACCGGTGGAAGCCAGTCGGGAGTGAAGTTTTATTTTATCGAGTATCCGGAGTTCTTTGATCGCGATGGGCTTTACGGCACCCCGGCAGGGGACTATCCGGACAATGCCGAGCGCTTTGCCCTGTTCTCGCGCGCGGTTTTAGAGGCGACAAAGATTCTGGGCGTGCCGCATGTTTTCCATTGCCATGATTGGCAGTCGGCGCTAGTGCCCGTTCTGCTGCGCACTGTTTACGCCGAAGATCCGGCCTTCTGCGATGTCGCAACCGTATTCACGATCCACAACATGGGTTACCAGGGACTGTTCCCCCCCGAGGTTCTGCCGCTGCTCATGCTGCCCTGGGACCTGTTCACGATGACCAAGATGGAGTTCTTTGGGCAAGTGAATTTTCTGAAAGGGGCGCTTACCTTTTCCAATTTTGTCACCACGGTGAGCAAGAAATACAGCCAGGAAATTCAGACCGCCGAATATGGCTTCGGACTAGAAGGCGTGCTGCGCGACCGGGCAGCTACCGTTACCGGAATTCTGAATGGCGTGGACTACGACGAGTGGAGCCCGCAGGCCGACAAGTTCACCGCTGCGAAATATTCGCCGCAGGATCTTTCGGGCAAGGCGGTGTGCAAGCAGGATCTGCTGGCGGCATTTGGAGTGAAGAATGCTGACCCGAAGGTGCCAGTGATCGGTATCGTCTCCCGCTTTGCCGCGCAGAAAGGTTTTGATCTGATTGCACAGATCATGGACCGGCTGGCGCGCGAGGAGATGATCGTAGTCGCCCTGGGCGCCGGCGATAAACCCTATGAAGAAATGTTTGTCCGCCTCAACAAGCAGTTCCCCAATAAGATTGCGGTGAAGGTGGCATACGACAACGCCATCGCGCACAAGATCGAGGCTGGGTCTGACATGTTCTTGATGCCGTCGAGGTATGAGCCCTGCGGGCTGAACCAGATCTACAGCCTGAAGTACGGCACGGTGCCTATCGTGCGCGCTACGGGTGGCCTCGACGATACGATCGAGCCCTGGGATGCGCGCTCCGGCAAGGGCACGGGCTTCAAGTTCACGGAGTACACCGGCGAGGCGTTGCTGCTGACGATCAAACAGGCGCTGCAGGCATTTCGCGACCAGACCTCGTGGCAGGCGCTGATGCGCAACGGAATGAATAAAGATTTCTCCTGGAACGCCTCGGCGCGCGAGTACGGGAAGGTTTATGAAAAAGTACGGCAGATGCGCGGGGTTTCGCAAGCCACGGCAGAAAGGGTTCTGGTTTAGAGCCCTTTGTATTATGTGAAGCTCGAAAGACCCGGTCAATGAGCGTAACCGCGATGCAACAGGTATCTGCCCTGACCACCCAGACATCGGGCCGAATGGCGAAATGGGAACCTAAGGTGTGTACGGTATGGTACTGTAGGCAGATTGTTGCCAAAGTCCCGCTCATGGATTCCCACTAAGCTATCGATCACAATTGGCCTAAGAAAGTAGCGATATTGAGTGGCCCGAAAACGCAAGATTCTAGCCGCAGCCGCGCTCTGGGGAGCCTGCGCTTGGTTCTTGAGCTTGGATGTGGATTTCCTTCTGACCAAGCTCCGCAACGCTCCCCATTGGCTCCTGCAGGGTTCTCGTGCTCTGTTCATGGGAGCGACCGTCGCCGTCGGCTATGCGATGTATCGGAAGTATCTGCTCGAACTCCGGACCCGTAATCTGAAGTATGCTGAGATTCGAAAGCAGATTCGCCGACTGCTTACCGATTTGCTCACCACTCCCGATGAAGACCTAATCCGCCAAGTACACCGCACCATCAAGCGCATCGAGCGGCTGCTCAGACGTTACGACCCCCAGGCCCCTCGCCTGGATGAGGAACGGAAAAAGGCAAAGGCCGCGTGAAACAATGGCCAGCATTATGAAAAGTCGATAAATTCTGACGCCGTCGCTTTTGCTTGAAAGGAGTCAAGGCGGACTGCGCAAAGCTGCAATAGCCAGAAAAAATCCTGCCTCGTCATTTGTTGTTCGCCGATGGTTTACGAAACCAGGCGATAACGCTCGTTGAGAATCCGGCCCGGATTTCAAGTCGGGTGTGAATGAGCGCAATGGGGATGTTACAGCAAGCGATCGGCCAGTCTTCCGGTGGACGATTCAAGATTCGCCTTGACACCCTGGCCTGTGTCCCTCAATGCCGTCTGCGAAATGCCAATAGGGCGTATCCCACAGTGGTCCCGAGTGCGCCGTACACCCCGGCGTTCATCGGAGCAAGCTGTGAAAAGATGGTTACATTCGAGGGATCGATCGTCATCTTCAAGAAATACATCGGACACAGCGAAAGCATCAGTTGGGGATCGAGATCCCAGCGGTGCGGAGCGAGATAGGCGACCGACGCCACGAGATATGAAATCGCGGCGAAGCCACCCAGCATTTTGAGGGGCGCTGAAAACAGCCGTTCATCGTCCGGATCTTTCCGGCATGCCTTCGCGATCCACGAGCGGGGCAGCACCGCAATCGTCGCGCTGAAAACGCCGACCAGTGCCATCGCAACCACAAATATGATCCATTCGCTTTGAACTGGCAGGTCGGAGCCCCGCAGTATCACGTAAGGAACGCATGTGAGAAGCGATGCCAATCCGCAAAGCAGAAACGCGATGCGAGCGGTAATCCTGAGAGCGCGTCCGGGCATGAGGCGGATTCTAACAGGGGTCTCCGAGCATGAGCACACCTGATTGCTCTGGCCAGCCCAGCGCAAGAGCGGCTGCTAGAATTCGCTTAGCATGGCTGCCTTCCACCAGCCCGCGTTCCCCCGAACCATCTTCCACGTCGATATGGACGCCTTCTTCGTCTCGGTGGAAGAACTGTACGATCCCTCGCTAAAAGGCAAAGCCGTGGTCGTCGGTGGACAACGCAACGAGCGCGGGGTGGTTTCGGCGGCATCGTATGCGGCGCGAAAATTCGGAGTGCATTCTGCCATGCCGCTGCGAACGGCGGCCAAGCTGTGTCCGCAGGCCATCTTTGTCGACGGGCACCCGGAGCGTTATCGCGAATGCTCAGAGAAAGTGTTTCAGGTGCTGACGGCATTCTCTCCGCAGGTGGAGATGGCGTCGATCGACGAAGCATATCTTGACATGACGGGGACCGTGCGGCTGCACGGCCCGCCGCTGCTGGCGGCGCACAAATTGCATCAGCGGATGAAAGACGAGACGCGATTGAATTGCTCGATTGGTATTGGATCATCGCGCCTGATTGCCAAAGTTTCATCCGGGCAAGCCAAGCCTAATGGCGTGCTGTGGATTGTTGCAGGAGAAGAATCGAAGTTCCTCGCGCCGCTGGATGTGCGGGAGATTCCCGGCGTCGGCAAAGTGATGGAGAGTCATCTGCATGAGCTGGGGATCAAGAAGGTGGGAGATTTGGCGCGGCTCGAGGAATCGGAACTGGAAGAACGGTTCGGAAAATGGGGATTGGCATTGGCGGGTAAGGCTCGCGGAGAGGATGCAGGCGGATGGTTCGATTCCGAAGTCGGCGCCGATACGGAAGCCAAATCCATCAGCCACGAGCATACTTACAACGAAGACACAGCGGACGCCAGCCAGCTCGAAGCCACGCTCATGCGGCTTTCTGAGATGGTTGGTCGGCGTCTGCGGGAAGCGAAGCTGCATGCGCGCACCATCCAGCTCAAGCTGCGTTATAAAGATTTCACCACGATCACGCGCGCTCACACCCTGCCCGAGCCTACGCAACTCGATGGCGAAATATTCGAGCAGATTCGCACGCTGTTTCGCAAGAATTGGAAGCGGGGCGTAGAAGTGCGGCTGTTGGGAGTGCAGGCGTCGTCATTCGAGGCGAGGGCAGAGCAGATCAATCTGCTCGAAGGTGGACGGCAGCGACGCTGGAAAGACGCGCTGGCAGCGGCCGACAGGCTGCGCGATAAGTTTGGGGAATCGAGTGTAAAGCTCGCGGCGGGAATGCGTGGAAATTTTCGCGAACGGACACATGAGAATCCGGCAGGGCTACCGGGGAAGAACAAGCAGAGCTAGACCTGGTCAGCAGTGCGCAGCGGAACCGCTTACTTCCGTGGGTGGGGTACCCAGGCAGGGCTGACAGGGCCCGGAAACGGGACCCACTATACCCTCTTCGACCCCGACCCGGTATCGGATATATGCAGGGACCAATTTCCGCTTCTTCCCGAGTGGAATTCGCTTTCGAATTGGAACACGGTGCGAATCCCAGCCGGGACCACGGTTTACATCGGTCCCGCTTCTGGACAAGAGGGCTACAATGGCGGGGTTCCAAGTCTTCGTCCCGAAGCCTTGAGGCGGGCCATGGCAAGCATTCTAGAATCGTTGGCGGAAGGGCTTACCATCGCCAAGTATTCTGATTGGGTGACTTTCGCCGAAAGATTGGATCGTGCCGTCCGGTCGGGGCGCGTGAGGGAGATCCCTGTTCTGAAGCCTGTTCACGGAGCAGGAACAGCCTATAAGTGGTTTCTTGATCCCGAAACTGACGAGGTATATGGTTACGTCCTACCAAATCCCCCCGTGTACCCGAGATGGGAGAAAGTCGACGTACTCAAACAGTTGGAAGCATCCGATCCCGCGCCACTAAGCGGTTTCAAGACTGGCCCAATAACGGTCATGATGGCCCATATCATGAAGCTGAGCATCGAAGCACTCGTGGCCCGCGGATTGGTCGAAGCTTTACCCACTCCCGCCAGCGCGCCCAGGTCAAAGGATAGAACCGAGAGGTGGTACAAGGACAGAGTGTCCAACGTGGTATACCGACTTAGCGAGTATTACCCAGTGAAGGGCGCTGACGAGATCCGATGGGAGGTAGTTCCCCAAGCAGAGCTAAGCCGAACGGTTCACTAAATTCTTATCCAACGCACGGGGGTTACGCCCGGTGGACAGCCGGGGCGGCTGTCCCCACATAAGGCAAAGAAACGAAGGCCGGGTATCCCGGAAGGTGATTCCGGATCCCGGCCCACGTCTTAGTGCAACTTGTTGTGGGGCTCTTTTAGTTTCCTGGCTTGGCGTTGACAGCCGTGGTAGGCGCGGCGCTCGGTGTAGTCGAGCCGAAGCGGGCCAACCGCGGATAGAATGGCGTCACTTCAAAGGGCATCTTGTCGCGCGCCGAAGTGATGGCAACCGGAGCCGCCTTCACCATCTCCGCTTTATCGTTCCAGGGGTTCACCTTGACGCGTCCTCCGAGCGGGAGAGCCGCAACCTGGTCCAGTTTGTTGTAATCGAGAGCTGGGCCCTTGGTCGCCAAGGCCTGCAGCCTGGTGATTGTTCCATTCTGTCCCAGCGGGTTGCCCAAGTGCGTGGTCAAGAGAGCGTTGAGCTGAGCAGCGCGGCTTTGCAAAGCCTTCAGAAACAGACCTACGTTATCGAGTTTCTGCGCGTAAGGCGAGTTGTTCAATAACTCGACGGCTTTCTTGTCGGCTTCTGTTTCTTCTTCTGGAATGTGCTTGAATCCGAGATTGCCGTATGTGGAATCGTCGGAGAACAGCATGCGATCGTTAAATGCATACCTTCCGTCCAGATTGTGCCCGAGCACGATATGTGCGAGTTCGTGCGACAGGATGGCCGCCAGACTGGCCTCGTCGGGCAACACGTCAACCAATCCCCGGCTGATCACGATGGTGTTACCCACGCTGAAAGTTTCGAGCGGCGAGGTGAGCAACACGCGAACCCGCAGCGGCCGCTGCAGGTCGATGTTGTTGGTGACCACGACATTGTTGACCACGGTCTGGAGGATGCGATCCACGTCGCCGTCCGGTGCGAGGAGTCCAGCGTTGGTCAGACGGTCAACGACGTTGTCCTCAGCCTGCTGCTGCCATAGACGCGCAGCTTGCAGCGGAGACGCATCCTGCGCGGTTGCGCTTTCGTCCTTCACGCTGTCCACACGTATCTGAGTAAGCTCGTCGTCCTTGGCCTCTCTTTTGAGTTCATAGCCCCAGATTCGGGTCTGCGCCTTGAAGGCGATCTTATTTTTTGCCCCGGCGTTGAAGTCGCCCTCTTCGCTGTAGATGTAAGCAGGAACCCAGTACCCTGGAATCAAGTTCAAGCGCCAGCTATCCATGTGAAAGAAGAACGCATTCCGCGGGGCTGGAGAGTAGGTGCCGTTTAGACGAACAATGTTGAAGTCCTGGTCTTCCACCCAGACGCGGCCGAGGAATCGTCCTTTGCCAGCATCCTTTTTGGGAGTGACGTCAAAAACCAGGCAACGTATGTCGCCAAGAAATTCGCGGCGAACATAATGGAATTCATAGTGCGCGCGGTCGAAGTCAGAGCGGTCGGCGTAGACCATCCAGGAGAAGCCGAGGGGTTGATACTGCATCTTGAAAAGCTTCTGGAAGCCGCCCATCAGGCGCGCCTCCATACCATGGCTGTCATCTTTGAGGTAATCCTGGCGGTCGACGGTTTCGCCCATATCCATGCGGCCAAGAAAATAGTGATCTTCGCTGGGTACCGAGCCGAGTTGCGCATCCGGGCGCAGATTCTGAATGTAGGTCTCAACCACCGGTGTGCGGCTGGCCAGCGCTTTCATGAGATCGTGTTCCCGATCGATGAAGCGATCCACAACCTGATCCATCGTGACGGGCGGAGGCAAAAGGGTGACCGCTGGCGCAGGGGGTGTGCTCGGCTGTGGCGTCTGCTGCGCCGAGGGACTTTCGGAGACTGTCTGAGAACCTTTTCCCTCAGTGGATGGTATCCCATCGCCAGTCGAGAGCGATGCCGAAGTGGGAGCTGTGGTATGGGATTGTGGCGCCGGTTGCGATTGCGTCGGTTGCTGCGCAGCCGCGGTTACCGAAACCACCAGCGCGGCTGCGAACGTCCATTTCCAGATACGCATGACTCTTGTCTCCAATACTTAAACGATTGTCTTTTCGACAAATCGTGTTCGCGTTTGCAGATTCCTCAATTCCTCAGCAAACGCCGGGCCACAAACTCGAATTGTCTCGTGAAATCGCAATGAACGCCTACCCGTTAGTACGCCATCTGAAAGAGAACGTGCACTACAGCCGTCGAATCGATCGGCTGACCCATGCGAAGCGCCGGTTTGAAGCGCATCCTGTTGGCGGCCGCCATTGCGGCCTCGTCCAGGCCATGACCCAGGCCGCGCACCACCCGATTCACATGCAGGGTTCCGTCGGCGTTGAACACTACCTCCAGTAAAACCTCGCCTTCCAGCTTTAGGCTGCGGGCTTCCTCGGTATAAATCGGCTTTGGTTTGAATGTGATTTCGACCGCGTTGGTTGCCGGTCCAGAATCTGCCTGTGCAACCTTCGGCCCGTTATGAACCACTTGCTCGGATCCGAACCCACCGGTCGAAATTCCACTGGTGCTTACATTTCTTGTAGTAGCAATGCCGTTGCCGAAGTCGGCGCTGGCTACCGTACCCTGGATGCCTTTTGCCCCGCCTGATCCGTTACCCTGGCCCGGCCCTACCGGCATATCGAACGAACCGGTCTGGGCCGCCCACAGCTTGGCAGCCTCTTTGCCAGTGCCTTTCAAACCGTTCGGATCGCCGAAGCCTCCCGTCTGCACCTTCTCCACGGCCGCATTGACGGTAGGAGCTACGGAGCTGCCGGCGAAGTCTCCGGTATGCAAGAGCTTTGGAGTCGGCGTATTGGCAGCGATCTTCAATTGAGGAGCGGCGAACTGGTTCATCACGACTTTAGGCGCTTCCACCGGTTCTGGTTTGGGTTCGTGATGAACCGGCGGCGCGATGATTTTCGGCTGCTCGAAGACCGGCGTTCGCGGAATCACCTTTGCCACCAAGGGTTTCACTTCGACGGGAGCAGGCGCAGGCTCGGGCTCCGGTTTTAGGGCCGGAAGCGGAATCAACGCGGTGACATGATACTGCTTGACCTGGATCCGGTCCGGAAATACAAGCCCCAGGTTAATCAGCAGCAGAATCACCAGCACGAGGAACGTGTAGCCGGTAGCGACTGCGCGCTTGTCGATCTTGCGCTCGGGCAGAATTCCGAGCTGAAAACCCTGTTGCGACATAACCATGCATTGAACTCCACGGGGATCCAAGCCGAGGGAGCGGACTTGGGCTGGAGTTTTCACCTTATTAGAGAAAGAATAGCGGGTAAATGTGTCCACGGCTCTTGACCTAAGGTAACCATTGAGGATCGGTTACTGAATCTGGCCCAAAATGGGCTGCGGGATCTGGATGGTTATACTACCGAGCCAAGATCAGCATACGGCTTGTTCGTTTTTCGTAACAAAATTTCGGAATTGACGGAGGGCGGACTCTTGGTGCCAATTTTACTCCCAACAGATTAAGCCTGTCGACGCAGGGTGATAACTGGACAAGCGAAAAAGAGCGCGTGAGCCGGAAACGACCCGGCAGACCCTTTCGATAACCGACGGAGGGATTCCCAACCTAGCGCGTTACGCGTTGCCAGGAAAACCAGAAGAAAACCGGCACGCCGGCCAGAATCACTAGCAACCCATACAAAGAGTTGGGCCAGTCTCCGCGAAAAGTGTAGTAGAGAAGAACGGCGGCCACGGCAATAAACAGAGCTGGGACGAAAGGGTAACCAACCATTCGATAGGGGCGAGGAGCTTGCGGATCGCGCCAGCGGAAGATGAAGACTGTGCTGCCAGAAATCATATAGAAGAGCCATTCCGCGAAAATCGCGAGGGAAAAAAGCTGGCGGAAATTTCCTCCCAGCAGCAGAAGAATGATCGACAACCCGGCTTGCAATAGAATCGCCACCGACGGCGTGTGAAAGCGAGGGTGCACTTCCGCGAGAGCCGAGAAAAAATATCCATCGCGGGCGACGGCAAATGGCACGCGAGCACCGCTCATGATCGTGCCGTTCAACGTGACCAGCATCGAGATCGCCATGCCTGCAGAGACGATGCTCGCGCCCATACGTCCCATGACCAGGGCGACTGCGTCAGAGGCGGGCCGCGGTGACATGGCAATGCCATCCGCAGGCAGCACGTACTGCACAGCGGCATTCATCAGCACATACAGCAAGCCGACTGTGGCCACGCCCGCAATCAGTGCGATTGGAATATTTCGCTCCGGATGTTTGACTTCGCCGGCGACCATGTTCAGGTCGTTCCATCCGTCATAAGCCCACAGCGCAGCAACCAGCGCAGCCATGAATCCGGCGATTCCGCCCTTTGCGCCGGCGAAGGTTCCGGCAAAGTTGCTCCAGCCGCGACCACCTGCGCTGCCGGCGCCACTGAAGCAAATGGTCACGATGCCGAGAATGATCGCGACCTTCAAAACCGTGAATACGAGTTGAAACTCACCGGCCTTCTTGATTCCCGCATAGTTCAACAGGGAGATGAGAATCGCGGCGGTAATCGCGACAAGCTGGCCCCAGGTTACAGCGAAAGGAACGGAGATCGCGTTGCTAGGGAAAAACGAGAAGATCGAGAACGTGCCCAGGATGCGCACCAGTCCAGTAGCGATGGTTGCGACAGACGCGGGCTTGGCGATGACAAACCATGTCCAGGCATAGAGAAAGCCCGCCAGCGGCCCGTAGGCGTCGCGGACATAAACATATTCGCCGCCCGCTTGCGGCTTCATCGCGCCCAGTTCGGCGTAAGTGAGCGCGCCAAAAAAAGACAGCAGCCCTCCAACCAGCCACGCCAGGTATACCAGCTTCGCTGAACCGACGGCCTGCATCATTTCGGCAGGAACGAGAAATATACCGCTGCCGATGATGGTGCCCACAACTACGGCGGAGGCATGGCTTACGCCGAGATCGCGGGCAAGCTCCGGTCGCTGGGTCGTACGCTGGATTAACTCCGGCATGATTGGAGTGTGCCAGTATACGTGAGAGGCGGCTTGTGCTCTCCTACCTGTGCTCACCCAGAAGACAAGAAGCTTTTGACGGCGGAGTTCGCGGAGAAAATCCGCGGAGGTCGCGGAGATGAAGACTATTGCAGAATTACCAGGCTGGCCACGTATCCGACCGCAAACGTCACCGCGGTTCCAATCATCACCCACCACGTCCAGGGGACGTGGGTACCCCACAAATATAATTCCATGCTAAAGCCGAACAGCATCCCGAACATCGCGCCTCGGTGGTTGGCTCGCTTCGTTAAAACCCCCAGCAGGAAAACGCCGAGCAGCGCGCCATACGCCACGGACGCAATCTGTAGACCCACTTCGACTACGCGACCCACTTTGTGCAATGCCAGGACTGCCAACCCAAAAAGCACCATCGCCCAACAAAAGGTCGCAAAGCGGGATAGTTGCATCTTGGTCCGCTCGTCGGCGTGCGGACGCAAGCGCACGTAGAAATCCATGATCGAGCTCGAAGACAGCGAATTGAGTGCCGCGCTCAAGTTCGACATGGCCGCAGCCAGAACGGCGGCAATCAGAAGCCCGGAAATACCGTGCGGCATCCGGGTAACGATGAACGTGGGGTAGATTCGATCAGGTTTTCCGAAAGTCGCCGAGGGCATGCGGTAGAAGGCCCACAGCATTACTCCCACCATCAAGAACAATGCAAACTGAAAAAAGATCGCCACGCCACTGGAAATGAGCGCCACGGCAGACTGCTTTTGCCCGCGTGCAGCCAGCAGACGCTGGACAAAAAGTTGATCCGTACCGTGACTCGCGGTGGTGAATGCTGTGCCGCCGATGACCCCGGCCCAGAACGTGTAAGGCAGCCAGAAGTTGCCGCTGAAATCAAACACCTGCAATTTGCCGGCGCCGGCAGCAGCGGCATGAATGGCGGTCCATCCTCCGGGAACGAGGTGCAGAATGGTCACCACTCCCACCAACGTTCCACCGACGTAGATCACGGTTTGTACAACATCGGTCCAAATCACTGCGGCCAGGCCGCCCTCGAATGTGTAGATGAGCGTCAATGCAGTGATGATGGCGATCGATGCCACTTCACCTGTTCCGAGCGCGATCGAGACTACAATCGAAACGGCGTAAATGCGCACGCCCTCGGCTGCGGCACGGGTTAGAAGGAAGAGGCCAGCAGTGAGCGAACGCAGGCCTCGCCCAAAGCGCCGTTCGATTAATTCATACGCAGTATAAAGATCGCCGCGGAAATAATGCGGCAGCAGCACAAGGCTGATCACGACGCGTCCCACCATGTAACCCATGACCACTTGCAGGAAGGTGAGGTTGGTGTCGTAGGCAAGTCCGGGGATGCTAATGATGGTAAGGGTGCTGGTCTCGGCCGCAACAATGGAGAGCGCGATCGCCCACCAGGGAATATCGCGTCCCGCAAGAAAGTAGTCGCGCAGAGAGTGGTGCCGCTTGCGGAAGCGCAGCCCGAACAGCGTGATCCCCACCAGGTAAAGCGCGATGATCGCGAGATCCAGTTTGTCGAGGCCCATGCGTTCTGCCGGAATATATTTCTCCTATATAACCCTTCGGGTCACAACTGTCGCGGGATCGTAGGGCTCGGAGGAACATGCTACGAGCCACAGCGTTCCTTCTCCGTCATTGCGCACCGCATGGGAGTTGCCGGGAGAAACCAGCACCATTACTGCGGTGCTGCCGTCAAAGCTGCGGTGCTGCAGCGCCGTGCCCTCGCCTTCATCCCAGTGCAGCGACCAGGCTGTTCCTGGCAGGAAAATAATGGCCTCGCGCTTATGCATATGATAGTGATTGCCGCGAATCGCCCTGGGAGCGGTGGAGGCTAGATGCAGGTCTGCAATTCGGCCCAGGAAGTCGAATGCCTCACTCGGCGGGGAAAAACTGAAGCCGCGTGCGTCGCCATTGTTGTGGAGTTCGGTTATTTGGACTTGCATCTTCATCTGCATGCAATTATCGCGGCAATCTGTAGCCTGCGCGAGTGCGTTTTTATGGACGCAGCTTTAGAGAGAAACAAAGTTATGTCTCTGCGGCGAACCTGCAAGAACTCGATCTTTCCCTGTGATAGAACTAACCCGTGGCTTACTATCTGGGCATTGATGGCGGCGGAAGCAAGACGACGTGTGCTGCAGGCGACGAGGCTCACCAGTTGGAAATCGTTACTGCGGGCCCCTGTAACATCACGCGAGTGGGAAAGGTTCGTGCGCGTGAGGCGCTGCATCAGGCGATTCGTAAAGCGTGTCAAGCCGCCAAAATTGATCCGCGTCAAGTTGAGCGGGCATGTATTGGCGCTGCGGGCGCTGGACGCGAAGAAGTTGCGAGCGCTGTGCGCGGGATGGTCGCAGAGCTGATTCCCGGGGAAATCGAAGTTGTGGGCGATATGGAGATCGCGCTGGCCGCGGCCTTCGGCACGGGGCCGGGTGTGATCGTTATTGCCGGCACCGGTTCGATCGCTTACGGCCGGGATGCGCAGGGAAGGACCGCTCGTGCCGGAGGCTGGGGATACGCAATTTCCGATGAAGGTTCGGCTCACTGGATCGGCCGAACCGCGGTCAAGACGCTTTTGCGCGCGATCGACCGGGACGCTCAGGATCAAGAAAATGCTCAATCCGACGCAGAGGCCTTGCCGCTCTTCAGCGAACTGAAAGCGGCTTGGATGCTGCATTCCCTTGACGAGTTCGTGCGCATTGCAAACTCGAGCCCGGATTTTGCGGCATTGTTGCCCGCGGTTGTAGTTGTTGCTGAAGCCGGCGATGCCTTGGCACAGCTCGTCCTCGCACAGGCAGGTGACGAACTCGCAAAGCTTGCCGTGATCGTGGTTCGCCGGCTGTTCGCGGAAAATTCTAGTAGCGTGCCCGGCGTCCCGTTGGCCATGGTGGGCGGCGTCTTTCGGCATTCCTGCCGAGTGCGCGAAAGTTTTTCTAATGAGGTTCGCAAATTCGAAGTGACGATCGACCTGAACCCGCAGGTGGTTGAGCCGGTTGTGGGCGCGTTACAAATGGCGCGCGAGGCAGCGGGCAAGAGTTGAGTAAGCACATGCGGACCGCCTGAAGTCAGGGACGGAAAATCAACGCCCGCCGCCAATTTCTAAAATCGCGCCGGTTGTATACGACGCGGCGGGAGAGAGCAGCCAAAGAACTCCTTCAGCGACTTCGAGCGGCGTTCCGGGCCTCTGCATGGGGATCGTTGCGGCGAGCCGATCCAACCGATCGGGCGCACCGTTGGCGGCGTGCAGTCCGGTTTCGATCAGACCGGGAGCAACCGCGTTCACGCGGATTCCTTCGGTTGCGACCTCACGCGCCAGCCCAACCGTAAAGCTGTCGATCGCGCCTTTCGATGCGGCGTAATGGACCCATTCGCCAGCGGAACCCGTTCGTGCCGCGCGGGAGGAGATATTTACGATCGCGCCGCCCGTTCCGCCGTGGCGGGTTGACATGCGGCGCACGGCCTCGCGCGCGCACAGAAAGGCACCTGTAACGTTCACAGCCATAACCTGGGCAAGCGTCTTCGCGCTAACCGATTCCAATCGCGAAAAGCCGCCTGTAATGGCCGCGTTATTGACCAAGGCCTTGATTGGCCCCAACTCGCGCTCGGCGGTCTCAAAGAGCCGAACCACTTCCGCTTCGCGAGCAACGTCGGCCTGAATCGCACAGGCGCGGCCTCCGGCAGAAACGATTTGAGCAGCAACGGCCCGCGCTTCCTCCTCGCCGGTCGAGAAATTCACTGCCACCGAGAATCCTTGCTCACCCGCGAGTGTGGCTATGGCTGCGCCGATCCCGCGACTGGCACCGGTCACAATGAGTGCCCCCAATTCCGATTGCCCAGTCATACGTTCCATGGTGAAAACACTTTAGCAACAAACTGTGGGACGTGCGACGGCGGGACTCGTTTGTAACCTGTCGTGCGTCTCTCAACGTCCGTAGAATTGCAACATCGCCACATGATCGAGCCGCCGGAATCGATTCTTGCCAAACCGCCTGTCGAGAAACCGTGGGAGCCGGTCTCCCGTCCGGCCCTCGGGGCGTGGCTTGTCTTTTATATCGGATTCCTGGCCTATGCATTCTCGGCTCACGGCGGATTCCTCTTCATCGACTCCGCTAATTTAGTGGTCCACGAAGGAGGCCACAATCTTTTCGGATGGTTCGGCCCCACACCTTGTCTTTGGGGAGGAACGCTGCTCCAGTGGCTCGTGCCGTTTCTTCTGGCGGCCTATTTCTTTAGCCGCCGTGAGACCGCTGGATTCGTTTTCTGTCTTTTCTTTTTCTTCGAGAACTGGCTCTACACGGCAACCTACATGGCCGACGCACGAGCGCAGGTATTGCCTCTGGTGACGACCGGCGACCCTGAATTTGCCGAGCACGATTTCTACCGAATCTTCACCAGCCTGGGTGTTCTCAGTTACGACACAAAGATTGCCGCGGTGGTTCGCCTACTGGGCTGGTGCGGAATGATTGCAGTTGTGACTTGGTTTGCGGGCCAAGAAACTGGTCGCAAAGGATCAGGAGTGCTTCAAGCGCCAGACGACGAGACGATCAAATTCCAAGAATTCCTCTCTGGGAAATCCGGTCGGCCATAAAAATGTCGATCCCATGCTTGCATTGCGTGCCTGCAGTGCCTACAATAGATGCATGCAATACACCATCCGCAATGTGCCGCATACTTTGGACGAAGCTCTTCGCAGGGTCGCCCATGAGCGCGGCAAAAGCCTGAATGAGGTAGCGATCGAAGCCCTGGCCCGGGGTGCAGGGATTAGCGGGGAGCGCGATCGGCAACGCGATCTCGGCGACATCGCAGGCACCTGGCGCAGAGATCCCGCTTTCGACAGCGCCGTGGCGGCGCAGGACACGGTTGATGAAGAGATGTGGCGGTGAGGCTGGCGCTCGACACGAATCGCTATACCGATCTGTGCAGGGGCGATCGGTTCGTAGTCGAAACGGTCGAACTCGCCGATGAGGCCTGGTTGCCCTTCATTGTGCTGGGAGAATTGCGCGCCGGATTCGCTGTGGGCAGTCAGGGACCCCGCAACGAGGCCGTCTTGCGCCGCTTTCTGCTGAAGTCTGGCGTTGGCGTGCTCTACGCCGATGAACAGACGACGCATCATTACGGCGCTGTCTACCGGCAGCTGCGGAAACAAGGCACTCCCGTCCCGACCAACGATATGTGGATCGCGGCCCTCGTTCTGCAGCATTCGCTCGTTCTCTGTGCCCGTGACGCGCATTTCGACGTGCTGCCGCAACTCCCGCGGGCGTAGGGGAATACTGAAGCATCCCTCTTTTTCTCACTTTTTTCGCGGGATGACGGTCTTCGGAGCTTCGTTCGCGCTCTCGACGTCGAGTCTCTGTGACTCTGTGGTTAGCCGATTTGCGGAGGAACTCTATTTTCGAAAGTGATTGCTGATCGCTTCCGCCTGGACCTGGGTCACAACTGCTGAGAGCGCCGCTGGGTCCGCTTGCTTTACCGCCTGCAGGCTACCGAAATGCTGGAGCAGGCGTCGGGTTGTACTCTCGCCTACGCCGGGGATCTCAAGAAGTTCGGTCGAGCGGTCGCGCATCTGGCGGCGTTTGCGATGGAAGGTCACGGCGAAACGATGAGCTTCGTCGCGAATCAGTTGAATCAAGTGCAACACGGGCGAGTGATGATCGAGCGCGATTGGATCTTTCTCCTGACCGTAAACGTAGAGAATCTCTTCACGCTTCGCGATGGCTGCCAGCGGCTGGTTAATGATCTCGAGCGATTCCAGAGCCTCGGCAGCGGCGTGCAGCTGGCCGAGTCCGCCGTCGATCAGCACGAGACTGGGCATCGGTTTTTCTTCCTGCTGAATACGCTTGTAGCGGCGCGTGACGACTTCGCGCATGGAGGCAAAATCGTCGACGCCGTCGACGGTGCGGATGATGAACTTGCGATAGTCGGACTTCTTCATCTTGCCGTCCTCCCAAACCACCATCGAGGCGACTGTCTCCGAGCCTTGAATGTGCGAAATGTCGAAGCACTCGATGCGTTTGGGCAGATCAGGCAGGCTGACCACTTCCTGCAACTCCTCCTGGATGGCTCTGGCGTTGGGCTTGAGCACGCGGAAACGCTGATCATAAGATTGCTTGGCGTTGGTACTGGCGAGGTCGAGGAGCGCTCGCTTGTCGCCGCGTTGCGGCACCAGGATGTGAACACGCGAGGCGCGGGAGCTTTTGTCCGCGTTCTGATCGGAGAGCAAATCTTCTAAAGTTTCACGATCTTCGAAATCGACCGGGACGTAGAGATTCCGGGGAACGTAGGGCTGGCCGATGTAAAGCTGCTTCAAGAGTGCGGAGAAAAACTCGCCGGGATTGAATTCGGCAGTGGTGGGAGAAGCAGGCGAGCTTTGCTCGCCTGGACAGCCGGGGGCGGCTGTCCCCACATCTTCAACGGAGGGTTCAGCTTCCTGAGGCGCTGCGAACTCCGGCAGGTCTTCCCAGAAGAATTCGCGGCGATCGACGACGCGGCCGCCACGCATGTGAAATAGATTCACTGCGAGCATGCCGTTTTCGTAGTGATATCCGAAGACGTCAGCATCGTCGCCTTCGGCGGCGGCGATGCGCTGGCGCTCCTGCAACTGCTCAACGGTAGAAATCAAGTCGCGATAGCGGGCCGCGCGCTCATACTCCTCGGCCGCGGCCGCCTGCTCCATGCGGTTGTGCAGCGAGCGGCTTAAATCGGTGGGACGCCCTTCCAGAAAAAGTTTCACGTCACGAACCGCTTCCTGATAAACCTCCGGCGTGGTTAGAGCCTGCACACAGGGGCCCAGGCAGCGCTTGATGTAGTACTGGAGGCAGGGACGCGGATGAAAACGCGTCAGATCAACCTTGCATGACGGAATCAGGAAATTGCGGTGGATCAAATCGACGATACGATACGCCAGATTGGCGGGAAAGTAGGGACCGTAGTAGGCACTGCCATCCTTGCGCAAGCGCCGCGTGACGTAGACCCGCGGCCAGCGCTCGGTGAGCGTGAGCTTCACATAGGGATAAGTTTTATCGTCGCGCAGCAAGATGTTAAACCGCGGCTTGCGCTGCTTGATTAAATTGTTCTCGAGGGCGAGCGCCTCTTTATTGTTGGCGACCACGATGTAATCGACATCGACGGCTTCGCGCACCAGCGTTCCGGTCTTCGAATCTTCCCAGCGGCCCTCGTGGAAGTAGCTGGCTACGCGGCTGCGGAGGTTCTTTGCCTTCCCTACGTAAATGACTTCGCCCGCAGCGTTCTTGTAGAGATAAACGCCAGGCTCGGTGGGAATGGTACGGATTTTCTGAAGCAGGTCCATCGCTTTCTTTTTATTCTAGTGGATGACGCGCCTCGAAGAACCCGAGCTTGGCCGTATAAATTTTCCATGGATTGTGTTGGGTTTTCGTTTGCCGCAGGGGCGCAATTTTCTGCATTTTCAGGTCCGACGGCCCTAACTCATTGAAAACGTATATACTTATTTCCGGAATTGACTGTATGGCAAACTGGCCCGTCCCGTGCAAAACTAGAGACTGGGATTTGTAGGAATTAACGATTTCCCAGGCATGCAACTTGCCAGAATTTACGCCCCCGGGAGAACCCGCAGGCGATGAGACAAGAAATCAAGGAGTCTTTCCAATGACCCGCACTTCGTTAGCGATTTTCCTGGCAGTCGGTATGGCAGCCACCGTCAGCTGCACCAGCAAGAACTATGTAAAGCAACAGACCACTCCGCTGATCAACAAGACCAACGAACTCGATGACCTCACGGCGAAAAACAGCAAGGACATCAAGGATGTCGATTCCCGCGCTCAAGCCGGAATTCAAGCCGTAAATGCTAAGACAGCCGATGTGGAACAGAAGGCTATGGCCGCTGGCCAGTCTGCGACGTCAGCGCAGCAAATGGCTGATGCAGCTAACAACCGCGTAGGTGTCCTCACTAACACAGTGGCGAATCTGGACAACTATCGCCCCGTAGCCGAGACCTCGGTAAAGTTCGGTTTTAATAGAGACAATTTGACCCCAAAGGCCAAAGAAGCATTGGACCAGCTGGCCGGAACGATTTCCAGCACCAAGGGATACATTATTGCCTTGGAAGGCAGCACAGATTCCGTCGGTTCAGCGGAGTACAACTATGATCTGAGCCAGCGCCGCGCGAACGCGGTAATTCAGTATCTGGCATCGAAGTACAACGTCCCGGCTCACAAGATTTATGTGATCGGGCTGGGCAAGGATAAGCCAGTAGAGACCAACAAGACCCGAGAAGGCCGTGCCGATAACCGCCGCGTGGATGTTCGTCTCATGACTAACACCGTGGGCGACACGACTCCGTCGACGCCGAGCGGACAGAACAACCCGTCATCGATGTAGTCGAAGTGGTTTTCTCCCCGTCCTCTCCGGAGGACTTCGCCAACCAGGCCGCTCAATTCTTCCCCCTTGAGCGGCCTGCTTTTTTGTTTCCCATACGTCATCTGGACCGCGTTGACGCAGTAAAATAAGAGGCATGAATGGAAGGGTGTTCGTATTTATTCTTGTGATGGCTGTAGTAGCGACAGCAGGCGCGCAGCAGGGAGGCAGTACAGGCTCCGGCGCGGGAACACCTCCGCCGCCGAGTAGTGGGTCGCAATCGAACTCATCCGCGCAGAATGCTGACCCGAAACCTGCATCGTCGGACGCTCCGAAACCCGCCACACCAGATGAACTGAAGTTTCCTGAAGACGATCCGGCGGAGCCAGTTCCGCCGTCCTCAGCGCCTAAGTCGTACCCCTTGACGCCGCCGCGTTCGGATCGAGTGCAGGTTCAAGACTTACCTCCGGGGGCGGGCGAAAGCTCGAGCAAAGATAACGATAAAGACACGCAGGTGGATTTGAGCGCTCCCGCCGACGACGCGAAGGCACACCCACAAAGTTCGGACGCGGTTGCTAACGCTGAGGCAGGAACCTTGAGCAGCGGTGGGATCACCGAGTTACGCAGCTGGGATCCGCACAAGGCCGCGAAAAACGTGGAAGTAGGGGATTTCTACTTCAAGCGCAGGAACTATCGCGCCGCCGAGGCACGCTATCGGGACGCGTTGCGCTACAAAGACAATGACGCGATAGCGACGATCCGGCTTGCGGTGTGTCTGGAAAAGTTGGGAATTCTGGACGATGCCCGCGCTGAATATGAGAGCTATCTGAAGATACTGCCGCATGGCCCTCAGGCAGGGGACGCGCAGAAGGCGCTTGAGCGTCTGAAAACGGACACCGCTCCGAACTAACCGTCGCGGGTGACATCGGCGACGCGGTAGTCGGCACGAATTCCGGCGAGTTGGGCTTCAACGTCTGCCGATTTTGCTTTCGGTAGCCTCCCCTAAAATCAAATGAGCGGGCCACTTGGGGCCAGAACACGGCTTGCTCTTCAAACGGACGGCTTCTCCGACAATAGCGTCGACCGCATCCAGACAGGCGTGGATCATTTGTGTGCGAAGCGGCCCAGTGACGCCTCCTCGGATCAATAGCATCGCGGTGCCATGCATGAGCGACCATAATGAGAGCATGAGGCGCGTATGTTTGCGAGGCGAGCCTCCCAAGCGCTGCGCCAGTCGCAGGCGCATCAGGTTGAACGTTGGCCACGGCTCGTGCAGGGATGGCGGCTGGGCGAATCCATCAAAAAGCACCTCGTAGGCGTGCCGATGCTTCACGGCGAAGGCGAGATATTTCCGACACGCCTGTGAGAGGGAGCGGGTGGGACTGACCGCAGCGAAGAGTTCTGCGCGCGTTTCGGTTCGCACCGCTCGCAGAATATCGTCGCGGTCCTGGTATCGCTCATAAAGGGTGGGGGTGGTAGTACCCGCCGCCTTGGCGACGCCGCGCATGGTGAGGGCTTTTTCGCCTCCCCGCGACCACAGCCGGCAGGCAGCGTCGAGGATGCGCTGTTCGAGTTCAGGATCTGGTTGTCTGGGCAAAGGTCCGCCTCCGCATGGGTAGGATGATTACTTGGCCCGGTTGCTTTGACTATGTCTAACTAACAACGTATAATGTATTCACGCTAGCAATAGCATTATTCCAAAGCTGTGTCTGCCGGAGTCATGGGTGATTTGTCCCGCCGCCCTCCCCGATAAAAGTGGCTCCGGCAGGCGCGCACAGCGAACACTTTGAAGTGAAGGAGTTTGGATGTTGAACGATGACGCCAGAAGACAATCGGAAATTGCCCGCCTAGGCTCCGACCTCCGCACCGCGAAAATAGAGTTGCTCAGCGCCCAGTGCGCCGCCGACCGTCTCCGTCTGCAATATTCTGTCCAGGATATTATTTCCTTCGGGGAACCCCAGGTGCTCAAAGGCGCTATTGCCTCCGCCGCGGCAGTATTCCGGTTCTTCGCATCCCTCGAGCACCAAATGAAACAGGCGGAGAAGCAAGAATAACACTTACGAAATGCTGAATATGTTCGTTCCAGGACACTCCAGCGCTGCAAGCCTTATTTCTCCACACGAATGAATGCGCCGGTCGAGGCATTGATCGCGACGGTCAGCTTTGCGGTGTCGCGCGATTCCCCGTAAATCACGTGCCAGATCAGTTCATTGGTGTTGTGATTCCAGTCACAGACGTAGATCACGGGAGTTGCGGGATCTTTCTCGATAACTTTGTCGCCACCGTGTTTCTGCGCCTCGGTGAACGCCTGATCGGAGTCTACTTTGAGGAAAGCTACGTCAAAGATCTGGGTGGACGCGTTGTTTGGATTATAGGTATCTTCGTTGCCGGGGGAGACACCGCGCGAAGGAGCATCGGAGGCGTTGCTGCCGGACCAGATAAAAGGTTTTACGCCGTGTTGCATTGGGGAGGCGAAACTGGCGCGCCAGATCGCCGACCTGCCGTCATGTCCGTTGCCATCGGTTGACGGAGTAGACTCGATGCGGAAGGGCTTCACGTCGACAGCGTAATTGCGCGCCGCGATAAAAACTTTTTGAAAGGCCGCCCGCCCGGTGAGCAGTTCGGGAGGTTTCGGCTCCGGCTTGGCTTCCGTCGGCTTTGCCGGATTGGACTCGCACGCTGCAAGCAGAGCGACGATCGCAAGCATGGCGGCCGCAATTGTCATTTGGCCGCGCGCTCGTCGCGCGAATACAATTTTCCCAGTACTGGTTTCGATACTCGCCGCACGGATTGCGCTGACCGCAGCGATCACTGAGGGAACAAAAGTCGGCGGAACAAAAGTCCGCATTTTCATAGCGACCTTCCTGATATAACTGGGGTGTTTGATGTCGCGCAACATTCTACCTGAAGTGCCCGGAAACGCGAGAGTAGTGCCATGGATTCCCGTCTGCAAGAATTGAAGCGAGCCCTGGAATCGGCCGTGGAAGGCATGTCCAGCGAGGAGTTGAGTTGGCATCCCGAAAATAAGTGGTGCGCTTCGGAGGTGTTGGAACATTTGTATCTGACCTACACCGGAACCATCAAGGGATTCGAGAGGGTGCGGGACGGCGACAAACCACTGGCCACACGAGCTTCAATCAAGCAACGCTGTCGGACTTTGGTGGTCATCGGGTTTAACTATCTGCCCTCGGGACGAAAAGCGCCAGCGGTGACGGAGCCAAAGGGATTGCCCGCCGACAAAGTGCGAAGGGAATTTGGGGATAAGATCGTTGCCATGGACGCGATCATCGCGCAATGCGAAGCGCGCTTTGGACCCAGTACCCGCCTGCTCAACCATCCGATTCTGGGGCCGTTGACCGCCATGCAGTGGAGAAAGTTTCATCTACTGCACGGACGGCTTCACCAGAAGCAAATTCTGCGCCTGTGCGAAGGCATGAAGCTTAGTCGATCAGAGCTTAGTCGATCGTGAGCTTAGTCGATCATAGAGGCAGGAACGCCGGCTTTGCGGGCGTCTTCCCGCATGTCTTCGAGCTTCTGCTTGCTGTCTTCGACGGCTTTTTGTTTGTCGGCGATCTTCTGCTTGTACTCCGCTTCCTGCTTGTCCCACTGAGCCGAGTTGCGCAGGCGGTTGCCAACATCGGCGTACATTTCGGCGGCACGAAGCTGGTACTCGCGCTGCAGCACGTCGAGTTCGCGGCTGGCTAACTCGTTCTGCTCCTTTTGTCCTCCCAATTTTTCTTGCCACCCTTTCCAGGCTGCCTGTTTCTTGGCCTGTTCGTCGTCAGCCGCATTAGGGGGCGTTGCTGCCGCGGGTTTGCCGTCTTTAGTCTCGGGCGCAGCGGCAGATTTATCGCCGCTATCAGAAGGAAGAACACTGGCTCCATCTGCTGGCTGTCCGACGACCGACAGCTTGTCATCCTTAGGAAGGTTGTCGTTGTCAAAAACCTTGGGCTTGGCCTTAGCGGTGTCGGTATCCTTGTGGACCTTACGGGCATAGTCACCCAGGGACTGATCCGGCGCCTGCGTCGGAGTTTGAGCGGCCAGAGAGCCCACCAGGAATGCGAACAACCCGATTACGAAAGCGATATACGTGGTGCGTTTCATAGGTTCATCCTCATGCTTGCATTTCATCTTAGGTGCCAGCGGCAGTGCGTTTGGCTGCCAGAAATCCGCCGATATGATGGTCGAGCCGATCGGCTTCGCTGGCAATATCGGCGGCCAATCGTGGAGCGAGTTCAAGGTCGCGGGTGCGCGCCAACTGCTGAGCGTACCCGGCGATAGTGGTCAGAGAAGTGCGCAATTCCAGAGCCATTTCGGCGGAAATTTCTCCCTGCAACTGCTGCTGCTGGCGGATCCTTTCAAATTCGCTCCGATCGCTGATCAGACACGCGGCTCCAAGCAGGCTGCCGTCGACCGAAGGAACCGGCGAAACCGTAACTGCGATCCGGATCGTTTTTCCGGCCGGAGTGGTGTAGTCCGCCTCAACCTGCCGGCATTTGCTGCCTTGGCGCAAAACCGCATCGATCTCTTCGGCGAGCCGTCCGCGTAATTCTCCCAGTTCGTTGAAGCTGGATGAGCCGGACGAGCACACCGCGGCGCCGCGGAAGATATCCTCGGCGCTCATGCCTGCAGGCGAGTTGAAACCTAAGATCTGTTTAGCGGCGGGGTTGGCCTGCTTCACCAGTCCGTTAAGCCCGAACACCAGAACGCCCGAGGAGAGATTGGAGAGAACAGCCTGGCTGAAATTTTCTGTGGTGCGGGCCCGTCGTTGTTCGGTCAGGGTCTGCACCTGCAACTCGTGCTTCTGTTGCTTCAATTGTTGAATGACGGTGTTATAGAGATGGAGCGGCAGGTTCTCCAATGTGGGTGCGGGCGAAGAATCGAAATCGGCCTCGGCGGAAATGTTTCGGCGTAGGGCGCGGATCACCCAGATCGCGACCACGAATGCGGCCGCCGCCGCGCACAGCAGTACCGCGGCGCGAAGCACGAGAGGATTGGTCATCAGATTTACCACCAGAACCTCCCGTACCAGCTCAGGAAACGGTCGCCCAGGAATAAGGCGAGCAGAGCCATACTTCCCAGGAAAACGCCGAAGGGCATTTGATAATGGCGGTAGACCATTTGAGCGGACTGCCATCCGCGGCGGCGTGCCGCCTGCAAGTTAGCTAGACGGCGCGTGAAGCGATGAGTGCGCTTGATCCAAACGACGAGGACGGTAGTTAATCCAAAGAGCGATCCCGCCAGCGACGCGGCGAAGATTGTAAAGATCGTAAGCTTGATGCCGAGGAATGCGCCCACCATCGCCATCAGTTTCACGTCTCCGAATCCCATGCCTTCGGCTCCGCGCCAGCGCAGGTAGGCCGCGCCTGCGCCGTAAATGAACGAAGCTCCTAAAGCGGCGCCGAGCAAGGAATCAAGCAGGGAGAACATGCGGGCCGTGAGGTCGGCACTGAACGGGAGATTCACGATTCCGGGCAGAAACTGCGAAGCCATATCGTGTACCGGGACGATCAAGCTAAATACGAGACCAATAGCGAGACCAGGCAGCGTCATCTTGTCGGGAAGCAATTTAGTCTCGGCGTCGGTGAAGATGAGACCCAATAGGAGAAATCCAAAGACGCAATACTTCAACGTGGCCGGGCTGAGGCCGAAATAAGCGTAACAGCTGAGAAAGAGTGCACTGGTGAGCAACTCGACGAGCAAGTAGCGCGGAGAAATTCCAGCCTTGCAGTGGCGGCAACGGCCGCGCAGCAACAGCCAACTGACGACCGGCAAATTGTCATAGAAAGCGATCGGTTGCTTGCAGTGCGGACACGTCGACCGTGGCGTCACCACCGATAAACCCAAGGGCAGGCGATAGATACACACATTCAGAAAGCTGCCAAAGGCCAGCCCGAGGAGAAAAATCGCCAATGCGTAAATTGGATCCACTCTGTGTCCCAGCATTCGTCAGGTGCGGCCACGCTATCGCACGGACGCCCTCTTGAGAACGCAGATATCGCCGCGTCTTGAGTGGATTATAAGGCGAATGGGTGGGCATGACTAAGGTACTGAAGTCACTGTCCGGAGGGACAGTGGACGGTGAGTGCAGGACCACGAAGGGCCGACCCGGCACCGGCGTTACCGCAAAACGAGGCTTTACATCAAGTCATACCGTTATTCGGTCGCGCCGTTTGCTGAGCGACCTCTTGCCGGAGATGGCGCACTTCCAAACAGAATTCCGGTTTCCACTTCAACCGCCTGGCCGTCCCGGCGGTAGGGCCTGAACTTCCATTGGCGCACGGCATCGGTGATCACCTTTGCCTGGTCTGGGAATGCGCTGAGAAAGTGTATGTGTTTTACCTTGCCTTCTCTATCGATGATGATACGCACGGGAACCGGGTTGAATCGGCGCTCGGTGAAGATGGGGTCAACTCGGGTGATCACGTTTTCGTCCTTGACATAGTCCTTGATGCAGAGGGGGACATCGCCACCCCCCATTCCTGCGGTCGGATTGGCCTCGGCGGGCACTTTCATCTTGTTCAAGTCCAGGGTCAAATTCTCCAGTAATTTCGTGTCACGGCTAGTCAGCACTATCTGAACCGCGTGGCAGCGAATCTCGGTAGCAAATACGTACCAGTGCAGTTGTGCAACCGGAGACCAATACGCGAAAAAAGTAAATGAGCGGTCGGCGATCTTAGTCGGTGTAGGTGGCATTTCTACTTTGTAGTCAGCCTGCAAATTGTTTTTTGAAAAGTTGACCAGTTCGAGGGCATTGGCCCCGGGCAGTCGCGAGAAGAACATGTCCTGCGCGGTGATCAGGATAGTTCCTCGATCCGGCCCCTTGAATGTTTCCGCGGGGCTAAGCTGCGCCAGTACGTAGCGACCACTGTCCGATGGAGGCGGGCCCTCGTATTTCTCGGTCCAGTCTCGGGGCAGGGGATAGGTCAATCCAAAATAGTTGTTGGTGAAAACATTGTTGGTGACGCTGCCGCCTTCCGGCAGGGGAGTCGTGGAATCACTAGCGCTCGACCACGCGCCTTTTACAAGAATGACGCCGGTTGGGACTTTATTCACAGACTGCACGTTGTCTGAAAAATCGCCGCCGTTTTTGGTGGCGCTCTGCGGCTTGCTTTGGCCCCAAGCCAGCAAAGATAACGATACAGATAGCGCGAGGAAAATCAAGGAACGTAAGAGTCCGGAATACATGAGCCCTCCTTCAAATGCAATTCAGCCAAATGCAATGCAGCGCGAAACCAAACCACGCTTGTCATTCCGTCTCTAACGACGCTATGCCTTGTCAAGCGTTTTGTGGCGACACTTCGGCGTGGACGCCGAAAGCAGCGCCATTTCGCTCTCGTAGAACGCTTTTGATGTCCAGACCAAGCTCGTCA